>LZQQ01000218.1_pt1 | contig 9765 bp, 11 predicted proteins | sample 768581 | NCBI WGS metagenome assembly LZQQ01 (sample SAMN05207185, study PRJNA324510) | oil field metagenome | isolation source: sample BH-FW-20 from oil reservoir | place: India: Bombay High | collected 2015-11-25 | reverse complement strand
CGGCGTGGCGGTGGCCGAACTGAGCGATGCCCAGCGCAAGGCGCTCGACGTGCAGGGCGGCGTGGTGATCAGCGAAGTGTGCGGCGGCCCGGCGGCGGCCATCGGGCTGCGCCCCGGCGACGTCATCACCCACCTGAACAACCGCGCCATCGACTCGGTGCGCACCTTCCGCCAGGTCGCCGACAACCTGCCGAAGAACCGCTCGGTGTCGATGCGCGTGCTGCGCGACGGCCGCGCCAGCTACATCACCCTCCGGCTCGCGGACTGAACATCCCGAGCGCAGCAAAAGCAGAGGCCCGCATCATGCGGGCCTCTGTGTTCTTGCAGGCGGATTGCCGGGCAGCGAAGCAATCGTCAGCGCGGGGCCTGCGCCTTCAGCTGAACATTCGCCGGCCATAGCGCGGCCGCGAGAAACGCCGCAGGCCGATCAGCACGCCGAGGGTGATGGCGACGAAGGCCAGCAGCCCCCAGTACGCCAGCGACAGCCCGGCGATCGGCTCGTAGGCGTCGCCGCACATGCCGGTGGCCTGGAACAGCTTCGGCGCCCACTGCGCCAGCGGGATCGCATCGGTCCACATCTGCATCACGTCGATGCCGCAGCTGATCGACGGATTGGCCTGCACGTAGACCAGCCGGCCGGCGACGCCGATGCCGACCAGCCCGACCAGCACGATCAGCCAGGCCGCCAGGCGGTTGCCGCCGCGGCTGTCGAAGGCCGCGGCGAAGAACGCCAGCAGCCCGATCAGCAGGAAAAGGTAACGCTGCACGATGCACAGTGGGCAGGGGTACTGCCCGAACGCTTCCTGGATGTACACCGCGCCCGCGACCAGGCCGACGCAGATCACGCCCAGTAGAACGAGCAGCGGGCGTTGCCCCGTGCCTGTCTGTCGATTCAGCTGCAGCATCCTTTCGTGTCGCCCCATGTCATGTCTCCGGTCCTCAGGCCGGCAAGCTTGCACGGTCGCGTGCGCTTTGCAACGGTCTGTTGCTCGGATAGGAGAACCCGTTTCAAATCCAGTCATTACTTCAGCTTCAACAGCACAAACGCAACCGCTCCCCAAATCAGAATGACGCCATGGAGCACGGTCTCGGCAACCAGAAGACGCTTCAAATATGTAGGAAAGTTCCGAATTTCATCGACACTCACTTCGCCCGCGCGCATTCCTGGCCCTGGCCACATCACCATTCCACGAATCTGTGCTTCCAGCATGAAGCGTCCAAACCATCCTAGTTCTCGCAAGCCTGCGGCCCAAACACCGATATAGCGGCTACCCTTCAAGGCCTCCAGCATGGCATCCAGATGGCGGCGACTCAGGTACAGGCTGAATGCAAGGCTCACAACGCACAGCAAGAGTGGTCCTGCCAGAAGCGCGAAAGCAAACCAGGAACTCCAGAAGTCCTCCATCATGGCAGCGTCCTTTCATACAGGATTTCGCCTGCCCCCTCGCCAAATACCCCACCCACTGCCGAACCCGCCAACGAGCCCAGTCCAACCACGGCGGCAACACAGACGACACCGCCCACACCCGTCGAAGCCCCAAGCGCTGCACAGATGGGGGTGCTGGCTCCAAGCCCTATGTTCGCACCCAAGCCCCCTCCAAATGCCGAACCGGCGAACTGCCCTCCCGTACTGAACTTGACCCTCCTGCACGCCGTGGCCTCGGAATCGCCGCTGCACACCTCCCGGATGCTCATCAGCGACGCCACGCCACCGATACCCATGCCGATATAGCCACCCGCCCGCATGTACTGGGCGGCGCGACGGACGGCTCCGACGTGGGTGGCATAGCCCGGTATCTGCCCCGGTGCGCCAGCCTTGTTCCAATGGTGCACCAGGCTCCGCGAGGAGACGCCGAGCGCATTCTTCAGGCTGGGATGGTCGCCCAGGCCCACGCCGTTGCGGATCAGGGGCGACTGCAGGTGTGCATCCAGTTGGGTGAGCAGGCGCTTGCGCTCGGCGAAGAACGCCGGTGACCTGAGGTGGCCATGCTGGCGATAGCTGTCCTGGTGCAGGCGCTCCATGGCTTGCAGGGTGTCGCGCAGCCTGACCAGGTGTTTTTCCAGCATCGCGGCGCCAACGCCCAGCCCCGTCGAGGTTTCGCCCAGGAAGGTTGCGATCTCGCTGCGGTGCCGGGCCATGAAATCCGCCTCGTCCGGCGTCAGCGGATCGAGTGCGGCCTTGACCTGCTGGGCAGCCTGCATCAGCTGGGCTTCCTGGTAGGTGCACGAGGCGTTTCCGGGGGCGCTCAGGACGATCAGGCTGCCGGCCTTGATCGTACCCTCCAGGCCGGGGTTGAGCGCGCTGAACTTGGGCATGGCCGCTGGAGGCAGCGCCTCGAACAGGCTGCGGTAAAGCTCGCCTGCGGTCATGCTGCGTGGCACTACGTAGAATCCCGGCTCGACGCCCGAGGCCGGTTCGGGGCGAGACTGCTCGCGAGGCGGGCGGTCGTCGAAACCGTAAGCCTGCGAAGTCGGCTGAACGGTTCGTGCGGATCGGACCGGGTTCGGATTGACGGGGCGTAGCACATGGGGCATGGGGCTGCGCTCGCCACGCGAGTCCGTTCGGTAGCGGTTGGTTCTGGGCTGGTCAGTCATGTAGCCGGTTCCTTTTGGCAAGCCCGCAGCTTAGCGCCGCGGCCGACCTCATTCTTTTACGCAGGTCTCCCTTATGCCGGTGCCTTCGCCCCCCCTGACAGAGCGTAGGGCGGGTTACACCCGCTGAACATGTCAAGCCATATCGGCTGGTGCATACGACTCTGGCGGCCCCCCTTTGCGATAGTGCTTTTGTTCGCAACCAAGGAGCAACAGCATGGCAGGGGACTTACCAGTAGATTTGGAGGCCTTCCGCGATTCGTGGCTGGAAAGCGTCAAGTCCGGCGCACCGTCCACCGTCGAGCTGGGCCGACGCTTCGCACTCAAGCTGGTCACGCAATGGCTGGACGTTTCCGCGCGGCCGACTTGATTTACTGCGACGGCTCCGGCGATGGCGGCATCGACGTGGCCGTGCTCGACACCGGGCCGGAGGAGATGCCCGACGACTCGGCCGTATCCGGCCACATCTGGTACCTGGTGCAGAGCAAGTACGGCACCGCCTTCGCCGGCAGCGGCACGCTGCTGATCGAGGGCCAGAAGGTCGTCGACACCCTCGACGGCCGCCGCCCGCGCCTGAACTCGCTGGCCGAGGGCCTGCTGGAGCGGCTGGGCAACTTCCGCAATGGCGCCGGCCCCGGCGACCGCATCGTCCTGGTCTACGCCACCGAACACGCCCTGGACGAGGAGCACAAGCGCGTGCTCGGCGACCTGCGCGCGATGGGCACCGCGCGGCTCGGCGCGATCTTCGACGTGGAGGCGATCTCGATCGAGACCATCCACGCGCGCCTGCAGGAGATCCACGCCTCGCCCGCCGCGCGCCTGGCGGTGGAGCTGGACGCGCGCCTGACGCCCTCCGGCGACGACCTGCTGGTCGGCCCGGTCGGGCTGCAGGACCTGTACGGCTTCCTGCGCCGCTACCGCGACCGCACCGGCGACCTGGACCGCATCTACGAGAAGAACGTGCGCCGCTTCCTCGGCGGCCGCGGCAAGGTCAACAAGGCGATGCAGGCCACCTTGCGCGACGCGCCCGAGCGCTTCGGCCTGTACAACAACGGCATCACCGTGGTTGTGCACGACTACCGCCTGCGCGACGGTCAGGTGGTGCTGGAGGAGCCGTACATCGTCAACGGCTGCCAGACCACGCGCACGGTCTGGGAGGTGTTCCACAACAAGCTCAACGCCGGCGGCACCGGGCTCAACCCGGAGACCGAGGCGTGAAAGCAACGCGCCGCGCAGGGCGTGGTGGTGGCCAAGGTGGTCAAGGTCGGCACCAGCGGCGAGACCCTGCTGCAGGCCATCACCCGCTACACCAACAGCCAGAACGCGATCCGCGAGAAGGACTTCCTCGCCCTCACCGGCGACTTCCGCACCTGGCAGCACGAGCTGGCCGAGCGCTACGGGCTGTACCTGAAGATCCAGCGCGGCGGCTGGGACTCGCAGAAGGCCCTGCAGAACACCAATCCCGGCGCGCACCCGTTCTCCCGCCACGCCAACGCCGCCGACCTGGTCAAGGTGTACGGCGCCGGCTGGCTTGGCGAGGCCGGGGCCGCGTTCGGCAAGAACCCGCCGTTCCTGCCCGACGGCTCGGTGTTCAAGCGCATCGTCAACGGCGCCGACAGCGACGGCGGCCCGTTCGGCGCCACCGACCTGTACGCGGCCTACCTGCTGCAGCAGGCCACCGCCGACCTGGGCTTCGGCCGCGGCGCGGCCAAGCCCTCGCGCCGGCAGACCCGCTTCCTGTTCCTGATGGTGGCGATCGACCTGTTCCGCGACGTGCTCGCGCGCGCCGACAGGCCGCAGGACCACCGCGCGGTGTCGGCCGCGCTGATCCGGGTGCTGGAGGACGCCCCGGCCCGCGACGCGCTGCTGGAGAGCGCAGCGGAAGTGATCGACGGCTATTTCACCCAAGGCTCGGACGACAACGTGTTCTCCGAACCGTCCTACCTCAACACCTCCAACGCCGACCTCAACGCCTTCCTGAAATGGGAGAAGCTCGGCAAGCCCGACGCCGACACGCCGCGCCTGCGCAGCGCGCTGGCGATCAACAAGTCGGTCATGGGCAAGGCCATCGGCGGCACCTCGGCGCGCCAGCTCATCATCGCCGCGCTGGATCGCATGGGGCGGGGCAATGTCAACGAGCCGGGAGGGCGCGCGGTCAGCCGTTGCCGAACTGGGGCTGGCCGACCGACCGGGCCGAACGCCAGCGGCGCTCGCCGGCGAGGATGAACAGGCTGAGCAGCGCCTCGCGCGACGATCACCACCGCCGCCGCCAGCAGCCCGTACAGCGGCAGGAACAGCAGGTTCATGACCACCGCGAACAGACCGCAGGCCACGCGCATCTTCACGAACGCCGCGTAGCGCTCCTGCGCCACCCAGTACATCTCGAACACCACGTTGACCAGGCGGAAGATGAAGAAGCCGCTGAGCACCGCGAGGATGATCACCGCGCCGGCATAGCCCTCGGGGTAGAACCAGGTGAAGAAGTTGAAGGCGAACACCTGGTAGGCGACGAACATCACCAGCGACAGTCCGGCGGCCAGGGCCAGGAAGCGGCGCTGGCCGAACACGTCCTCGCCGCGGGAGATCTTCGGCATGTACAGCGACCAGAAGGCGGTCACCGCGATCTGCCCCACGGCGATGAAGGAGTAGGCGGCGGCGTACAGCGCCAGCGGCTCGGCGCCGAGCAGCGCCTCGATCAGCACGCGATCGGCGCCGAAATAGAGGAAGAACGACAGGAACGACACGGTGAACGGCAGCCACAGCCGCCAGGCGGCGAACACCCGGCCGAGGCCGGCGAACAGCCCGCGGTCGCGGGCGAAGAAGCCGGGTACGCGAATGCACTCGCGGTAGAACCAGAAGGCGTAGGCCAGCAGCGCCACCAGCGAGCCGAGCGCCACCGACAGCAGCAGGTCCCCGGTCGCCCAGAACAGCGCGATCTTCACCGCGAAGGGCGAAGACTTGTAGAAGGCGTCGCGCGAGGAGAAGCGCACCAGTCGTTGCGCTTCTGGTAGTGGAAGAACAGGCAGCGGTTCAGCACGCCCAGGGCGAACGCCTCGGGCAGCAGCGCGACGAACAGCCAGAGCGCCTGCGGCGTGCCGGCGACGAACCCGAGGTAGGCCAGAAGCGCGCCGCACAGCAGCAGGTAGCCGAGGCAGGCCGGCAGGAACAGGTTCTCGCCGCTGGACAGCCCGCGGTCGATGCCGGTCTTGCCGAGCAGGAAGTCGCGCAGGCCGAGGTCGGAGAAGCCCACCACCATGGTCAGCATCACCATGGCCAGGGCCAGCGCGCCGTAGTCGGCGAGCGGCGCCAGCCGGGCCACCAGGATCAGGAAGCCGAAGTTGAGCAGCGGCTGCAGCACCATGGGCACGGCGACGACCGCCATCTTCCCGAGTTCACGATTGAGCTTGTTCATCGAGCGTAATCTTTCGCAGCGAGCGACGGCGACGCGCGGCCGCCGTCGCCGTCAGGGTTGGGGCACCGTCTCGGCTTCCTCTTCCAGCGGCTCGGCCGGCGGGCGGCTGGCCAAGGCCGGAAGCGGCTCGTGGACATAGGTCCCGCGGCTGGCGTTCGGATGCATGCCCAGCGCGTTGGTCGAGGCATAGAAGAAGAACATCGGGATGCCCATGACGTAGCGGGCGAACAGCCGGCGCGGCTCCATCAGCAGGCGGAACGCCCACTCCAGCCCGGCCTTCTGCATCAGCCGCGCGCCCGCGGGAAGCGCCCGGCGGCGAAATCGAGGATGGCGCCGCCGCAGATCAGCAGGGCCGGCGTCTCCAGCGTCTGGCGCAGGCGGATGGCCACCTCTTCCTGCTTTGGCATGCCCATGGCCAGCACCACCACGGCGGTCTTGCCGGGGATCTGGTGCTCCTTCACGAAGCGCACGTAGTCGTCGATCTCCTGGAAGCCGTCGATCCGGTGGCAGTCCTGCCCCTTGAACAGCGCCCGCGCGCCGACGCTCAGCCAGGGATCGCGGGTGCCCATGGCGAAGAACTGGTAGCGCTCGCGGTCGTTCCCCAGCAGCCAGCCGGTCAGCCGCGGGATGAAGTCCGAACCGTTGAGGTTCGCCCGCGGCGCGATGCCGTTCATCCGGCACGCCATCTTCATGCCGATGCCGTCGCGCAGCAGGTAGTCGAGCTGGGCGAAATGGCGATAGGTCTGCGGCTGCCGCTGGGCAATGTTGTAGCCGTGCTGATTGAGAAATCCCAGGATGGTGGGCCGTTCCACCTGCGCGAGTTCGTGAAGCAAGGCCTCCACTTCGTCGCGTTCGAGCAACTTCATCTTTTCGACAAGCGGATCAACACCTCTAGACTTCTTCTTCATTGCTACGTCCTGGTCTGATTGGGCATACGGGTTCCCGCACTCCAACTTCGAGCGAGCGTTAACAGGGCCTAGGCAGAAAAAAATGCTTCTACGTTTTCAGCTCGCAGGTGCCGCACGAGCGGACGCTAGCAAGCTTACGTGTCCCTATTGTTAAGGCTCGGGCTACCGCCGCTCCGTATTCATGTCCGTGGGTGGTCCGGCGGCTACTTGCCGAGAGCCGCCTTCAGTTGCTTCGTGTGCGTGTGTACGTAATGCAGGCAGTACAGCGTGACCGCGTTGACCCATGGCAGCTGCAGGAAACGCATGCGGATCTGCATGTCCTCCTTCAGCGCTCGAAACGGCGCTTGTGCGAGATGCCGGTGGTGTCGAAGACGCACAGCGGGAAGGGCAGCTGCAGGACAGCGGTGCTGCGATCCATCCCGGTGAGAAACTCGATCAGCATGCAGTAGTCGGCCGAGAGCCTGTAGTTCTCGCGGAAATGCATCTCGCGCAGGCGCTCGTTCTCGAAGTACATGGTCTGGTGGCTGGCCGGCAGGCCCAGCGGCAGGCGCTCGATCGGCTTGGCGGCGATGCGGGTGAGCGAGCCGTTGGCGGCCTTGCGGTAGAAGTCGCCGTAAATGAACCTGGGCGGCACCGCCGCGGCCTCGATCGCCGCGACGATCCTCTCCAGCACCTGGGGGTCGGCGAAGGCGTCGCCGCTGTTGAGGAACAGCGTGTAGCCGGGGGTCTCCACGGCCTTGCGCAGGCCCTTGTTCATGGCGTCGTAGATGCCCTTGTCGCGCTCGCTGGCGATCTCCGCACGCGGCTCGTCGAGCCCCGCCAGCCACTCCTGGCTGCCGTCGCTGGAGGCACCGTCGACCACGATCCAGCGGAAGTTCCGGTAGGTCTGGGCGACAACGCTCTCGTAGGTGGTCTTCAGCCCCTCGAGGTTGTTCCAGTTAATAGTGACGATACTGAAGCCTGTCATAGTGCACCCGTCCCAGAGTTCCCAAAGAATCGCTTTGCGCGGTGTCGTACCCGAGCCTGTGCTGACGCGCCAGGTACACCGAGAACGCCGCCGCCATGCCCAGTACGTCGCCCATGAAAGTGAGCCCGTTGGACAAGACAAAGTTCAAACAAATTGTTACAAACGTCAGCCGCATGGCCTGCAGCAGCGGCCCCTTGGCCGGGCAGTGGTTCAGCAGGCGGAAGAAGCCGACGTAGAAGAACAGCAGGACGAACGCAGTCAGCAGTCCGTAGCGGTAATACACGCCGAACATGCCGACGTCGGACAGGTAGAAGTGCCGGTTGTAGACGCTGGCAAAGCCGCCGTTCCACTGCAGCGACAGTGCCCCCATGCCGAGGAAGTCGTTGTGGCGGATCGCCTGGACGATGGTCTCGATGGTTTCGTCGCGCGGGTTGTCGGCCATCTGCGCGTCGTTGAGCAGCATGCTCAGCCGCTCGAGCTGGTCGGTGTAGAAGTTCGGCAGCAGCAGGTAGGACACGGCGAACAGCGTGCAGCCGAGGAAGGCCATGGTCAGCACCGAGTCGATCCGGGTGCGGAAGATCCACAGCGCGGCGATGGCCCAGACCAGCATGGTCTGGCGGGTCTGGATCACCAGCCAGAGGTAGGCGGCGAAGAACAGCAGCAGGCCGATCTTGGCCAGCGAGAAGCGCTGGCGGATGCTGTACATCAGCATGAAGGCGCAGACCGAGGTATAGGCCTCGCCGATACGGAAACGGTCCGGCCGCAGTTCGTCGACGCCGATGAAGTCGTCGACCTGGAACTCGATCTCGGCGTTCGGCGGAATGACGCCGAAGTAATAGAGGAAGCCCACCACCGCGCAGAGCAGACCGGCGTAGAGCACGTAGCGCGCCAGGTCGTGCTCGCCCACCTGCGCCTTGTGCAGCAGGTAGAGCGTGGGGAAGAACACCAGGTAAAGGAAGAAGCGCCGCTCCTCCAGCAGACCGTAGGTGATCGGCTGGCCGAAGTTGAGCTTGGCGAACAGCGCCGAGAGCAGCGGCAGCGCCAGCGCCATGAACAGGATCAGCAGCAGGCCGCGGGTCTCGTAGACGCGCTTCCAGGCGATGAACAGCCACAGGGTCGCGCCCATGATGATGGCCGTGTACAGCTCGCGGACGAAGGGCACCCCGGCGCGCTTGTCGTCGGAGAGCACGATGAACCCCGAGTTCATCACGACCAGCGCCAGCAGCGCGCAACGGTAGAGCGTGATCCTGCTCAGCATGCCCCTGCCCTCCGAGGTCCTTGTCCGGTACCGCTCCGTTCATGCCAGCGCCTCCAGGTAGGCGAGCGAGTGCGGATGCACCTGCTCGTCGGCGCGCATCTGCTGCGGCGTGCTCCAGCGATAGCGGCCATGCTGCTCGTGCGGCGGCTCGAGGTCCTCGCCCCCGCCCAGTTCGATCAGGTAGCCGAGCACCACGTAGTGGGTGTCCGGCTGCTCGCCGAACACGCTGTCGCGGTAGAAATGCTCGTAGACGCCCAGCAGGCGGGCCCGGTCGCGACTGAACACACGCCCCAGCTCGCCCTCGCTGAGGCGGGCGAAGGCCAGGTCCAGCGATTCGTTCTTGCGGATGCGTCCGCCCGGCACGAACCAGTAGCCCTGCGCCGGCCGGTTGAGCCGTTCGCCGAGCAGGATCGCGCCGTCGGCGCGGCGCACGATCAGGTCGATCGACACCAACGGCGTCGCCGCCACGACCGTGCGGAAACGGTCGGCGTCAAGCAGCATGGTTCACCCCCGTGCCTCGTCGCGATGCTCGACGAACCAGCGGTAGGCATCACGCAGCCCGTCCTCCAGGCCGATGCTGGCGCGCCAGCCGAGCGCCTTCAGGCGCGAGACGTCCATCAGCTTGCGC
>LZQQ01000217.1_pt1 | contig 9799 bp, 16 predicted proteins | sample 768581 | NCBI WGS metagenome assembly LZQQ01 (sample SAMN05207185, study PRJNA324510) | oil field metagenome | isolation source: sample BH-FW-20 from oil reservoir | place: India: Bombay High | collected 2015-11-25 | reverse complement strand
TGGTGTGCCAAAGATCGACAGGCAGCGATGAACCTGGCCAAGGCACGCAAGGAGGTTCCGCAAGCCAGCTGCGACAATCCTGTCGCCGAACAGTACCAAGCTGCACAGCGAGGTGCCCGAACTCAATCGGCTCGGAGTCGAGGTCCGCTACGTCGCCTTCCCGCGTCAGGGCATGGGCAGTCATGGAGCGCAGACGCTCGCCAGCGTGTGGTGTGCCAAAGATCGACAGGCAGCGATGAACCTGGCCAAGGCACGCAAGGAGGTTCCGCAAGCCAGCTGCGACAATCCTGTCGCCGAACAGTACCAACTCGGTCAGCGTATCGGTGTTCAGGGAACGCCCGCGATCGTGCTTGCCGATGGGCAACTGATTCCGGGCTACCAGCCTGCCGCCCAGCTCGCCGAACTCGCACTTCGCGCGGGCAAGTGAAGGCGCTCTCGTGATTTGTCCAGCTGAGTGAAAGGCCGCGCAATTGACTAACGCGGCCTCCCTTCGTAATGTGCGAATCCTTTTGCGGCTGGGGGCTCCAGCCGCTTCGCTGTGAATGGGGAGTTCAGCTTGAAACCGGTGAAGATTGGCATCTGTGGGCTGGGGACCGTCGGTGGCGGTACCTTCAATGTGCTCAAACGCAACGCCGAGGAGATCGCTCGCCGCGCCGGGCGAGGCATCGAAGTTGCCCAGATTGCCACTCGCCACGCCAATCCGCGGTGCGATACCGGCGATACGCCGATCACCGACGATGTGTTCGCCGTCGCTGAAAATCCCGAGATCGATATCATCGTCGAACTGATCGGCGGCTATACCCTGGCCCGTGAGCTCGTGCTCAGGGCCATCGATAACGGCAAGCATGTGGTGACCGCCAACAAGGCGCTGATTGCCGTGCACGGCAACGAGATCTTCGCCAAGGCCAGCGAGAAGGGCGTCATCGTTGCGTTCGAGGCAGCGGTAGCAGGCGGTATCCCGGTCATCAAGGCGATCCGTGAGGGTTGGCGGGAAACCGCATCAACTGGCTGGCCGGCATCATCAATGGCACCGGCAACTTCATTCTCACCGAGATGCGCGAGAAGGGGCGTGCCTTCGAGGACGTGCTCAAGGAAGCTCAGGCGCTGGGCTACGCCGAATCCGACCCGACGTTCGATGTCGAGGGGATCGATGCCGCGCACAAGCTGACCATCCTGGCCTCGATTGCCTTCGGCATCCCGCTGCAGTTCGACAAAGCCTATACCGAGGGCATCACCAAGCTGACCACCGCTGACGTCAACTATGCCGAGGCGCTGGGTTACCGCATCAAGCATCTGGGGATGGCCCGGCGCACCGAGCAGGTATCGAACTGCGTGTGCATCCGACGTTGATCCCGGCCGACCGGCTGATCGCCAACGTAAACGGCGTGATGAATGCGGTGATGGTCAATGGCGATGCGGTGGGCAGCACGCTCTACTATGGTGCCGGTGCCGGCATGGAGCCGACCGCTTCGGCTGTTGTCGCCGATCTGGTCGATGTCGCGCGTGCGCTGACGACCGACCCGCACCATCGTGTGCCGCACCTGGCCTTTCAGGCCGACGCCTTGTCCGATCATCCGATCCTGCCGATCGGCGCCTGCGAGAGTGCCTACTATCTGCGCATCCAGGCCAAGGACCATCCGGGCGTGCTGGCGCAGGTGGCGACCATTCTTTCCGAGCGCGGCATCAACATCGAATCGATCATGCAGAAAGAGGCCGAGGAGCAAGATGGCCTGGTGCCAGTGATTCTGGTCACCCATCGCGTGGTCGAGCAGCGAATCGACGATGCGATCGCCGCGCTGGAACACCTTGAAGACGTGGTGGGCAAGGTCGTCCGTATCCGCGTGGAACAGCTCAACTAAGACAGCAGCCGTCGGCGTCAGGCTCCTGTCGCACGGGCTCAACCAAAGGTTTGAACAATGCGCTACATCAGCACCCGTGGGCAGGCACCGGCCCTGAACTTCGAAGATGTCCTGCTCGCCGGGCTGGCCAGTGACGGTGGTCTCTACGTACCGGAGAACCTACCGCACTTCACCATCGAGGAGATCGCCTCCTGGGCCGGTCTGCCTTATCACGAGTTGGCCTTCAAGGTGATGCGGCCGTTCGTTGCCGAGAGCATTCCGGATGCGGATTTCAAGCAGATTCTCGCCGACACCTACGCGGCGGGCGCCGACGGCGTCTTCGCCCACGCCGCCGTAGCGCCCCTGCGCCAGCTCAATGGCAACGAGTGGGTGCTCGAGCTGTTCCATGGTCCCACCCTGGCGTTCAAGGATTTCGCGTTGCAGTTGCTCGGGCGGCTACTCGATTACGTGCTGGCCAAGCGCGGCGAGCGCGTGGTGATCATGGGGGCGACCTCCGGGGATACCGGCTCGGCGGCCATCGAGGGCTGCCGTCGCTGCGAGAACGTGGACATCTTCATCCTGCATCCGCATAACCGCGTGTCGGAAGTGCAGCGCCGGCAGATGACCACCATCGCCGGGGACAATATCCACAACATCGCCATCGAGGGCAACTTCGATGACTGCCAGGAGATGGTCAAGGCAAGCTTCGCCGACCAGAGTTTCCTCAAGGCACCCGCCTCGTCGCAGTGAATTCGATCAACTGGGCGCGGATCATGGCCCAGATCGTTTACTACTTTCATGCGGCGCTGCAGCTCGGCGCTCCGGCGCGTTCGGTGGCCTTCTCGGTGCCAACCGGCAATTTTGGCGACATCTTCGCCGGCTACCTGGCGCGCAACATGGGGCTGCCGGTCAGCCAGCTGATCGTGGCGACCAACCGCAACGACATCCTGCATCGCTTCATGTCCGGCAACCGCTACGACAAGGACACCCTGCACCCGTCGCTGTCGCCCTCGATGGACATCATGGTGTCGTCCAACTTCGAGCGCCTGCTGTTCGATCTGCATGGACGCAACGGCAAGGTCGTCGCCGAGTTGCTCGATGGCTTCAAGGGCAGCGGCAAGCTTTCGGTCGAGGAGGATCGCTGGACCGAGGCGCGCAAGCTGTTCGATTCGCTTGCCGTTGACGACGAGCAGACCTGCGCCACCATCGCGGACGTGTTCCGTGACACCGGCGAGCTGCTTGACCCGCATACCGCCATCGGCGTACGTGCGGCGCGCGAATGTCGTCGCAGCCTGAGCACGCCGATGGTGGTGCTCGGCACCGCTCATCCGGTGAAATTCCCGGAGGCGGTGGAGAAGGCCGGAGTTGGCAAGGCACTGGCGCTGCCGGCGCACCTGGCCGACTTGTTCGAGCGCGGTGAGCGTTGCACCGTTCTGCCCAACGAGTTGGCTGCCGTCCAGGCGTTTGTCGGTGCGCATGGTAACCGCGGCAAGCCGCTTTAATCGCTGAGCTTCGGCGAAAACGAAAAGGCCCATCGAACGATGGGCCTTTTGCGTTGCGGACAGCGATCAGCCGCGCGACCCCGGTCCCTTACTCGTCGAATTCTTCCCAGCCGCCCATCTCGCGCCAGCGGTTGACGATGCCGCAGAACAGCTCGGCGGTCTTCTCGGTGTCGTAGCGCGCCGAATGCGCTTCTCGGCCGTCGAACTCGATACCTGCCGCCTGACAGGCCTTGGCCAGCACCGTCTGGCCGTAGGCGAGACCGGCGAGGGTAGCGGTGTCGAAGCTGGAAAAGGGGTGGAATGGATTGCGCTTCAGATCGCAACGGCCGATAGCGGCGTTGAGAAAGCCGAGATCGAAGCTGCTGTTGTGCCCAACGAGAATGGCGCGCTTGCAGCCTGCCGACTTCACTGCCTTGCGGACGTGGCGGAATATGTCGCCAAGCGCCTGGGATTCAGGCACCGCCATGCGCAACGGGTGGTCGAGCTTGATGCCGGTGAACTCCAGCGCAGCCGCCTCAATGTTGGCACCTTCGAACGGCTCGACCCGATAGAACAGCGTCTCCTGCGGGTAGAGCAGGCCCTGTTCGTCCATCGCGATAGGTACCGCGGCGATCTCCAACAGGGCATCGGTGGCGCAGTTGAAGCCGCCACATTCCACATCCACCACTACGGGCAGGAAGCCGCGAAAACGGCGCGCCATTGGCGAGCGAGGCTTGCCGGGCAGGTTGCCGTCCAGTTCGTCATCGAAGCTTTCGTCGCTCATCGCGAGCCCTCCAGGCGCCAGCGCAAGGTTTCGCCCGCCCGCAGCGGAATCACCTGTTGCTCACCGAACGGCAGGCTCGCCGGCATCTGCCAGTCCTCGCGTACCAGTGTGATCTGCTCCGTGTTACGCGGCAGTCCGTAGAAGTCGGCGCCGTGATGAGCCGCAAAGGCTTCGAGCTTGTCCAGTGCATTGCGCTGTTCGAAGGCTTCGGCGTAGAGCTCGATCGCCGCATACGCGGTATAGCAGCCGGCGCAGCCGCAGGCGGCCTCCTTGGCATGTTGCGCGTGGGGCGCCGAGTCGGTGCCGAGGAAGAACTTCGCGTTGCCACTGGTGGCTGCGTCGAGCAGCGCCTCCTGATGCAGGTTGCGCTTGAGAATGGGCAGGCAGAGAAGTGCGGACGAATACCGCCGACCAGCATGTGGTTGCGGTTGTACAGCAGGTGATGGGCGGTGATGGTCGCGCCCACATTGCTGCCGGCAGCCTCGACGAACTGCACGGCGTCACCTGTGGTGATGTGCTCGAACACCACCTTGAGGGTCGGGAAGCGCGCAGTGACGTGGCAGAGCTGCTCGTCGATGAAGCGCTTTTCCCGGTCGAAGATATCGACCTCGCTGCGAGTGACCTCGCCGTGGACCAGCAGCGGCAGGCCGACCTCGGCCATCGTCTCCAGTACCGGAAAGATGTTGTCGAGGCTGGTCACGCCAGAGGCGGAGTTGGTGGTCGCGCCGGCAGGATAGAGCTTGGCCGCATGAACGAAACCGCTGGCGCGGGCCTGGCGGATCTCATCCGGTTGGGTGTTGTCGGTGAGGTAGAGCACCATCAGCGGCTCGAAGCGGCTGCCATCGGGGCGCGCCGCCAGGATGCGCTGCCGATAGGCCTGGGCCTCGTCCGCATTGCGAACTGGCGGCACCAGGTTGGGCATGACGATGGCGCGAGCGAACTGCCTGGCCGCATCGCCGACCGTATGCGGAAGGGCCGCGCCGTCGCGCAAATGGATATGCCAATCGTCGGGGCGCAGCAGGGTAATTCGGTCGCTCATGCAGCTATCTTCCAGGCCGGTCAAACGTGCCCGCATGCTACCGGAATTGGCACGGCACGGCACGTCGTGCGATGCGAGGCGTGGAGCGGCTGCCTCGCCAGTGGCACGGGGCGGCTCAAGTTTCCCCCGTGGGGCCCGATATCTCCGAGGTAACTGTCCATTCAGCGGAGCTCGCCGTGCGCCTGCGTCCTGTCCTGTTGTTCTGCCTGCTGGCGACCCCTGCCAGTGCCATCACCTTCCAGACGCGTCTGAGCGGGTGGAATGCGCGTGGAGGCGACCAGTTCGAGTGTCGGCTGATCCAGCCGGTCGCCGGCTTCGGGCAGGGTGAGTTCGTCCGCCGCGCGGGTGAGCAGGCGGTGTTTCGCTTGCAATCGCCGCAGCGCTGGCTCGACAACGGTACGGCAACGCTGCTCGCGGCCGCAGCTCCCTGGCAGCCGACACGCAGCGATATCAACCTGGGGTCCGTTGCCGTTCGCGGTGGCGATATCCCCTTCAACAGCTCCCAGGCACAGGCGGGGCGGCTGTTGACGGGGCTCCTGGAAGGTCGCAGTCCGGTGGTGCGCCATCGCACTTCTTACGGTGGCGATCCGCTGGAGGTGCGCCTATTGCCGGCGCGCTTTGCCAAGGCCTATGAGGAATATCGCGCCTGCACGGCGAAGTTGCTGCCGGTCAATTTCGATCAGGTGCGGCAGACCCGTGTGCCTTTTCCCAGTGGTGGCGTCGCGCTGGAGCCAGCGGCCGCGCTCAGCTGGATCGGGTCCTGGCCTACCTGCGGGCCGATCCGAGCGTCAACCGTGTCCTTCTGGATGGGCACTCCGACAACAGCGGTAACCGCCTGACCAATCGTGACCTTTCGCGGCGCCGAGCCCTGGCGGTGCAGGAATACCTGATCGCCAACGGCGTGAAGGAAGAGCAGATCACGTTGCGCTTCCATGGCGAGCGTTACCCGCTGGTACCGAACAGCAACGCGCGTAATCGCGCGCAGAATCGCCGTGTGGCCGTTCGCCTGGAGCGCGAGGCGGCGGTGCCGGCGACGGCCACGGCGGCCAGCCCGACCAGCTGAGCCCCTGTAAAAGCCCGGCTGCCAGGCGTAGAATCACGGGCTTTTCGTACAACACCGTGGAGCTGATGGCATGGCGGACGTTAAGAAGGTGGTTCTGGCCTATTCCGGTGGCCTGGACACCTCGGTGATCCTCAAGTGGCTGCAGGACACCTACAACTGCGAGGTAGTGACCTTCACTGCCGACCTGGGGCAGGGCGAAGAGGTCGAGCCGGCTCGCGCCAAGGCACAGGCCCTGGGCGTCAAGGAAATCTACATTGACGACCTGCGCGAAGAATTCGTGCGTGACTTCGTTTTCCCGATGTTCCGTGCCAACACCGTTTACGAAGGCGAATACCTGCTGGGTACCTCGATCGCCCGTCCGCTGATTGCCAAGCGCCTGATCGAGATCGCCAACGAGACCGGCGCCGACGCCATCTCCCACGGCGCCACCGGCAAGGGCAACGACCAGGTGCGCTTCGAGCTGGGTGCCTATGCGCTGAAGCCGGGCGCAAGGTCATCGCGCCCTGGCGCGAGTGGGACCTGCTCTCGCGCGAGAAGCTGATGGACTACGCCGAAAAGCATGCCATCCGATCGAGCGCCACGGCAAGAAGAAGTCTCCGTACTCCATGGACGCCAACCTGCTGCACATCTCCTACGAGGGCGGCGTGTTGGAAGACACCTGGACCGAGCACGAAGAGGACATGTGGCGCTGGACCAAGTCCCCTGAATCCGCGCCGGATACCCCCACCTACATTGAGCTGACCTACCGCGCCGGTGACATCGTTGCCATCGACGGCAAGGACATGACCCCGGCCCAGGTGCTGACCGAACTGAACCGCATCGGCGGCGAGAACGGCATCGGTCGCCTGGACATCGTCGAGAACCGCTACGTGGGCATGAAGTCGCGCGGCTGCTACGAGACGCCCGGCGGCACCATCATGCTCAAGGCCCACCGTGCGATCGAGTCGATCACCCTCGACCGCGAAGTGGCGCACCTGAAAGACGAACTGATGCCCAAGTACGCCAGCCTGATCTACAACGGCTACTGGTGGAGCCCCGAGCGGCTGATGCTGCAGCAGATGATTGACGCCTCGCAGGTGAACGTGAACGGCGTGGTACGCCTGAAGCTGTACAAGGGCAACGTCATCGTCGTCGGCCGCAAGTCGGATGACTCGCTGTTCGACGCCAACATTGCCACCTTCGAAGACGATGCAGGTGCCTACGACCAGGCCGATGCCGGCGGCTTCATCAAGCTCAACGCGCTGCGCATGCGCATCGCGGCGGGCAAGGGCCGCAGTCCGCTCTGATAAGCTGGTAACCGCTAGCCTGACCATGACCCCGGCCACGAGCCGGGGTCATGCTTTCCGTGCTCTGAAAACAGAGGAGAATCCTGATGAGACTGCTGCATACCATGCTGCGTGTCGGCGACATGGACCGATCCATCGCCTTCTATACCGAAGTGCTGGGCATGACCCTGCTGCGCCGCAAGGACTACCCGGACGCCAGTTCACCCTGGCGTTTGTCGCTACGGTGACGAGGCGCACAACAGTGTGATCGAGCTGACCTACAACTGGGGCGTGGATACCTATGACCTGGGGAGCGGTTACGGACACATCGCCCTGGAAGTTGAGGATGTCTACAAGGCCTGCGACGACATTCGCGCCCGCGGCGGCAAGATCACCCGTGAGCCGGGGCCGATGAAGCACGGCTCGAGCATCCTGGCCTTCGTCGAAGACCCGGACGGCTACAAGATCGAATTGCTGTCGCCGCAGCGGGCGGATTGAGACGTGATGGCCCCGTTAGCGGGGCCATTGCGCGATCAGAGATCGAAGTCGAAGTCGTTGAGCTGTTTTTGCAGGCGGCGCTCTTCGAGCAGGTTGTCGATGATGCGGCGCTTGGTCAGGTTGGTCTTGGCGACCTCGACCGGAGCCTCGCTACTGTCATCGTCCTCTTCGGCGATGAAGTCGTCTTCGATCTGGATATCTTCTTTTTCGGACACGTGTTCACTCCAAGGCGATGGGGCGCTTTGGCGCACCTTATAGCGGCAAACCTGGAGGCCGTAAAAAAGATTTTTTCAATCGAGACGCACGGTTTTTTCGTTGCGGCTCAATCGTCGGAGGTCTTGTGCTTGTACTCGCACAGGTCTTCGATCCTGCAGCTGCCACACTGCGGGCGGCGGGCCTTGCAGACGTAACGGCCATGCAGGATCAGCCAGTGATGGGCATCGAGCAGATACTCCTTGGGCACGACCTTGAGAAGCTTGCGCTCGACCTCCAGTACATTCTTGCCTGGCGCGATGTTGGTCCGGTTCGCGACGCGGAAGATGTGCGTATCGACCGCCATGGTCAGCTGGCGGAATGCCGTGTTCAGTACCACGTTGGCGGTCTTGCGGCCGACGCCCGGCAGCGCTTCGAGCGCTTCGCGGTTGTCGGGAACCTGGCCGCCGTGCTGTTCGACGAGGATGCGGCAGGTCTCGATGACGTTCTTGGCCTTGCTGCGGTAAAGCCCGATTGTCTTGATGTACGGCTCCAGGCCCTCGACACCGAGTGCATGGATCGCTTCGGGAGTATTGGCGACCGGGAACAGCCGGGCCGTGGCCTTGTTCACGCCTACATCGGTAGCCTGCGCCGACAGAATCACCGCGACGAGCAGCTCGAACGGCGAGCTGTAGGCCAGCTCCGTCTTCGGTTCGGGATTGTCCTCGTGGAAGCGACGAAAGATCTCCCTGCGCTTCTCGGCGTTCATGCGCTGTGATCCCCGCAAGCCGGCGGACGCTGCCCGAGTGGCAGGGCCGGATGAGGCAAGCGGATCATTCGATGACTCCGGTTACCCGCACGCGGCGCGAGGGCGCACTGGCTTGGGGGGCTTCGGCCTTGCGGCGTTCGGCCAGGGCATGGTCGATGCGGTTTTCAGTGCGATCAGCAGGCCGAGGACGATGAACGCCCCCGGAGGGAGGATCGCGAGCAGGAAGCCTTTGTAATCCTGTACGAGGGTCAGCTGCCAGTCGGCCGCTGCCGGTCCGAACAGCAGGTTCATGTTGGCCAACAGCGCGCCGGTACCGAACAGCTCGCGCGTTCCGCCTAGCACCACGAGCACCAGGCAGAAGCCCAGGCCCATCATCAGGCCATCGAAAACGGCGGCCAGCGGCCCATGCTTGGCAGCAAAGCCGTCGGCGCGGCCGAGGATCACGCAGTTCGTGGTGATCAGGGGAATGAAGATGCCGAGGATCTGGTAGAGCTCATAGGTAAAAGCCTGCATCAGCAGTTCGATACAGGTCGTCAGCGCGGCGATGATCATGACGAATGCCGGCAGGCGCACGGCCGTGTTCACCACGCCGCGAACCAGCGATACGGCCAGGTTGGAACAGGTCAGCACCAGCATCGTCGCCAGGCCGAGCCCGAGAGCATTGACCGTCGAGTTGCTCACGCCGAGCAGTGGGCACAGGCCAAGCAGTTGCACCAGCCCCGGATTGTTCTTCCACAGGTCGTCAGCGCGGCGATGATCATGACGAATGCGGGCAGGCGCACGGCCGTGTTCACCACGCCGCGAACCAGCGATACGGCCAGGTTGGAACAGGTCAGCACCAGCATCGTCGCCAGGCCGAGCCCGAGAGCA
>LZQQ01000216.1_pt1 | contig 9835 bp, 9 predicted proteins | sample 768581 | NCBI WGS metagenome assembly LZQQ01 (sample SAMN05207185, study PRJNA324510) | oil field metagenome | isolation source: sample BH-FW-20 from oil reservoir | place: India: Bombay High | collected 2015-11-25 | reverse complement strand
AGGTCATCGTCTTCGTGTCTGGCAGGCAATCGCGGCCAGCGAGTTCGGGCACGCCGGCGGCGGGCAGGGTATCGTCACACGGCAACGGCGCGCGTCCCGGCTCCGGTCAAGCCGGTGGAAAACGGCAGATGCTAGCGGAGCTGCGGCGATCGTGCAGCAAAGCGGCGGAAAATTCTGTTCGGTCTGGACAAGTAGGAGGGGATGGGCACGGGAGACCGATTCGCCCTTCACTGAGGCAAGAGCTTTCCGTCGATGTTCTTCGCCTCCTGCCGCAGCGCAGCGAGTGCCCGCTCCACGAACGAATCGGTGAAGCGGCTGCGCAGCCCCGAAACCGACAACGCCCCCACCAGGCTGCCGTTGACGGCGCGGACGGGAACGGCCACGGCAGCGACGTCCGAAGCGCGCTCGCCCTTGGAAAGGTAGTAGCCCTCGCGCCGGATGGTTGCGAACGGTTCGCCCGGCTCGTCGGCAAAGGCCAGCAGGACGCGCCCGCTGGCGCCCCGGTTGAGCGCCATGCGGGCCCCTTCATCCAGATGGTGCCGGATTTCCTGGCGGGAATTGCAGCGGAACAGGCAGACCCGTTCGCCCCCTTCGCGAACGTAGAACGATGCGGTTTCCTCGGTTTCGTCGGCCAGGCGCTGCAGGACGGGCCGGATCAGCGAAGCGTTGTCCCGCTGCGATAACGAGGCCAGCCGGACCAGCGCCGGCCCCAGCCTGAATTCGCCGTGCTCGTCGCGGCTCAGGTAGCCGAAGTGCTCCAGCGAGCCGCTCAGTCGCAGGATGGTGCTCTTGTACATGCCCGTCAGTTCGGCGAGCTCGCGCAGGCTCAGGCTCGGCTTGCCGCCGTTGAAGGCATCCAGTAGCGAGAGTGCGCGATCCACGGCCTCGACACGGTTCTTGGTCATCGTTCGCTCCAGTGTTCTGCCATCCATTGCGAGACGGCGATTGTAACCACGGCTCTCGGCGCGGCGCCCGTCAAGCTTGACGATTCTGTTCAATAGAATATAGTTCTGTCTAGTAGAACGTAAGACCCAGAACAAGATCACACAACAAGAGGGTGTCCCCATGCATATCAAGCAGCTGCTGTCCGCTTCGTGCCTGTCCCTGGCCGTGCTGGCCGCACAGGCCTCGGCGAAGGAAGTGATCGTCAGCGCCGTATCTCCCACCTCCGACGACTACGCCCTGGCGGTGGCCTGGTCGAACATCAGTGCCCGGGAAAAAGGCGAATCGCTCACCGTGGTGGACAACGGCACCATCAAGGGCCTGCGGCTCCTGGCAACGGACAAGGTGAACGTGGCGGTGATCGGCTCGCCTCACTTCAAGGACGCAACGCTTCGTCAGGGCCAGTTCTCGGAAGACCCGGATCGCCTCGTCGAGCGCTACAAGCACATGAAGGCGCTGTTCGCCATCCGCTCCAGCGCCGGCCAGTACCTCGTCACCGAAAAGAGCGGCATCAAGGCGTTCGCCGACTTCAAGGGGCGCAGCCTGGCGGTCGGGCGCCCCGGAGGCCAGGCCGGGAGCGTTACCGCCGGCTTGCTGAAGGCGACCGGACTGGAGCCGGGCAAGGATGTCGATACGCAGTACATCACCTACAGCGAAGCCTTCGACCAGATGGCCAACGGCAGCCTGGACGGCACCATGGTCTGGGGCAGCGTGCCGCAGGCGGCGGTGGACAACGCTTCGCGCACCATGAAGCTGCGCTTCGTATCGCCGGACCCGGCCGTCTTCGAGGATTTCAAGCGCGATGTCACCAGCGGCGAGTACTTCTCACTGAAGACGGTGCCGGCCAGCCGCATCCAGTCGGCTTACGAAGGACGGGTCGAAAGCGACGGCGACGTGCGTTTCTGGACCTTCCCCTTCATGTTCGTGGTGAACGACACCATGGATGAAGAAACCGCCTACCGGATCACCAGGAGCCTGTGGGAGCACGTCGAGGAAATCCGCTCGACCACCAGCGCACTGGCGCTGCTGGACATCGACGACGCTACCCAGATGCTCTCTGCCGACCTTCATCCCGGCGCCGCCCGCTACTTCCGCGAGAAGGGTCTGATCCAATGAAAGCTGCACCTCTGCTGCGCGCTGCCGATGGCGAGGCGCCCTGGCAACCGCTTCTGCGGGGGACGGGGTTGCTGGCGTGCGCGCTGACCAGTGCGTTTGTCATCTACACCACGGCAGTGGGCAAGTTTCCCGCGCAGGTCCAGTACGGCCTGGTCCTGCTGCTCGGCCTGATCGCCGTGTTCTGTCTCAAGCCGGGGCCGCTGGCGCGAGTCGGTCGCGGCGGGCTGGATGCGCTGCTGAGCCTGGCGTTCATCGCATGAGCCTGTTCAGCTGCGTCTATCTCCTCAGGGAATACAACGAGATCGCCGCGCTGCGCGAAGGCCTGCCGAACGACCAGGACCTGCTCTGCTATCTGCTCGGCACCCTGGCGGTGCTGGAAGCGTCGCGCCGGGTCGAGGGCTGGGTGCTGCTGGCCATCGTGGGTGCGGCGCTGGGCTATCTCTTGTTCGGCAACTACCTGCCGGGGCTGCTCGGCCACCGTCCGTTCGGAGTGGACGAGGTGCTGGAGATCTCCTTCAGCTACCAGGGCATCTTCGGCGTCGCCCTCGGGGCGGTGGTGGACGTGGTGCTGGTGTTCGTCATCCTCGGCGTTGCGCTGCGGCTGACCGGCGCCGGCGACTTCTTCAACTTCGTCGCGCTACGGGCCACCCGCCGGTTGCGCTCGGGGCCGGCACAGGCCTCGATCATCGGTTCCGCGCTGTTCGGCTCGGTCAACGGGTCGGCGCCGGCCAACGTCGTCGCCACGGGCGTGCTCACCATCCCGATGATGCAGCGCTCCGGGTTCAAGGCGAGCTTCGCGGGCGCAGTGGAGGCGGTGGCTTCGTGCTCGGGGCAGATCATGCCGCCGATCATGGGGGTCGGCGCCTTCATCATGGCGGAGATCACCGGCATTCCCTATGCCAAGATCATGCTCGCCGCCGTTGTGCCGGCCTTCCTCTACCTGTTCGCGCTGTCCGCCGCCGTGGCGCTGGAGGCTGCCCGGCTCGGCATCAAGCCGCTGGAGGGGCAGGGTCGCGAGACCATGGATGCCCGCCGGCTGTGCGAGTGCATCACCTTGCTGGCCGGCTTCGGCACCCTGATCGGCATGCTCTTTTCCGGGTATGCGCCAACCTACTGCGGCCTGGTCGCCGCGGCCGTCGTGATGGTGGTTGGCAACCTGCTGCCGCGCACCAGAATGAGCCTGTCCGACTGCGGCCGATTCCTGGTCGACGGCGGCCGCGACGGCCTCGCGGTGCTGATTTCCTGTGCCGCGATCGGCATTGTCATCGGGGCCGTCAGCAGCACCGGGCTGGGCATCAAGCTCAACCAGATGATCATCGCCCTCGCAGCCACAGCCTGTTGCTGGCGCTCATCCTCGCCGCGGCCTGCTCGATCCTGCTGGGGATGGGCCTGCCGACCGCCGCTTCGTACCTGATGGTGGTCTACGTGGCCGGCCCGGCCATCCTCAAGCTTGGCGTGGACCTGCTGCAGACGCACCTGTTCGTCTTCTACTTCGCCGTGCTCTCGGCGATCACGCCGCCGGTCGCGTTGGCCGTATTCGCCGCGGCCGCCATCGCCAAGACCAGCAGCATGAAGATCGCGGGCAACGCCATGCGGCTTTCGCTCGTGGCCTTCGTCCTGCCGTTCGCCTGGATCTACCACCCGGAAATCAACCTGCAAACGCTGAACGCCGAAACCCTGTGGCCGACGCTCGCTTTCATCGCGGCATTGATGATCGCCACCTTCGGCCTCACCGCTGGACATATCGGTTTCTTCTGCCAGCGCCTGTCGGTGATCGAGCGGATCGTGCTGGTGGCCGCCGGTGCCCTGGTGCTGGCGCCGGGATGGGGGCCGACCACCGCCGGCGTAGCCGTGATCATCGCCGTACTTGGCCTTCGCTACTGGAGAAAAAGCAATGTTCAAGCCTTTGCGTGAGATTCGCGTGCTGGATCTGACCAATGTGCTGGCCGGGCCTTTCTGCTGCCATCAGCTCGCGCACATGGGGGCCGACGTCATCAAGGTCGAGGTGCCGGGCTCGGGAGACCTGGCGCGCCAACTGGGGGCGGACCCGGAGCTCAACGAGAAGCTGATGGGCGTCTCCTTCCTCGCGCAGAACCCGGGCAAGCGCTCGCTGACCCTGAACCTCAAGAGCGCGGCCGGCCGGGCGGTGCTGCATCGCCTGGTGCAGAGCGCCGACGTCCTGGTGGAGAACTTCCGGCCGGGCGTCATGGACCGGCTGGGCGTCGGCTACGAAGCCTTGCGCAAGATCAACCCGCGCCTGGTCTATTGCGCCATCTCCGGTTTCGGCCAGGACGGGCCCCTGCATGACCTGCCGGCGTACGACCAGATCATCCAGGGCATGTCGGGCGTCATGAGCGTCACCGGGGCGCCGGAGAACGCCCCTTATCGGGTCGGTTATCCAATTTCCGATACGGTCGGCGGCATCACCGCCGCCTTCGCCATCGCCAGCGCGCTGGCCGACGCCTCGCGGGAGGAAGGCTGCTTCATCGACGTCTCGATGCTGGAGGCGACGCTGGCCACCATGGGCTGGGCCGTGTCGAACTACCTGGTGGCTGGCCGCGAGCCACAACCGATGGGTAACGACAACGTTACCGCCAGCCCCTCGGGGACCTTCCGCACCGCCGACGGGCTGATCAACATCGCGGCCAACAAGCAGGAGCAGTTCGAAGCGGTATGCCGGGTTCTCGGCGTTCCGGCACTGATCGACGACCCCCGGTTCGCCAAGCGCCAGGCGCGTCTGCAGCACCGGGCCGCGCTCACGGCCCTGCTCGAGGAAGCGCTCGCCCATCGCACCACGGAACAGTGGTGGACGTTGCTGAACGAGGCGGGCGTTCCCTGCGGCCCGGTGTACCGCGTGCCGGAAGTGCTGGCGCATCCGCAGATTCGGGAGCGCGGCATGATCGGCACCTTCGACCGGGTTCCCGGTGTCGGCAAGGCCGTCAGCCTGTTGCGTACCGGGATCAAGATCAATCGCCAGGCGCCGGCAGTCGAGATGCCGCCGCCGGCGCTCGGGGAACACACCGACGAAATCCTGGCGGAGCTTGGCTACAGCGCCGGGGAAATCGAGCGTATGCATGAGGAGCGTGCCGTATGAGTATCAAGGATCCATCCCGCAGCTGGCCGAGGACTGGTGGGAAACCCGGATCATCGACATGCAGCCGGGCGTGATCCGCTACCGCGGCTATCCCGTCGAAGAGCTGATCGGCAATGTCGGGTTCGCCCAGATGATCTGGCTGATGTTGCGCGGCGAGTTGCCTTCACGCGGGCAGGCTGACCTGCTCGAGGCGGCGCTGATGGCGGCGGTGGATCATGGTCCGCAGGCGCCGAGCATCGCCATCGCGCGCATGGCCACCACCTGCGGCGTAGGCCTGAACAGCGCCATGGCATCGGCCGTCAACGTTCTTGGCGACGTCCATGGGGGGCTGGCGAGCAGGCCGTGGAGCTCTACCTGGATATCGCCTCGCGCGTCGATGCCGGCACGGCAATGGCGCAGGCGGTGGAGCAGGCCCTGGATGCCTTCGTCGACGCGCATGGCAAGTTCATTCCCGGCTTCGGACATCGCTTCCATCCCGTGGACCCGCGCACTGCGCCGCTGCTGGCGCTGGTCGACCGGGCGGCGACCGAAGGGATCGTCGACGGCCGTTTCGCCATGATCGCGCGGGCGGTCGAGGCCTGCCTCGAGGCCCGCAAGGGCAAGCGCATCCCGATGAACATCGATGGGGCGACCGCGGTGATCTACGCCGAGCTCGGCTTTCCTCCGCCGCTCGCGCGCGGGCTGTTCTGCCTCTCGCGCTCGGTGGGCATCCTGGCCCACGCCTGGGAACAGACCCAGCAGGGCGGTCGCAACAAGGGGCCGATACCGCGCCAGTTCATCGGCTCCTATTCCGGCCATCCGCCACGTTCGCTGAAGGAGACGCCATGAGTCTGTACGCCCCGCCCAGGGACCTGCCGACGCGTGTGTTCACCCGCATGCCCGACGAACTGCGGCGTCCGGACGGCGATTCCGACTGGGGCCGGGCAAACAAGCCCGGGCAATCGGTACCCTGTTTTCTGGAGGGGCCCTCGTTCGACCGGGCGGCAATCTCTACGTCACCGACATCCCCTATGGGCGCATCTTCCGTATCTCGCCCAGCGGCGAATGGAGCCTGGTCGTCGAGTACGACGGCTGGCCGAACGGGCTGAAGATCCATCGCGACGGGCGAATCTTCGTTGCCGACTACAAGCACGGCATCCTTTTGCTCGACCCGGAAAAGGGCGAGGTCACGCCTTTTCTCACCCATCGCCGCAGCGAAGGGTTCAAGGGCGTGAACGACCTGTTCTTCGATCGCGAGGGGCGGCTGTACTTCACCGACCAGGGCCAGACCGGGATGCATGATCCCAGCGGCCGCGTTTTCCGCTACGAGCCGGACAGCCAGCGCCTCGACTGCCTCATCGACAACGGGCCGAGCCCCAACGGGTTGGTCATGGATCTGGACGAACGCGCCCTGCTGGTCGCGATGACCCGCGGCAATGCAGTCTGGCGCCTGCCGCTGCAGGCCGATGGCAGCACCTCGAAGGTCGGCATCTTCACCGCCATGGCGGGCGGCGTCAGCGGTGCGGACGGAATGGCGCTGGACAGCGCCGGCAATCTGTTCGTCTGCGACGCTGGAAATGGCTGCGTGTGGGTGTTCGATCGCCATGCGGTGCCGCTCTACCGCATCCGCTCCTGCACCGAGGGACGCACGCTGACCAATCTGGCGTTCGGCGGTGAAGACGCAAGGCAGCTGTTCATCACCGATTCGTCCACCGGCTCCATCCTGGTTGCCGACCTCGAGGTGGCCGGGCGGCCGATGTATTCGCACAGCTGATCCCGCGCCGGCGCTGGATGCGCCCTGGCGTCGGACTGGCTGGATGCTGAAAGGCCGGTACCGTGCCCAGGCTTGCGAAGGTGCAGATGATTCCCTTGCTCGGCCGTGCCGAAGCGGTACATCGGGGTGTCGTGCGGGGAAGGGATGTTCGCGGATGGGCTGCGGTAGCCCGACAGGCGCGCTGCCAAGGCTACGGGAAAGGGAGCCGCCGGATGCAGCGGCTCCCGGTGGCGGTCAGAGCGCGCCGATTTCCTTGTAGTAGCGCTCGGCGCCCGGATGCAGCGGGATGGGCAGGTTCTTGGTGGCGTTTTCCAGAACGATGTCCTTGGCTGCCGAGTGGGCGTTCTTCAGATGGTTGAGGTTTTCGAACAGCAGCTTGGCCATCTGGTAGGCGACTTCGTCGGAGACGTTCTCGTGGGTCACCAGGATGTTGGTGATCGCCACGGTAGGCACGTCGGTTTCCTGGCCGTCGTAGGTGCCGGCGGGCATCTTGGCCGCCTGGTAGGCGGGGTTGCCGATCTTGGCCACGACGTCGGCCGGCACTTCAACGTAGTTCAGCGGCATGGTCGAGGCGAGGTCGCGGATGGCGGCCATGCCCAGGCCCGAGGACTGCAGGGTGGCATCCAGCTGGCGGTTCTTGACCAGTTCCACCGACTCGGCGAACGGCAGGAATTCGACCTTGCCCATGTCGTCGTAGGTCAGCCCGGCGGCTTCGAAGATGGCCCGTGCGTTCAGCTCGGTGCCGGACTTCGGCGCGCCGACGGAGATGGTCTTGCCCTTGAGGTCGGCCAGCGTCTTGATGCCCGACTCCTTGCTGGCGACGATCTGGATGTAGTTGGGATAGGTGCCGGCGATCGCCCGCAGCTTCTTCAGCGGTGCCTTGAAGCCGGCGTCCGCCACGCCGTTCCAGGCGTCGGCGACCGAGTCACCGAGTGCGAATGCCAGTTCGCCGCGGCCGGCCTGCAGCAGGTTGAGGTTTTCCACCGAGGCCTTGGTCGCCTGGACCGAGGTCTTGGAACCGCTGATGCCGTTGCTGTAGACCTGCGACAGGGCGACGCCCATCGGGTAGTAGACCCCGCTGGTGCCCCCGGTGAGGATGTTGATGAAGGTCGGCGCCGCGACCGCGGCGGTGCTGGCGGTGAAGGCCGCTGCCGCAGTGAGCAGAGCGAAGCGTTTGGTCAATTTCATTGATGCATCTCCATTTGTTGTTATTGGCGTATGCAATGTCCGTTTGAAGGGCCTCGGGGTAACCGGGCATGCCCATGCAAGCAGAAGGAGAGACGGCAGCGCGGGGATCCGGATCGTCACGGGTCAGGCGCGAGGGACGCATGATCGGGCGAGCGGGTGTGCGCTGGCAGAGGAGGCGGTCGATGGCGCATCTCTTGTCTTTCTTGTTCAGCCAGGGCGCATAGGCGCCGTTGCCGACTCTAACAGAAGCGGTGGGCCGAGCAAGCCCTCCAGCGAAGCGGCGGAAAGAGCGCTCGCGTCTGGGACGGCCCTTGCAGCGATGCCGGCCTCGCCTGGACCGGACTATCGCTTGAGCAGCGACACGAACCAGCCGTGCCCGCTGACCAGCACGATGCCGCCCAGGGCCAGGATCGCCCCGGTGACGAAGCCGGGCTCGATGGGTTCGGCCAGCAGCCAGGCGCCGAGCACGACGCCGAACAGTGGTGTGAGAAAGGACAGCACCCCGAGCCGCGAGGCCAGGTAGCGCCGCAACAGGGCGAACCAGACCAGGAAGCTGGCGAAGCACACCACGATCGACTGGAACCCCAGGCTCAGCCAGACCAGCGGGGTGGGGTTGAAGGTGGTGTGGCCGGTGAGCAGGGCCAGCGGCAGCAGCAGGACGAAGCCCGTGCCCAGCTGGTAGAGCAGCGTCTGGGTCGCCGGCAGCGACGACAGCCGGGTGGCGCGGATCAGTACGGTGGTGGAACCCCAGGCGACGCCGCCGAGCAGGGCCAGGAATCGCCCCAGAGCACGCCGGACAGGCCGCCGTCGGCCTTTGCGCCGCGCAGGAAGGCCACGGCGATGCCGGCGAACGCCAGCGCCACGCCGAGCCACTGCAGGGGCGCGAGCCGCTCGTTCGGCAGCTTCCAGTGCAGGCCCAGGGCGGCGAACACCGGGGCGGTGTAGAGGAACACCACCACGTGCCCGGCCGAGGTGTGCCGCACCGCCTCGCGACCAGCAGGAACTCCAGCGTGAAGCAGCCGCCGGCCAGGCAGCCGGCTCGCCAGATGCCGTCGGCCACGCTCAGCCGCTCGCGCCGCAGCAGCATCAGCACGGCGACCAGCAATCCACCGATGCCAGAGCGCAGGGCGATCTGCAGCACCGGGGAGAAGTCCGGCGCGGTCGCCTTCAGCGCGATCTGTTGCATGCTCCAGATCAGGCAGAGGATCAGCATCAGCCCGACGGCGGTCGGATCGAGCGGCTTGCGGGTGTCCATCGAAGGCTCCATGAGCGAGCGGGGCGGGCATTGTCGGCCTTGCTGCCGTCTTGGTGAAGATGGGGCGCTGTTCGCGGCCAGGGCCGCTCCCACACAGACGTAGGGTGGTGCCCGCTGATCACGGCGAGTTCGGCGTCGGTCCCACCGGACGCGTGGATGAGGCTGCGCCGTCATCCACCCTACGTGCTCGCGGACCTGACCTCGTGGGTGGTATCTGATCCGTATTTTTCCGCTCGACCTGAGTCTGTTTTGTCTCGCTGCTACGCCCGATCATGCGCGCGTCCGAAACGGCCCATGAGGCGACGCCATGACCGACCAGATCCCCGTGCGAATCATCGAAACCGTCGACCCGGGCAGGCCCATCCGCCTGACGCCGGCGCAGCTCGGCGGCCGATTCACACGCGCACTTTCACCGGGCTGGCCCATCCGCCTGACGCCGGCGCAGCTCGGCGGCCGATTCACACGCGCACTTTCACCGGGCTGTTCC
>LZQQ01000215.1_pt1 | contig 9850 bp, 16 predicted proteins | sample 768581 | NCBI WGS metagenome assembly LZQQ01 (sample SAMN05207185, study PRJNA324510) | oil field metagenome | isolation source: sample BH-FW-20 from oil reservoir | place: India: Bombay High | collected 2015-11-25 | reverse complement strand
TTCATCCCCGATCGCCGCACGCATCGCCTCGAGGGCCAGCGGCGAAGGGCCATAGGGGTTCTCGTTGGTATTCAGCTTGACCAGCCGGCTCAGTTTCGGCTGCTCGCCCGGCACGTAGGGCACCAGGTCCTTGACGAAGGGGCTCCAGAACTTGCTCATCGCCCTTCTCTCCTCGACGTCGATCTACTTGGCATGAGGCGGAAAGCGCATAGCGATCTCCGCCAGGTGACCTCGGTGGCACGGCCTGTGACCGCGCCCCCGACTTACTTGATTCGATACTCGGCACTGCGCGCATGGGCGGTCAGCGACTCGCCGCGCGCCAGTACCGAAGCGACCTTGCCGAGGGTCGATGCGCCATCGGCCGAGCAATGGATGATCGACGAGCGCTTCTGGAAGTCATAGACACCCAGCGGCGAAGAGAACCGGGCGGTGCCTGAAGTCGGCAGCACGTGGTTGGGGCCGGCACAGTAGTCACCCAGGGCCTCGGCGGTGTAGCGACCCATGAAGATGGCGCCGGCATGGCGAATCTGCGGCAGGTACCGCTCCGGATTCTCGACCGACAGCTCCAGGTGCTCCGGAGCGATTCGGTTGGCCACCTCGATGGCCTGCGCCATGTCCGCGACCGCGATCAGCGCGCCGCGTGCACTCAGCGAGGTGCGTGCGATGTCCGCCCGCTCGAGCGTCGGCAACAAACGCTCGATGCTCTCGGCGACGCGGTCGAGAAAGGCCGCATCCGGGCTGACCAGGATCGACTGGGCATCCTCGTCGTGCTCGGCCTGGGAGAACAGGTCCATCGCGATCCAGTCCGGATCGGTCTTGCCATCGCAGACCACGAGGATCTCGGACGGACCGGCGATCATGTCGATCCCCACCTTGCCGAACACATGGCGCTTGGCCGTAGCGACATAGATATTTCCAGGCCCGACGATCTTGTCCACGGGCGGCACGCTTTCGGTGCCATAGGCAAGCGCGGCGACCGCCTGCGCACCACCGATGCAGAAGACGCGGTCGACGCCCGCCAGCGCAGCTGCCGCCAGCACCAGCTCGTTGACTTCGCCGCGCGGCGTCGGCACCACCATGACCACCTCGGGAACGCCGGCGACCTTCGCCGGGATCGCGTTCATCAGCACCGAGGACGGATAGCAGCCTTGCCGCCGGGCACGTAGAGCCTGCGCGGTCCAACGGCGTGACCTTCTGCCCGAGCACGGTGCCATCGGCCTCGGTGTAGCTCCAGGAGTCCTGACGCTGCCGCTCGTGGTACGCCCGCACCCGTTCGGCCGCGGCCTCGAGCGCCGCACGCTGCTCGGGCGGAGATGCGCTGGAGTGCGAGTTCCAGACGTTCGCGCGCGAGGATAAGGTCTGCCATGTCGGCGACCTCCAGATTGTCGAAGCGCTGAGTGAACTCCACCAGCGCTGCATCACCGCGCTCGCGCACGGCCTTGATGATCTCCAGCACGCGGCCGTTGACCGCGTCGTCGGACACGCTTTCCCAGCTCAGCAGATGGTCCATCTGCCGGGCGAATCGGGATCGGCAGCGTTGAGTCGACGCACAGCGTTGAAGCGGTCATGACGGGCCTCGTGGTTGGCTAGCAATGAAACGGCTCGGATAGCGGTCGGGCATCGGGGCAGCCATGGCCTTGCCATGACCGGACGCCCGGCGCCGCAGGTCAGGCGCGCCGACCGTACAGGCCGCCTAGAGTACCAAGGAGGCCGGGGCGGCGCCTGCGCTTTTCGGCTATGGGTCGGATAGCCGAATGCGGCGTAAGACGTTAGGCGTGGTGTCGCTCGACGGCGGCCTGCAAGGCCTCGATCAGGGCCTGGATGCGCGCGTGCTGCATCTTCATCGAAGCCTTGTTGACGATCAGGCGCGAACTGATGGTGGCGATCAGATCCTGCGGCTCGAGGCCGTTGGCTCGCAGCGTGTTGCCCGTATCGACAACGTCGATGATCTTGTCGGCCAGGCCGACCAGCGGGGCCAGCTCCATCGAGCCGTAGAGCTTGATGATTTCAACCTGCCGACCTTGCTGTGCGTAGTAACGCTTGGCCACGTTGACGAACTTGGTGGCGACACGCAGCCGGCCCTTGGGCTCGACCGCGCCGACCTTGCCAGCGGTCATCAACTTGCAATTGGCGATCTTAAGATCCAGCGGCTCGTACAACCCCTGTCCGCCGTACTCCATGAGCACGTCCTTGCCAGCCACGCCGAGGTCGGCCGCACCATGCTCGACATAGGTCGCACGTCCGTAGCACGCACGATCAGCAGGCGCACGTCGTCCTGAGTGGTAGGGATGATCAGCTTGCGGCTCTTGTCCGGATTCTCGGTCGGTACGATGCCCGCCTCTGCCAGCAGCGGCAGGGTGTCGTCGAGGATGCGGCCTTTGGACAGCGCAATGGTGAGCATGGATGAATCCTTCTGAATCCTGCGAAGCCTGGCGGCCCGCTCAAAAGGCCCGCGCAAGGCGGGCCACGGCAATCAACCCGGGATGCGGCGAATCTTCGCTCCGAGCAACTGCAGCTTCTCTTCGATGCACTCGTAGCCACGGTCGATGTGGTAGATGCGGTCGATGAGCGTATCACCCTCGGCGACCAGGCCGGCAATCACCAGGCTGGCCGAGGCGCGCAGGTCGGTGGCCATGACCGGCGCACCCTTCAGGTGATCGACGCCGGTCACGATGGCCGTATTGCCCTCGACGAGAATCTGCGCACCCATGCGGTTCATCTCGTAGACGTGCATGAAGCGGTTCTCGAAGACCGTCTCGATCACCGTGCCGGTACCTTCGGCGACGGCGTTCAGGGCGATGAACTGAGCCTGCATATCGGTGGGGAACGCCGGGTAGGGTGCGGTACGCACGTTCACGGCTTTTGGCCGCTTACCCTTCATGTCCAGCTCGATCCAGTTGCTGCCCGTGTCGATATGGGCACCCGCCTCGACCAGCTTGTGCAGCACGGCCTCGAGCAGGGTCGCATCGGTATCCTTCAAGCGCACGCGACCACCGGTCGCCGCGGCAGCCACCAGGTAGGTGCCGGTTTCGATGCGGTCAGGCATGACGCTGTACGCCCGCCCCCCAGGCGCTTGACGCCCTCGATGACGATCGTGTCGGTACCGGCACCGCTGATCTTCGCGCCCATCGCGTTGAGGAAGTTGGCCAGATCGACCACCTCCGGCTCGCGAGCGGCGTTCTCCAGCACACTGCGCCCGTTGGCCAGCGCGGCCGCCATCATGATGTTCTCGGTGCCCGTCACGCTGACCGTATCGAACAGGAACCGCGCGCCCTGCAGGCCGCCGGCCGGTGCCTTGGCCTTGATGTAGCCACCCTCGACTTCGATATGCGCGCCCATGGCTTCGAGCCCGCGGATGTGCAGGTCGACCGGCCGCGAGCCGATCGCGCAACCGCCCGGCAACGCGACCTCGGCCTCACCGAAGCGAGCCACCATCGGCCCCAGCACCAGGATCGAGGCGCGCATGGTCTTGACCAGCTCGTAAGGGGCGACCAGCGTGCGGATGCTGCTGGCGTCGACCTCGACACTGAGCTTTTCATCAATGATCGGCTGCACGCCCATGCGACCGAACAGCTCGATCATCGTGGTGATGTCGTGCAGGTGCGGCAGGTTGCACACCGTGACCGGGGTATCGGCGAGCAGCGTCGCGGCAAGGATGGGCAACGCGGAGTTTTTCGCGCCGGAAATGCGGATTTCGCCGTCGAGGCGTACACCGCCGGTAATGATCAATTTATCCATGGTATTCCGTAGCCCGCAGGCCTGAGACCCCGTCGAAAGGCGCCACGGCTTGCCTGGCGCCAAAGCTGTCTGTGCGAATGGCCGCCGCGCTCAGCCGCGAGCGGCCCAGTCGTCGCGACTGAAGAACTTCATGGTAACGGCGTGAATACTGCCGTCGGCGATCCAGGGGTTGAGGTGCGCGTAGATCTGCTGCTGGCGCTTGACCGCACTGAGCGCAGCCAACTCATCGCTGATGACATTCAGCTGGAAATTGCAGCCTTCGCCTTCGACTTCTACCTGGGCTCCCGGAATCTTCTCTTCCAGGAAATTCTTCACTTCTAGGGCCTGCATGTTCAACCTCGATCGGCGCTTGGGCGCACGGGCCGGCCATCATACAAAAACCCCGGAAGCTGCGAACCCCGCCCGGCGGACCGCATCCGCCGATCAGTCGACAGCATCGCCATGCGCGGGCGACATCGGTCGCGGCTGTGCAGGCCGGGCACTGTCGGCCTGCGGCGCGGGAAAGCGTGACGAGGCATAGCGCACCACCAGGACCGCCAGCCCCAGCAACAGAATCGCCCCGGAGACGTAGACCACTCCCATGTCCGGGCGATGGTGGTGCGAAACGTCGGAGATCAGCAGCCGCGTCAGCGCGGTGATCGCGACATAGATGAGGAAGCGAACCGGCATGTGTTGGTCTTGAAGTAGATCCCGACCATCGCACCGAGCTCTAGGTAGATGAACAGCAGCAGGATGTCGTCGACACTCGCGCTACCCTTGCCGACCATATCCAGAAACGCCATCAGCGCGGCCCATGCCGTAGCCGCGCCGATAGCGAACAGCGCCAGATAATGAAAGGCCTCGACCAGCCAGGTTACCCAGCGCCTCGGCCAGGACATGCAGCCGCTCTCGCATCCGTTCCGCCCAGTTCAGCTTCATGCCCGCTCCATCTCTCAAGCCTGCTCGCCCAGCGGCAGGATCTCATCCAACCCGGACACCTTGGCGATGTCGCGCATTTCCTGCGGCAGGCCAACCACCTGCATCGCCTGTCCGCCCGCGCGCGCGTCGCGCATGAACGAAAGCAGCAACGAAAGCCCCACGCTGTTGGAGCGCTCGACACCCGAGCAGTCGAGCCGCACGCCACCACTCGACGCTGGATCAGCGCCCGCCCCTGCTCCCGCAGCCGCCCCACTGCGATGATCAACTCACCACTCAGGCGCAGCTCGCCATTGGCGCCGCGCTCGATGCGGCCTTCACTCATCGCCTGCAGCCTGCTGGCCAGCGGGAGTATCCTTCGTACGCGCCACGACCTCGGCCCAGCCGTCGATCGTCTTGTCCAGATCACCGCCGTTCTTCTGCATCGAGTCGGCGAACTGATCGCGGAACAACTTCCCGATGTTGATCCCGTTGATGATCACGTTGCGCACGCGCCACTCGCCCTGATTCACCATCGTGTAGGACACCGGATAGACCTCGCCCTGCCGGCCGACTACTTCCATGGCCACGCTGGTTCGCTTGTCGTCCTGCTTGCCCGATGGCGGCAGCACACGGATTTGCTGGTTGTTGTATTCCAGCAGCGCATTGCCATAGAACTGCATCAGGCTGCGCTTGAAGTTCTCCTGGAAGCGCGTCATCTGCTCCGGAGTGGCGCCGCGCGCGTATTTGACCGTCATGATGCTGCGCGAAATGCCTTCGGCATCGACGACCGGGCCGAGGATCTCGTTCAGCGCATCGTAGAAGGCGGCCGGATCCTGGCGATAGCGATCCTTGTTGGCCTTGAGGTCGGCCAGCAGCTTGTCGGTGGTCTGCTGGACGACCTGGTGCGGGCTGGCCGCCGCCTGGGCGAACAGTGGCAGGACCGCGAGCAGCACCAGCAGCCCGCGACGCAGAGCAGTCAACATGGATTGCACCCCTTATTCCTTGTTTACCGAGTTGAGCAGGAACTTGCCGATCAGGTCTTCGAGGACCAACGACGACTGAGTGTCGCGAATCGTATCGCCCTCGCCGAGCACATCTTCTTCACCGCCCACGCTGATGCCGATGTACTTTTCGCCAAGCAGGCCTGCCGTGAGGATCGATGCAGTGGAGTCGACCGGCAGAATGTTCACATCGTTCTGAATCTCGAGCGTCACCCGACCAGTGTAGGTGTCGCGATCGAGATCGATCGCGGTGACCTTGCCAATGGTCACACCGGCCATGGTCACCTTGGACCGTACCGTGAGCCCGGCGATGTTGTCGAAATAGGCGTAGAGCCTGTAGGTATCGGCATTGCTGACGGTCAGACCGCTGACGCGCAGCGACAGCAAAAGCAGCGCCAGCAGCCCGGCGAGCAGAAACAGCCCGACACCCATTTCCAGTGTGCGGATACGCATCAGAGATCTCCAAACATCAATGCGGTCAGAATGAAATCCAGCCCGAGAACGGCCAGCGAGGCATAGACGACAGTGCGCGTCGTGGCGCGACTGATACCCTCCGAAGTGGGCTCGCAGTCATAACCCTGGAATACCGCGATCCAAGTCACCACGAGGGCGAAGACCACGCTCTTGACGATGCCGTTGAACACGTCGGAGTGAAAGTCGACGCTGTTCTGCATGTTCGCCCAGAAGGACCCCTCATAGACTCCCAGCCAGTCCACGGCGACCATGGCTCCTCCCCAGATGCCGACCACGTTGAAGATCAACGTCAACAGCGGCAGGGAAATGAAGCCGGCCCAGAGCCGCGGAGCAATCACATACTTCAGCGGATCGACGCCGATCATCTCCAGGCTGGAAAGCTGTTCGGTCGACTTCATGTTGCCGATCTCGGCTGTCAGCGCCGAGCCGGCGCGCCCGGCGAACAGCAGCGCGGTAACCACAGGCCCGAGCTCGCGCAGGAGCGTCAGCGCGATCATCTGGCCGACAGCCTGCTCGGACCCGTAACTGGTCAGGATGTTATACCCCTGCAGGGCCAGCACCATGCCGATGAACAGCCCGGAAACCACCACGATCGCCAGCGAAAGCACGCCCACGAAGTACAACTGACGCACCAGCAGGCCGAAGCCGTTGCGCAACCCGCTGCGCCCCCAGGAGCACATGCCCGAGAAACAGGCTCGAGCGCCCAAGCGCGGCCACCACGTCCATACCGGCACGACCGAGCAGGCGAACCTGCTCGGCCATCGAGCGCTTACGCATCGGCACCTCCGAGCAAATCTTCGGCATAGGACGGCGCCGGGAAATGGAAAGGCACGGGGCCATCGGCCGCGCCCTGCATGAACTGTCGGATACGCGGGTTATCCGACTCCATCAGTTCGGCCGGCACACCATGACCAAGCACCTGGCCGTCGCCGACCACGTAGATGTAGTCGGCAATGCTGGCCGTCTCGGCCAGATCATGCGAAACCACGATGCTGGTGATACCCAGCGCATCGTTGAGCAGACGGATCAGCCGCACCAGAACACCCATTGCGATCGGGTCCTGGCCGGCGAATGGCTCGTCGTACATCAGAATCTGGGGGTCCAGCGCAATGGCGCGGGCAAGCGCCACGCGACGCTTCATGCCGCCGGAGAGCTCATCCGGCATCAGCTCGACGGCGCCACGCAGGCCGACAGCCTGGAGCTTCATCAGCACGATGTCGCGGATCATCTCCTCGGGCAGGCTGGTGTGCACGCGCAACGGAAAAGCGACGTTCTCGAAGACATCGAGGTCGGTGAACAGTGCGCCGCTCTGGAACAGCACCCCATCTGCTTGCGCATGTCGAACAGTTCGCTGCGCGATAGCTTGGGAAGGTTGTGACCGGCCACCCAGACCTCGCCGGCGCCTGGGCATCAGCTGCGCCGCGATCAATCGCAGCAGCGTTGTCTTGCCACAGCCGGACGGCCCCATGATGGCCGTGACCTTGCCTCTGGGAATAACGATGTCGACGTTATCGAAAATGGCCCTCTCACCGCGCCTGAAGGTCACTCCCTTCAGCTCGACGGCGTAGGCATTGCTGGCGCTCATCTGGTCTCCTTGCAAACCGTCCGCTTCCTTCAGACGACCCCCGATGGACAGGGGATACGTTGTGCGCTGACCTTTCGGCGGCGCGCACTATAGCACCGCCCCTCGCCCGTCCCAACACGCGGCATAGCGCAGCCCGTTGCAAAAGCTTGCTGTCCGCCGGCGAACGACGCGGGCGGAGCCGGGTGACTTTTGCATGAGCATGCTCGCGAATAGCGTTATACTCCTCGGCTTTTCATTGCCAGCGCAAACGACCATGCCCAAGCAAGCCCGCCTGATCGAATCCGCCCTTCGCACCATCAGCATGGAAATCGAAGCAGTCGAACAGCTGAAGCAGCGCATCGACGAACGCTTGAACGTGCCTGCCGACTGATCCTCGAGTGCAAGGGGCGCGTAGTGGTGGTAGGCATGGGTAAGTCCGGCCATATCGGCAACAAGATTGCCGCCACCCTGGCCAGCACGGGGACCGCCGCCTTTTTCGTCCATCCCGCCGAGGCAGCCACGGCGACATGGGCATGATCACCCGTGATGACGTGGTCCTGGCCCTGTCGAACTCGGGCACCACCAGCGAGATCGTCACGCTGCTGCCGCTGATCAAACGCCTGGGCATCACCCTGATCAGCATGACGGGACAGCCCGAGTCGGTACTGGCCAAGGCCGCAGCCGTGAATCTCGACGCCAGCGTCGCGGCCGAGGCCTGTCCGCTCAACCTGGCGCCAACCTCCTCGACCACCGCGAGCCTGGTGCTCGGCGATGCGCTGGCCATCGCCCTGCTCGAGGCCCGTGGTTTCACCGCAGAAGACTTCGCTTTTCCCATCCCGGCGGCGCGCTGGGCCGGCGACTCCTGCTGAAAGTCGAACATGTCATGCACAGCGGCGCCCGCTTGCCCTGCGTCAAGCGCGGCACGGCGCTGCGCGACGCCCTGCTGGAAATGACCCAGAAAGGCCTGGGCATGACCGTTGTCCTGGAAGACGACGGGCGCCTGGCCGGTATCTTCACCGACGGCGACCTGCGCCGCACACTGGACCGCGGCATCGATTTCCAGCAGGCGCTGATCGACCAGGTAATGACCGTTCACGGCAAGACCGCTACGCCCGACATGCTGGCCGCCGAGGCGTTGAAGATCATGGAAGACCATAAGATCAACGCGCTTGTCGTGGTCGACGACAGCGACCACCCGGTTGGCGCACTGAACATGCACGACCTGCTGCGCGCCGGGGTACTGTGATGCAAGCTGACCTGCTCGAACGCGCCCGCCAGATCCGCCTGGCCATTTTCGATGTCGATGGCGTACTGACCGATGGTCGCCTGTACTTTCTGACCGATGGCAGCGAGTTCAAGACCTTTAACACGCTCGACGGCCACGGCATCAAGATGCTGATCAACTCCGGCGTGCGTACCGCGATCATCAGCGGCCGCAAGACACCGGTGGTCGAGCGCCGCGCGCAGAACCTGGGCATCCAGCATCTCTATCAGGGTCGCGAGGACAAACTCGTGGTACTCGATGAGCTGCTCGGCGGAGCTGGGGCTGAACTATGCTCAGGTCGCCTACCTGGGCGACGACCTGCCGGATCTACCGGTGATTCGCCGCGTCGGCCTGGGCATGGCCGTGGCCAGTGCCGATCCGTTCGTGCGCCAACACGCGCATGGCGTGACCCAGGCGCGTGGCGGTGAAGGAGCAGCGCGCGAGTTCTGCGAGCTTATCCTCCAGGCACAGGGCAATCTCGAGGCGGCACAGGCCGCCTACCTATAGAGAGGAACACCATGCTGCAAAAGCTGCGCTTCCCGCTGTTGCTGGGCGTCATCGCCGCGCTGCTGGTGGCCGTGGGCTACTGGAACATCCGCCCGGAGAGTTTCATGCAGGAGCCTGTGCAGGCGACCTCGACAGAGCCGAGCATCGACTTCTACGTGGTCAACGCGCGCACCGTGCAGTATCAGCCGGGCGGCAAGCGCCACTACGAACTACGCAGCGAGCGCATGGAGCACATCAAGCGAGCGACGTCAGCCTGCTTACCCGTCCCGACCTGCTGGCCTATCGCGGCACGGAGCTTCCGTGGCACGTGCGCAGCGAGCGAGGCGAAGTGTCACCAGGCGGCGAACAGGTCGAACTCATCGATGACGTGGTCGTCGAGCGCACCGACGCAAGGGACGCCCGACC
>LZQQ01000214.1_pt1 | contig 9884 bp, 12 predicted proteins | sample 768581 | NCBI WGS metagenome assembly LZQQ01 (sample SAMN05207185, study PRJNA324510) | oil field metagenome | isolation source: sample BH-FW-20 from oil reservoir | place: India: Bombay High | collected 2015-11-25 | reverse complement strand
GTCAGTCGCGTGGCGGCACGTGACCGAAGAGCTCCTGCGAGAAGCGCACGCGCTCGTCGGCGGTCTCCTGGATGCCCCTGGCCTTGAGTTCCTCGAGGCGCGCTTCGATGGCGTGGGTGCGCAGGGTCAGGCCGGTGTCGTTGGCGATCTGGATGTTGAGACCGGGACGGGCGTTGAGCTCGAGGATCAGCGGACCCTTGTCCTGGTCGAGCACCATGTCCACGCCGATGTAGCCCAGCCCGCACAGCTCGTAGCAGCCGGCGGCCAGCTTCATGAAGCGTCCCAGTTGGGCAACTGCACGCCATCGACCGCGTTGGTGGTGTCGGGGTGCTTGGAAATCTTGTTGTTCAGCCAGGTGCCGCGCAGGGTGATGCCGGTGGCCAGGTCGACGCCGACGCCGATGGCGCCCTGGTGCAGGTTGGCCTTGCCGTTCGACTGGCGGGTCGGCAGGCGCAGCATCGCCATCACCGGGTAGCCCATGAGCACGATGATGCGGATGTCCGGTACGCCCTCGTAGCTGATGCTCTTGAAGATCGGGTCGGGTGTGACCCGGTACTCGATCAGCGCGCGGTCACGCAGGCCGCCGAGCGAGTAGAGCCCGGTGAGGATGTTGGAAATCTGGTGCTCGATCTCGTCGTGGCTGATGATCCGCCCGGAGACCGTCTTGTAGCGCCCCTCGAAGCGGTCGGCGATCACCAGGATGCCGTCGCCGCCGGCGCCTGCGCCGGCTTGATCACGAAATCCTGGCGGTCCTTGATGATCTCGCGCAGCTTGCCGATCTCCTGCTCGGTCTCGATGATCCCGTACATCTCCGGCACGTGGATGCCGGCCTCGACCGCGCGCTCCTTGGTGATGATCTTGTCGTCGACGATCGGGTACAGGCTGCGCTTGTTGTACTTGAGCACATAGTCGGCGTTACGCCGGTTGATGCCCATGATGCCCTTGGCTTCCAGCGCCTTCCAGGTCTTGATCAGGCCGAACATGGCTCAGTCCTTCAGAAAGGCTTTGAAGCGGAACAGCTCGGTCAGCCGGTAGCCGCGGTAGCGGCCCATCGCCAGCATGAAACCGACCAGGATCAGCAGCACGGAGGGGAAGGTGAAGATGAAGTACACCAGTTCCGGGATGTTCATCAGCACGTGCGCCAGCGACGCGGCGATGATGGTGCCCACCGCGACCTTGAAGGCATGGCCGCCGCCGCGTTCTTCCCAGGTGATCGACAGGCGCTCGATGGTCATGGTCAGGATCACCATCGGGAACAGCGCCACCGACAGTCCGCGCTCGAGCCCCAGCTTGTGGCTGAACAGGCTGATCACCGCGATCAGCACCACCACGAAGGTCAGCACCACCGACAGGCGCGGCAGCATCTGCAGCTTCAGGTGTTCGAGGTACGAGCGTAGCGACAGGCCCAGCGCGGTGATCACCGTGAACAGTACGATGCCGAAGCCGAGCTGGGTCTCGCGGAAGGCGAGGGCGATCAGCACCGGGGTGAAGGTGCCGAGGGTCTGGATGCCGACCAGGTTGCGCAGGATGAGGATCACCAGCACGCCGATCGGGATCATGATCATGATCTGGTAGGTCTGCTGGGTGGACAGCGGCAGGCCGTACAGCGAGTACTCGAGGAAGTCCGCCTCGGTGTTCTCGTCGGTCAGCTGGGCCAGGCGGATGGCGTTCATCTCGCTGTTGCTCAGGGTGAACTCCACCCGCGCGTCCTTGCCGCCCTCGACCGCCAGCAGCGGCTCGTCGCCGGTCCACCAGACCAGCCGGTCCGCGGGCAGGCCCTGGTCGCCATTCGCCGGATTGAAATACAGCCAGCGGTCGCCATTGAAGCTGCGCAGCCAGAGTTCGGGCGTCTGGATCTGCTCGTCGGTGAGCTGGATGGTATGCACGCGCTCCATCGGCACGTGGGCGATGGACAGCAGGATCTCGATCACCCGGGCCCGGTTCGCGATCGAGGCATCGCCGCCGAGCAGCAGCCGGACGTTGTCGTCGTTGGCGTTGTTGACGCGCTTGATGGCCTCGCTGATGAAGGTCTCGACGTCGGCCGAATGCTGGCGGATCGGCGAAAGCAGGGCCTCGGCGGCGATCTTCTCCGGGCCTTCCAGCGGGATGCTGTCGCGGAAGATGGGACCTTCGGCTTTCGTCTGCTCGCCGCTGTAGCGCTTGGTCAGCACCAGGCGGTAGTAGAGGGTCTGGCGGCCGCTGGCGCGGCGGGCGGACCAAGTGACGCGGCGGTTGCCGTCGACGCGGTTGATGCTCACGCCGTAGTTGTTGGAGATGAAGCTCTCGTTGAGGCTGACGAACTCCTGGTTCAGCGGCGGCACGAACATCTGCACCTTCACCGGCTCGCGCGGGCTGGCGACGAATTCCACCTTGGCGTCGATGTTCCACAGGTCATCGGTTTCGTCCGCGGTGACGGGGATTCCGAGAACGAAGATCTGATAGGCCGTGATCCCGACGCCGAGCGCGACGAGCAGGAGGATCAGGATTTTCAGGTGCAGTGTCAGGGCGCGCATGTAGGTTACTCGTCGGCGTCGGAGACGGTTGAACAGCCGGGCTTGCCGGCGGCGTAGGTGAGGCTGGGGTCGACCAGGGCGCCGAAGCGGGTCAACGCGCGCGAGCCGATCAGAAGTGGGTATTGGAATGCGCTTCGGTCGGTCAGGTTCACTTCGATGCTGCGCTGGACCTTGCCGAGGCAGAGGTCGAGCTCGATCACCGGACGCGCGGTATAGGTGCGATCTTCCTCGGGATCGATGTCGCCGGCGCGGCGCTTGATCTTGCTGATGCGGGCCAGCGGGCGCTCGATCGGGTGCTCGTGGGCATCGTCGATCGCCAGGTAGAAACGCACCCAGCTCTCGCCGTTGCGCTTGAAACGCTCGATGTCTCGGGCGCTCAGCGAGGCGGTCTCGGCCCCGGTGTCGAGCTTGGCCGACACTTCCAGATTGAATTCCGGCAGCGCCACGTATTCGTTGAGCCCGTAGATGGTCTTTTCACTGGCGAGGCCTGCGCCGGAGAAACACAGCAGAACAAACGGCAGGAGGGGTGACTTGACTCTCATAAATCCCGAATCTTGAGGGTCCGCAGGAGGAGGGCCGGGGCGATCGCGCCCGATCGGCAGGCGCCGCACGGCGATGGGCGGCGATTCTAGCACGCTGATTTTCCGAGCCGCGACCGCGCATGTGGCGAGTGCCGGCAGCGAGCAGCCCCCGCAGACATGGCTTCGAGCCACAAGCTCGCGCCTCTGTGTCGACAATCGCGTTTGACAGAGTCCGCTCTCGCGGCTAGTTTCTGCTCACAACGCGAGGATTGTCGACAATGCTGGATTCACTCGAGCCCTTGCTCGACGAGCAGGCGGACAACGAAACCCTTTCCGAGCATGTGTTCCGGCGCATCCAGTCGGCCATCGTGCAGGGGCGCATCGCGCCGGGCAGCAAGATTTCCGAGCCGGAGCTGGCGCGTACCTATGGCATCAGCCGCGGACCGCTGCGCGAGGCCATCCACCGTCTGGAAGGCCAGAAGCTGCTGGTGCGGGTGCCGCACGTGGGCGCGCGGGTGGTGTCGCTGGATCATCGCGAGCTGATCGAGCTGTACGAGATCCGCGAATCGCTCGAGGGCATGGCCTGCCGGCTCGCGGCCGAGCAGATGAGCCAGGCGGAGATCGACGAACTGCGCCGCGTGCTAGAGACCCACGAGCGCGACGAGGCCTTCCGGGCCGGCGTCGGCTACTACCAGCAGGAAGGCGACTTCGACTTCCACTACCGGATCATCCAGGGCAGCGGCAACCGAACCCTGGCCAAGCTGCTGTGCGACGAGCTCTACCAGCTGGTGCGCATGTACCGCATCCAGTTCTCCGCCACGCCGAACCGCCCGCGTCAGGCGTTCGCCGAGCACCACCGCATTCTCGACGCCATCGCCGACCGTGACGGCGAGCTGGCCGAGCTGCTGATGCGCCGCCACATCGGTGCGTCCAAGCGCAACATCGAGCGTCACTTCAAGGACGCAACGGACCAGACAGCCAACAAAAGAGGTGAGTCATGACTCAAGCATCTGCCGGGCAGCGCTTTCGCGATGCCGTCGCCAGCGAACATCCGCTGCAGGTGGTCGGCGCGATCAACGCCAACCACGCCCTGCTGGCCAAGCGCGCGGGCTTCAAGGCGATCTACCTGTCCGGCGGTGGAGTGGCCGCCGGCTCGCTGGGCCTGCCCGACCTCGGCATCTCCGGGCTGGACGACGTGCTCACCGACGTGCGCCGGATCACCGACGTCTGCGACCTGCCGTTGCTGGTCGACGTCGACACCGGCTTCGGTTCTTCGGCCTTCAACGTCGCCCGCACGGTCAAGTCGATGATCAAGTTCGGCGCCGGGGCGCTGCACATCGAGGACCAGGTCGGCGCCAAGCGCTGCGGCCACCGGCCGAACAAGGAAATCGTCAGCCAGCAGGAGATGGTCGACCGGATCAAGGCGGCGGTGGATGCGCGCACCGACGACAGCTTCGTGATCATGGCGCGTACCGACGCGCTGGCCGTCGAGGGCCTGGAGGCGGCGCTCGACCGTGCACAGGCCTGCGTCGAGGCCGGCGCGACATGATCTTCCCCGAGGCCATCACCGAGCTGTCGATGTACAGGACCTTCGCCGAACGGGTGGGGGTGCCGGTTCTGGCCAACATCACCGAGTTCGGCGCGACGCCGCTGTACACCACCGAGGAGCTGGCCAGCGCCGAGGTCTCGCTGGTGCTCTATCCGCTGTCGGCCTTCCGCGCGATGAACAAGGCCGCCGAGAACGTCTACCAGGCGATTCGCCGCGACGGCACGCAGAAGAACGTGATCGACACCATGCAGACCCGCAAGGAGCTCTACGACCGCATCGATTACCACGCCTACGAGCAGCACCTGGACGCGCTCTTCGCGCAGAAGAAGGGCTGACCGAAAGACCCGATGCGATTGGCCAATCCAGAACAAGTCCAAGATAAGGAGAGAACCATGGCTGAAGCGAAAGTCCTGAGCGGCGCCGGCCTGCGCGGCCAGGTCGCCGGACAGACCGCCCTCTGCACCGTCGGCAAGACCGGCGCCGGGCTGACCTACCGCGCTACGACGTGCGCGAGCTGGCCGCCAGCTGCGAGTTCGAGGAAGTCGCCTACCTGCTGGTGCACGGCGAACTGCCGGACGCCGCGCGCCTCGAGGAATACAAGCGCAAGCTGCGCGGCCTGCGCGACCTGCCGCCGGCGCTGAAGGAGGTGCTCGAGCGCATCCCGGCCAGCGCCCATCCGATGGACGTGATGCGCACCGGGGCCTCGGTGCTCGGCACGCTGGAGCCGGAGACCGACTTCAGCCAGCAGCGCGACCGTACCGACCGGCTGCTGGCCGCCTTCCCGGCGATCATGACCTACTGGTACCGCTTCACATACGATGGCCAGCGCATCGACTGCAACACCGACGAGGACACGCTCGGCGGACATTTCCTGGCGTTGTTGCATGGCCGCAAGCCCAACGCGCTGCACGTCAAGGTGATGAACGTCTCGCTGATCCTCTACGCCGAGCACGAATTCAACGCCTCGACCTTCACGGCGCGAGTATGCGCCTCGACCCTGTCGGACCTCTATTCCTGCGTCACCGCGGCCATCGGCTCGCTGCGCGGCCCGCTGCACGGCGGCGCCAACGAGGCGGCGATGGAGCTGATCGAACGCTTCCAGTCACCCGAGGAGGCGGTCACCGAGCTGCTGGCGATGCTCGAGCGCAAGGACAAGATCATGGGCTTCGGCCATGCCATCTACAAGGAATCGGACCCGCGCAACGAAGTCATCAAGGGCTGGTCGCAAAAGCTCGCCGAGGAGGTGGACGACAAGGTCCTGTTCCCGGTGTCCGAGGCCATCGACAAGACCATGTGGGAGCAGAAGAAGCTGTTCCCCAACGCCGATTTCTACCACGCCTCGGCGTATCACTTCATGGGCATCCCGACCCAGCTGTTCACCCCGATCTTCGTCTGCTCGCGGGTGACCGGCTGGTGCGCCCACGTGTTCGAGCAGCGCGCCAACAACCGCATCATCCGTCCGAGCGCCGAGTATACCGGGCCCGAGCAGCGCCCCGTGCCGCCGCTCGAACAGCGCTGAGCCAACCGAGCGAAGGCCGTGCGCGACCTTCGCCTTTCCCCACTCCGTGATCGAGCCAGTGTCATGAACTCCGCATACCGCAAACCTCTGCCCGGCACCTCGCTGGACTATTTCGACGCCCGCGCCGCGGTGGAAGCGATCCAGCCCGGCGCCTACGACGGGCTGCCCTATACCTCGCGCGTGCTCGCCGAGAACCTGGTGCGGCGCTGCGATCCGGCGAGCCTGAACGACTCGTTGCGCCAACTGATCGAGCGGCGCCGCGACCTCGACTTCCCCTGGTTCCCGGCCCGGGTGGTCTGCCACGACATCCTCGGCCAGACCGCGCTGGTGGACCTGGCCGGCCTGCGCGACGCCATCGCCGAGCAGGGCGGAGACCCGGCCAAGGTCAACCCGGTGGTGCCGGTGCAGCTGATCGTCGACCATTCGCTGGCGGTCGAGTGCGGCGGCTACGACCCCGACGCCTTCGCCAAGAACCGGGCGATCGAGGAGCGCCGCAACGAGGACCGATTCCATTTCATCGAGTGGACCAAGCGCGCCTTCGAGAACGTCGACGTGATCCCGCCGGGCAACGGATCATGCACCAGATCAACCTGGAGAAGATGTCGCCGGTGATCCAGGCGCGCGACGGCGTGGCCTTCCCGGATACCTGCGTCGGCACCGACAGCCACACCCCGCACGTCGATGCGCTGGGCGTCATCGCCATCGGCGTCGGCGGGCTCGAAGCGGAGAACGTGATGCTCGGCCGCGCTTCCTGGATGCGCCTGCCGGACATCGTCGGCGTGGAGCTCAGCGGCAGGCCGCAGCCCGGCATCACCGCCACCGACATCGTGCTGGCGCTGACCGAGTTCCTGCGCCGCTCCAGGGTGGTCGGCGCCTACCTGGAATTCCGCGGTGAAGGCGCTTCGGCCCTGACCCTCGGCGACCGCGCGACCGTTTCCAACATGGCCCCGGAATACGGCGCCACCGCGGCGATGTTCTTCATCGACGGGCAGACCATCGACTATCTGCGGCTCACCGGCCGCGACGAGGAGCAGGTGCGCCTGGTGGAAACCTACGCCCGGCACACCGGGCTGTGGGCCGATACGCTGATCGGCGCGCGCTACGAGCGGACCCTGCAGTTCGACCTGTCCAGCGTCGTGCGCAACATGGCCGGCCCGTCCAACCCGCACGCGCGGGTCGCCACCACGGAGCTCGCCGAGCGCGGCATCGCCGGCCGCTGGGAGGAGACCCCCGGGCAGATGCCCGATGCGCGGTGATCATCGCGGCCATCACCAGTTGCACCAACACCAGCAACCCGAAGAACGTGATCGCCGCCGGACTGCTGGCGCGCAACGCCAACCGCCTCGGGCTGACCCGCAAGCCCTGGGTCAAGACCTCGCTGGCGCCGGGCTCCAAGGCGGTGGCGCTGTACCTGGACGAGGCGGGCCTGACTGGCGAGCTGGAACGGCTCGGTTTCGGCATCGTCGGTTTCGCCTGCACCACCTGCAACGGCATGTCCGGCGCGCTGGACCCCGCGATCCAGCGGGAGATCGTCGAGCGCGATCTCTATGCCACCGCCGTGCTGTCGGGCAACCGCAACTTCGACGGGCGCATCCACCCCTACGCCAGGCAGGCCTTCCTGGCCTCGCCGCCGCTGGTGGTGGCCTACGCCATCGCCGGGACCATCCGCTTCGATATCGAAAAGGATGTGCTGGGCGTGGTGGACGGCCGGGAGATCCGCCTGAAGAATCTCTGGCCGAGCGACGAGGAAATCGAGGCGACGGTGCGCGCGGCGGTCAAGCCCGAGCAGTTCCGCAACGTCTACATCCCCATGTTCGACATCACCCGCGAGGCGCGCGAGCAGGTCAGCCCGCTGTACGACTGGCGGCCGATGAGCACCTACATCCGCCGGCCGCCGTACTGGGAAGGCGCGCTGGCCGGCGAGCGCTCGCTCAGGGGCATGCGTCCGCTGGCAGTGCTCGGCGACAACATCACCACCGACCACCTGTCGCCGTCCAACGCCATCCTGCCGGACAGCGCCGCGGGCGAGTACCTGGCGAAGATGGGCCTGCCCGAGGAGGACTTCAACTCCTACGCCACGCACCGCGGCGACCACCTGACCGCGCAGCGCGCGACCTTCGCCAACCCCAAGCTGATCAACGAGATGGCGGTGGTCGACGGCCAGGTCAGGCAGGGCTCGCTGGCGCGCATTGAGCCGGAAGGCCGGGTGACCCGCATGTGGGAGGCGATCGAGACCTACATGGCGCGGCGCCAGCCGCTGATCATCGTGGCCGGCGCGGACTACGGCCAGGGCTCTTCGCGCGACTGGGCGGCCAAGGGCGTGCGCCTGGCCGGGGTCGAGGCGATCGTCGCCGAGGGCTTCGAGCGCATCCACCGCACCAACCTGATCGGCATGGGCGTGCTGCCGCTGGAATTCCAGCCGGGCACCACGCGCAAGACGCTGGGCATCGACGGCACCGAGGTGTTCGACGTGGTCGGCGAGCGGACGCCACGGGCGATCCTGACGCTGATCGTCACCCGCCGCGACGGGGAGCGCCTCGAGGTTCCGGTGACCTGCCGCCTGGACACTGCCGAGGAGGTGTCGATCTACGAGGCGGGCGGGGTGTTGCAGCGTTTCGCCCAGGACTTCCTGCAGGCGACCGTTTCCGGCGCCCAGGCCGCCAATCAATGACCCCGTAGGAGCGGCCTGCGCGCGAACCTGCCTGCCATCGGTTGCGCGGGGCGCGCCATTCGCGAGCAAGCTCGCTCCTACAGCAGAACAGGACAGCCAGATGGCCCACGTACCCCAGATCAGAATCCCCGCCACCTACATGCGCGGCGGTACCAGCAAGGGCGTGTTCTTTCGCCTTGACGACCTGCCGGAGCCGGCCCAGGTGCCGGGGCCCGCGCGCGACGCGCTGCTGATGCGGGTGATCGGCAGCCCCGACCCCTACGGCAAGCAGATCGACGGCATGGGCGGCGCCACCTCGAGCACCAGCAAGACGGTGATCGTCTCGAAGAGCAGCCGGCCCGATCATGACATCGACTACCTGTTCGGCCAGGTTTCGATCGACAAGCCCTTCGTCGACTGGAGCGGCAACTGCGGCAACCTCTCGTCCGCGGTCGGCCCCTTCGCCATCGCCGCCGGCCTGATCGACCCCGAACGCCTGCCGCGTGACGGCACCGCCACCGTGCGCATCTGGCAGGCCAACATCGGCAAGACCATCGTCGCGCAGGTGCCGATCAGCGAGGGTCAGGTCCAGGAGACCGGCGACTTCGAACTCGATGGCGTGACCTTCCCGGCGGCCGAGGTGCAGCTGGCGTTCATGGACCCGGCGGCCGAGGAGGAGGGCGCCGGCGGCTCGATGTTCCCCACCGGCAACCTGGTGGACGACCTCGAAGTGCCTGGCGTCGGCACGCTCAAGGCGACCCTGATCAATGCGGGCATCCCGACCGTGTTCATCAATGCCGCCGACGTCGCTACCGCGGCACCGAGCTGCAGGACGACATCAACGGCGACCCCAAGGCGCTGGCGATGTTCGAGACCATCCGCGCCTACGGCGCGCTGCGCATGGGGCTGATCGCCCACGTCGAGGAGGCCGGCAAGCGCCAGCACACGCCGAAGGTGGCCTTCGTCGCGCCGCCGGCGGGCTACGTCGCCTCCAGCGGCAAGGCGGTCGAGGCTGGCGACATCGACCTGCTGGTGCGGGCGCTGTCGATGGCAGCTGCATCACGCGATGATGGCACCGCGGCCGTGGCCATCGGCACCGCGGCGGCGATTCCCGGCACCCTGGTCAGCCTCG
>LZQQ01000213.1_pt1 | contig 9885 bp, 11 predicted proteins | sample 768581 | NCBI WGS metagenome assembly LZQQ01 (sample SAMN05207185, study PRJNA324510) | oil field metagenome | isolation source: sample BH-FW-20 from oil reservoir | place: India: Bombay High | collected 2015-11-25 | reverse complement strand
CGAAGGGCCGATCGACTACCTCAACACCCACGGCACCTCGACGCCAGTCGGCGATGTGGCCGAGATTAAGGCCGTGCGCAACATGTTCGGCGACAAGGTGCCGGTGATCAGCTCGACCAAGAGCCTGTCGGGCCACTCGCTGGGTGCAGCCGGCGTACACGAGGCGATCTACTGCATGCTGATGATGCAGGGCAACTTCCTGGCCGCTTCTGCCAACATCGAAGAGCTCGACCCGGAAGTGGCGGACATGCCGATCCTGCGCGAGACGCGCGAGAACGCGCAGTTCGACACCGTGATGAGCAACAGCTTCGGCTTGGTGGCACCAACGCCACTCTCGTGCTCAAGCGCTGGAAGGGCTGATCGGCCTTCTTCGTACGAGTAAAGGAAACGGCGCCACGGGCGCCGTTTTTTTGGTTCAGGCCGGGCTGCCGGCTGACCGATCACAGCCCCACCCTGCGAGCGGGGCCATCCATTGTCAGGCGCAACCGGCAAAGCGCTACTCGGCGTCTACCGTGTCGCCATGCGCAATACAGGACGCCGCCGTAAAGAGGGCATCCGTGGACGAGTTCAACGCCGTTTCCACCGAGTCCTGGACCACGCCGATGATGAAGCCCACCGCCACCACCTGCATGGACACATCGTTGGAGATGCCAAACAGGCTACAGGCCAAGGGGATCAGCAACAGCGAACCACCGGCCACGCCAGACGCGCCACAGGCGCACACGGCGGCCAGCAGGCTCAGCAGCAAGGCACTGGGCAGGTCCACCGGAATGCCCAACGTATGCACCGCGGCCAGAGTAAGAACCGTGATGGTGATCGCGGCACCCGCCATGTTGATCGTCGCCCCCAGTGGGATCGACACCGCATAGGTGTCCTTGTGCAATCCCAGGCGCTCGCAGAGCTGCAGGTTCACCGGAATGTTGGCGGCCGAGCTGCGGGTAAAGAACGCCGTGATGCCACTTTCACGCAGGCAGGTGAAGACCAGCGGATAGGGGTTACGGCGGATCTGCCAGTAGACAAGCACAGGATTGAGCACCAGCGCGACGAACAGCATGCTGCCAACCAGTACCGCCAGCAGCTGGGCATAACCCACCAGCACGCCGAAGCCCGAAGTCGCCAGGATATTGGCCACCAGACCGAAGATGCCCAGCGGTGCGCAGCGGATGATCAGCTGCACGATGCCCGTCACCCCTGCCGAGAGATCGCTCACCAGGCTGCGGGTACTCTCCCCGGCCGAGCGGAACGCGAGGCCGAGCGCGATGGCCCAGGCAAGGATGCCGATGAAGTTGCCTTGCAAGAGTGCGTGCACGGGGTTGTCGACGATGTTGAACAACAGGGTCTTCAGCACCTGGGCCACCCCGGAAGGCGGCACCACGTCGCTTACTTCCGATACCAGCGTCAGGCTGGTCGGGAACAGGAAGCTCGCCACCACTGCCGTGACTGCGGCGCTGAGCGTACCCAGCGCGTAAAGGCCGAGGATCGGACGGATGTGGGTCGGCTGGCCGCGCTGGTGATTGGCCAGTGACGCCGCCACCAGGGTGAATACCAGGATCGGCGCCGCCGCTTTCAGGGCGGCAACGAAAAGGTCGCCCAGCAGGCCGACCGAACGGGCCGCCTCGGGCGCCAGCAGGGCGAGCACGACGCCGGCGATCAGGCCGACGATGATCTGCGCCACCAGGCTGGTGCGGTTCAGGAATCGAAACAGACGAGTGGAAAGATCGGACATGGGGGCCGCTTCTTGTGTTCTGGATGAGTGGCTGCGGGCGCTGCCGAGCGTTCGACCGACCGCCCCGCACAAGGCTCGGCATGGTACGCCCCCTGCCCAACGAAGCCCAGATGCGCCCCATCGCCGCGGCTAGGCTGCAGAAACGAAAAGGCCCCGCCAGAGCGGGGCCTTTGAATCAGCACGATCACACGCTGAAGCGAGCCACCAGCGTGTTCAGGTCGACGGCCAGTCGCGCCAATTCCTGACTGGCGGCCGTCGTCTGGTTGGCCCCGGCCGATGTCTGCAGCGACAGATCACGGATGTTCACCAGATTGCGGTCCACTTCGCGCGACCTGCGCCTGCTCTTCCGAAGCGCTGGCGATGACCAGGTTGCGCTCACTGATCTGGCTGATCGCCAGGCGATGCCTTCGAGCGCCTCCCGGCGGCCTGGGCCATTTCCAGCGTAGTGCGCGCACGGTCGTTGCTGACTTGCATGGCGTGCACGGCGCTATCGGTACCCTGATGAACCGAGCCAATCATCTGCTCGATTTCCTGCGTCGACTGTTGCGTGCGATGCGCCAGGGCGCGCACTTCGTCGGCGACCACGGCAAACCCTCGTCCGGCATCCCCTGCCCTGGCGGCTTCGATGGCAGCGTTGAGTGCCAGCAGGTTGGTCTGTTCGGCAATCGAGCGAATCACATCGAGCACCTTGCTGATATCGCGCACGTGCTCGGCGAGCTGCTCGACTTCGGCGGCGGTAGCGGTGACGTCTTCGGCCAGCAGACCGATCGACTCGCCCGTCCTGAGTACCTGCTCGCGGCCGTGCTGGGCCGTCGCGTCCGACTCGCGCGAGGCCTCGGACGTGGCAACGGCATTGCGGGCCACCTCATCCACAGCGGTCGTCATCTCGTTGACCGCGGTTGCCGCCTGCTGGATCTCGTCATTCTGCTGATGCATGCCACGCGTCGAGTCCTCGGTGACGGCATTGAGTTCCTCGGCCGCCGAGGCGACTGGTTCGACGAATCGGCGATACGCTGGATGGTGTCGCGCAGGCTGTCCTGCATGCTCGCCAGCGCCGTCAACAGGCGTGCCGGCTCGTCACGGCCCACGATGCTGATCGAGTGCGTGAGGTCACCGCTGGCCACGACTTCGGCGACGCGCACCGCCTCGTTGAGCGGCTGCACGATGCTACGTGTCAGCAGGATCGCCAGGGCAACGGTCAGTATGGCCGCAAGCAGCAAGGCGACGACTACGCCATTGAAGGCATGCGAGGCCGTGTCGTCGGACAGGCGTGCCGCCTCGAGCGCTTTCCCCCGGGAGAACTCGATGAGTTCGCGAACCGCCTTGGACGCGGCATCGGCATGCTGATTGAGCTCGCCGCGCGTCAGTGCCCGCGCACCTTCCTGATCGCCTTGCAGCGCCAGTTCGACGATCTGCGTCTGGTAACGCTCGTAGTCGGCCATGGCCTGATCGAAACCGGTGATGATCTTCCGGCCTTCAGGTGTCCGGATCAGCGGATCGGCTTTCTCACGGGCGCTGCGAAACGCCTGTTTAACGGCATCGATCGCCGTTACCGTCGTCTGTTGCTGTGCTTGCGTGTCGGCTACCAGCAAGCGCAGGGTGGCCGCGCGGATGCGCAAGAATTCCTGGTTCAGCTCACTGAGCTGAATGATGGCGGGAAGCCAGTGTTCATTGACCTCCTGCGACTCGCGCTGCATGGTCGACATCTGCTGAAGCGAGAAACCGCCGAGCAGAAAGACCAGCAGCGCCACGACACCGAAGCCGATGCCCGCCCGAAGCGCGATGCAGTTGTCTAAGCATGGATATATACCCCCTGAGGTAAAGGCTGCGTCCTGCCATGGCTATCGCCAGGAACCCGCAAAACTTTACGACGAACGGTAAAAACCACTCCATGCAAAGGGTTTTTACGAGGGCGGTTTTTTGATGCACCGCCCTCGACGCGTCAAATACTGAAACGCGCGACCAACCCGTTCAGCTCGACGGCCAGGCGAGCCAGCTCCTGACTGGCAGCGCTGGTTTGATTCGCCCCCGCAGCCGACTGCATCGACAGATCGCGGATATTGACCAGGTTGCGATCGACCTCGCGGGCGACCTGTGCCTGTTCCTCCGAGGCGCTGGCGATCACCAGATTGCGCTCGCTGATCTGGCTGATCGCGCTGGCGATCTCCTCCAGCGCCTCACCGGCCGCCTGCGCAGGTCGAGCGTCGAGCGGGCGCGCTGGTTGCTCGTCTGCATCGCCTGGACCGCCTTGTCAGTACCCTGGTGCACGGCACCGATCATCTGCTCGATTTCCTGCGTGGATTGCTGCGTGCGGTGCGCCAGTGCCCGCACCTCGTCCGCCACCACGGCGAAACCGCGCCCGGCATCGCCGCCCGGGCCGCTTCGATGGCCGCGTTGAGTGCAAGCAGGTTGGTCTGCTCGGCGATCGAACGGATCACATCCAGCACCTTGCTGATATCGCGCACCTGGCCGGCCAACTGCTCGACCTCGCTGGCGGTGGAGATCACATCCGAAGCCAGCAGGCTGATCGACTCGACCGTGCGAATGACCTGCTGGCGGCCCCGCTGGGTGGTCGCATCCGACTCACGCGACGCCTCGGAGGTGGCCACGGCATTGCTGGCCACCTCGTCGACCGCGGTGGTCATCTCGTTGACCGCCGTCGCGGCCTGCTCGATTTCGTGGTTCTGCTGGTGCAGGCCGCGTGTCGAGTCCTCGGTCACCACGTTGAGTTCTTCGGCGGCCGAAGCCAGCTGATTGGACGAGTCGGCAATGCGCTGCACAGTTTCGCGCAGGCTGCCCTGCATGCTCTTGAGCGCCGCGAGCAAACGAGCCGGCTCATCCTTGCCGTCGATCTCGATCGGCCGGCGCAGATCACCAGCGGCCACGGCTTTCGGCGACTTCGACCGCCTGGCTCAACGGCTGCACGATGCTGCGCGTGAACGCCCAGGCCAGCAGCCAGGTCACACGCCCGCGGCAATGATGGTCAGAATCATCCACAGACGCGCCTCGCCGAACAGCTCGTCGGCCTTCTGCGCCGACAGCTCGGCCTGTTCATTGTTGAAGGTGATCAGCGAGCGAACTTCTTCGCTCATGGCGGACGCCACCTGATTGAGTTGCGAACCGACCAGTTCGATAGCCTGAGTCAGCTCGCCTCCAGGCGCAGAATTTCACGCAGCACGGCCTCGAAATGCTCGCGCGCGCTCTGGTACCGCTCGAACAGAGCCCGTTCCTCGGCCAGGAAGATCGTCTTGGCATAGGCCTCCTCGACTGGCCGGAGGCCCTCGACGAACTGGTTGACGTTGGCGCGGTTCTCGGTAACCCGGGCGCGGTCGAGTAGCAGGCGCAAGGTATGGATGCGGATGCGCATCGTGCGCTGGTTGAGGTCGCCCAGCGCCGTGATGCTAGGCAGCCACTGGTTGCTGACCTTGGCCGCCTCTTCGCGTATCGAGGTCATCTGCCGCAGGGCGAACAAGCCCAGCAGGAGAACGATAAGGCCGATCAGGCCGAAGCCCAGCGCTGAGCGTTTGGACAGATTCAGGTTGCGTAACGACATGAGACAGCTCACTCCATGGCTGATGGCGGCAGCAGGCACTGCCAAATCAGTCACAAGTATCGGAGCCTCTTCACGAAAACTTGATTGTTTGACGTCAATAAACTGCCAAACAACCTGCCGGACCGATGAATGGTTCGGCCAGCCAGGCCTCACTGCACCTCGAACGTCTGTTCGGCCAGCTTGCGAGTCGCCTTGAAACACCAGAAGCGCCACTCGCCAGCGGCCAGCTCATGGGGCTCGGTGAACTCGTATGCCATGACGTCATGGCTCGCTGCGGGCGCCATGGCCTGCACCACCTCGAACTTGTCGTGTCGTGCGCCATCTGGCCCCACCACGCCCGGCGTCAGGTACAGCAATGTCAGCGGGGCATCGCCTTCCCTTTTGCCGGCCAGCACGTAGCGCATACCGAACTTGGTACCTAGCCTGGCGGGAATGACGGACGTCCGCTGAATAGGCTGCTGGCCGGTGCGAAGCATGCGCTCGCCTGGCTCCAGTTCGACTTGCGGGCTTTCGAAAATACCGTATTCCACCTCGCCTTCCAGCCTGACCTCGGCCAGCGCGCTGGAGGACAGGCACACCGCCGCCATGAGATGAAGCGCGGATATCAAACGCATGTCAGCTTCCTTAGTGCTGTAGGGAAGCCGAGCCTATGACACGCGCATGTCAGGGATGTGACACCTTCACTTCCTCGCGACGCTCGCGGGGCAGTACCGCGAGAAAGTTGTCGCGAGCGACCTTGCGTGCTGTGCTCTCGGAGAGCGCATCGAGGAACGGATCGAAATCGGCAAGCCCCTCGGCCAGATTCTCGAAGTGCCCGACCACATCCGATCCGAGCATGAAGCGTGTCGGGTGGCGTTCCACCAGTTCCACCCATTTCGGGTCGGGCTGGCCCTTGGCATCGACCAGATAAGGATGGAGCATCGTCCACGAGAGGTCGATGTACAGGTTGGGATACTCATCGAGCAGACGCGTCACCACCGGCAGCAGAAACTCGAGCTTTTCCTGATGCCGGTGCAACTCCATGCTGGTGCCGGCATGGGCCCAGATGAAGCGTGTGTGAGGATGGTTGCGCAGCGGCTCCTCCAGTTCCTCCAGATAGAGCGGATTGCGTTCTCGCTTGGAGGTGATGTTCGAGTGCAGCATCACCGGCAGGTCGAATTCGGCAGCCAGGTGGTACACGCGCGTCAGCGCCTCGTTGTTCGCTCGCGGGGTATCACCCTCGGTAAGCGCGGTCACGTCGTCATGACGGGTGAATATCTCGCCGATGCCCTGCCATAACCCAGGGTTCAGCTCCAGCATTCGCCGAATGTGCGCGTCGGCGTTCTTGTCGTTCGGGTTGAAGCCCGACAAAAACGGGTGAAAGCGCTTGCGCTGCTCGGGGTCGACTTCCTTCATGGCAGCCGCCACCAGCACATCGGTGGCGCTGTACCAATAGACCGGTGCGTCGTCGCCAGCATAGTAGCGCGGCCGCTTGGGTTCGTTCTCGTGCCACTTCTTGGCCACGGGTATCCCGCTGATCATCACGTGCTCGATACGTCCTTCGTCCATCGCCTCCAGCAGCTTGGGCATACCCTGGGTTTCCTGGAAGAAATCAACGTAATGCAGGTGGGCATCGCTATACGCATACTCGCGCGCCTGCGCGGGCGCGCTCACGCAGAGCGCCACCAAGGCGGCGCCGGTGAAGATTCGAAACATTCAAGCCTCCTGGTCAAGGGTGCCGTTGGTTGCGTCCGCCCGACGCGCCGCGTCGCCCAGGCAGCACGGCGCCAGCATCGATGCCGGCTGCATCGGTTCGAACCAAGCCCTACGGCCTGCTCCATAGACAGATCACCCGGCCGCCTCGTTTCATCGGCCCCGTTTCGCTTTGTGACGACAGGCCCTCAAGATACCCCACCCCTATATGACAAGCATCAAGGTAGGCCCTCCCTGGCGCCGCTAAGCTGCAGGGACCAGGCTGCGCAACGGCAGCCAGCGAACCGGAGTGAGCAAAGATGGCAAGCAAAACGATCACCGCTCGTGGACAGATGGGCTCGGGCATGAACATCGAGGTCGAATGCGGCAATCACCGCCTGGTGATGGATCAGCCCAAGCACGCCGCCGGGCATGACCTGGGCCCGACGCCGCTGGACGTGATCCTGTCAGCGATCGCCGGCTGCTTCGGCACCATCGGCCGCATCATCGCCCACCAGCAAAAGATCGACCTGCGCGGCATGCGCTTCGAACTGGAAGCGGACTATGACCCGGACGGCCTCCTGGGACGCAACCGGGACGTGCGCCCGGGGTTCGAAGAGATCCGCGTCAGGGTCGACATCGATGCCGAGTTGTCTGCCTCCGAGAAACTCGAACTGCTGCGAGAGATCGAGCGCCGCTGTCCGGTCGCCGACAACCTGGCGCATGGTACGCGGCTGGTCAGTGAACTGGCCTGATCGCAGAAACGAAAAGGCCCGGCGATTGCCGGGCCTCTCCTAGCGGCGCGAGTTACCTCAGGCGGACAGCTCGACCAACAGCTTGTTCAGCCGCTGCACATAGGCCGCCGGGTCCTTCAGGCTGTCGCCGGCAGCGAGCGCCGCCTGGTCGAAGAGAATGTGCGACAGGTCGGCGAAACGGTCCTCGTCCGGCTCGCCATCGAGCTTGTCGATCAACGGATGCTGCGGGTTGATCTCGAAGATCGGCTTGGAATCCGGTACCTTCTGCCCGCTCGCTTCAAGAATCTGACGCATCTGCAGGCCCAGGTCCTGCTCGCCAATGGCGAGAATCGCCGGCGAGTCGGTCAGGCGGTGCGAGACGCGCACCTGCGAAACCTGCTCGCCCAATGCGTTCTTCAGACGCTCGACCAATCCTTCCTTGGCCTTGGCGATCTCTTCCTGCGCCTTCTTGTCGTCTTCGCTGTCGAGCTTGCCGAGATCCAGGTCTCCGCGGGCAACATCGACGAACTGTTTGCCGTCGAATTCGGTGAGGTAGCTCATCAGCCACTCGTCGATGCGGTCGGTCAGCAGCAGCACCTCGATGCCTTTCTTGCGGAAGACTTCCAGGTGCGGGCTGTTGCGCACCTGCGCATAGCTCTCGCCGGTCAGGTAGTAGATCTTGTCCTGGCCATCCTTCATGCGGCCGATGTAGTCGGCCAGTGCGACCGAAGCCTCGCCGCTGGCGTCGGAGGTCGAGCCAAAGCGCAGCAGGCCGGCGATCTTCTCCTTGTTGGCGAAATCCTCCGCCGGGCCTTCCTTGAGCACCTGACCGAACTGCTTCCAGAACGACTTGTAGTCGTCCGGCTTGTCCTTGGCGAGCTTCTCGAGCATGTCGAGCACACGCTTGGTCAACGCCGACTTCATGGAGTCGATTACCGGATCCTTCTGCAGGATCTCACGCGAGACGTTCAACGACAGGTCGTTGGAATCGACCACGCCCTTGATGAAACGCAGGTACAGCGGCAGGAACTCATCGGCCTGATCCATGATGAATACGCGCTGCACGTAGAGCTTCAGGCCCTTCGGCGCCTCGCGGTGATACAGGTCGAAAGGCGCACGCCCCGGTACGTAGAGCAGCGAGGTGTACTCCAGCTTGCCCTCGACCTTGTTGTGGCTCCAGGCCAGCGGGTTCTCGAAGTCGTGGGAAACGTGCTTGTAGAACTCCTGGTATTCCTCGTCCTTGATTTCCGTACGCGGGCGCGTCCACAGCGCGCTGGCGCGGTTGACCGTCTCCCATTCCGGCTCGGCCGGCTTGTCCTTTTCCTCGCCGTGGAACTCCTTCGGTAGCTCGATCGGCAAGGCGATATGATCGGAATATTTCTTGACGATGTTGCGCAGGCGCCAACCGTCGGCGAACTCCTCTTCACCGCTCTTGAGGTGCAGCACGATGCGGGTGCCGCGCTCGGCCTTCTCGATCGTCTCGACCTCGAATTCGCCCTCGCCCTTGCTCGACCAGTGCACGCCCTCGCTCGCAGCGGCGCCGGCGCGGCGGGTAAACACATCGACCTGATCGGCAACGATGAACGCAGAATAAAAGCCCACGCCGAACTGACCGATGAGGTGCGAATCCTTCCGCTGATCGCCGGTCAGGTTCTTCAGAAAATCGGCAGTGCCGGACTTGGCGATCGTCCCCAGGTGCGCGATGACTTCGTCGCGACTCATGCCGATTCCGTTGTCCTCCAGGGTCACCGTCTTCGCCTCCTTGTCGAAGGACAGACGGATCTTCAGCTCTGCACCGCCCTCGAGCAGCTCGGGCTTGGCCAGTGCCTCGAAGCGCAGCTTGTCGGCGGCATCGGACGCATTGGAAATCAGCTCGCGAAGGAAGATTTCCTTGTTCGAGTAAAGCGAGTGGATCATCAGATGAAGCAGCTGCTTCACCTCGGTCTGGAAGCCCAGGGTCTGTTTTTGAGTTTCCACACTCATCGTCTACGAACTCCAGTCATCAGTGATACGGGCCGCGCGCGCGGCAGTGTCAGGCAGATGGGGGTCGTAGATGTAATTTCAAGTGGAACGGCCCGCTCAATTGGTACGGGCCCGGTTGCAGCTCAGGGCTCCAGCGCTTCGAGCAGCACGATTTCGCCCGGCGCGAGATTGAAGTAAGCCTCGCCCGGGCCGCCGAGCATACGTCGAATACGCAACCG
>LZQQ01000212.1_pt1 | contig 9895 bp, 22 predicted proteins | sample 768581 | NCBI WGS metagenome assembly LZQQ01 (sample SAMN05207185, study PRJNA324510) | oil field metagenome | isolation source: sample BH-FW-20 from oil reservoir | place: India: Bombay High | collected 2015-11-25 | reverse complement strand
GGTTGTCACCCTGATCAAGCCGATCGCCATGGAAGACGGCCTGCGCTTCGCTATTCGCGAAGGCGGTCGTACCGTTGGTGCCGGCGTGGTCGCCAAGGTCATCGAATAAGTTCGGTGAGTCTGGAAAAGGGCCCCTTCGGGGGCCCTTTTCTATTGCTGGTCATTTATTGACACCCCCTGGACGCATCCGTACAATTGCGCCTCCTTTTATCAGGCGTTTTCGTCTGGTAGGGATGGCTAATTGGAGTCTGAGGTCAAAATGCAAAACCAACAAATCCGTATTCGGTTGAAGGCTTTTGACCATCGCCTGATCGATCAATCAACCCAGGAAATCGTGGAGACCGCGAAACGTACTGGTGCTCAGGTGCGTGGTCCGATTCCGCTGCCAACCCGCAAAGAGCGGTTCACTGTGCTGATTTCTCCGCACGTCAACAAAGACGCGCGTGATCAGTATGAAATCCGAACCCACAAGCGTGTGCTGGACATCGTTCAGCCGACCGATAAGACGGTCGATGCGCTGATGAAGCTCGATCTTGCGGCTGGCGTGGAAGTGCAGATCAGCCTCGGCTAAAACGCTCTGTTTTAGTCGTGTAACGCTCTGAAATGGGCGGCCATAGCGGGTGAAAGCCCCGTACACTCAAGAGGTTTAAAAATGACTATTGGTGTAGTCGGTCGTAAGTGCGGCATGACCCGCATCTTCACCGAAGAAGGTGTCTCTATTCCGGTTACGGTCATCGAGATCGAGCCGAATCGCGTCACCCAGTTCAAGAACGAAGAAAGCGATGGCTACCGTGCGGTGCAGGTTACCGTTGGTGAGCGTCGTGCTTCCCGTGTGACCAAAGCGCAGGCCGGTCACTTCGCTAAGGCGAATGTCGCTGCAGGTCGCGCCGTTCTGGAGTTTCGTCTGGAAGACGGCGAATACCAGGCTGGTGACGAAATCAAGGCGGAAATCTTTCAGGCAGGACAGCTGGTGGATGTCACCGGTCAGTCCAAGGGTAAAGGCTTTGCCGGTACCATCAAGCGCTGGAATTTCCGTGGTCAGGACAATACCCACGGTAACTCCGTATCCCACCGCGTCCCGGGATCCATCGGTCAGTGCCAGACTCCTGGTCGTGTATTCAAGGGCAAAAGATGTCCGGGCACATGGGCGCCGAGCGCGTAACCGTGCAGTCCCTGGAAATCGTGCGTGTCGATGCCGAGCGCAACCTCCTGCTGGTCAAGGGCGCAGTGCCCGGTGCGACCGGTGGCGACGTTCTCGTGCGTCCGGCCGTCAAGGCTCGCGGTTAAGGGGAGTTCACATGCAATTGAATGTTAATGGCGCTCAGGCCATCGAAGTCTCCGATCGCGCCTTTGGTGGCGAGTTCAACGAGACCCTCGTGCACCAGGCTGTAGTTGCTACATGGCTGGTGGTCGTCAGGGCAGCAAGCAGCAGAAAAGCCGTTCCGATGTCTCCGGTGGTGGCAAGCGCCCCTGGCGCCAGAAGGGTACCGGTCGCGCGCGTGCGGGTACCACTCGTGGTCCGATCTGGCGTGGCGGTGGCGTTACCTTTGCTGCTCGTCCGCAGAATCATGAGCAAAAGCTCAACAAGAAGATGTATCGCGCGGCTCTGCGCTCCATCCTCAGTGAGCTGGTCCGCTCGGAGCGCCTGGTGGTTGTCGAGGATTTCGCCGTTGATTCGCCGAAAACCAAGCAACTAGCCGGCAAGCTGAACGGCATGGGCCTGAATGACGTGCTCATTGTTTCCGATGCCGTTGATCAGAACCTGTATCTGGCTGCCCGCAACCTGCCGCACGTGGATGTCCGTGATGTGCAGGGTTCGGATCCGGTCAGCCTCATTGCCTACGACAAGGTGCTCATCACCGTGTCGGCTGTGAAGAAATTCGAGGAGCTGCTGGGATGAACCAGGAACGCGTATTCAAAGTTCTGCTTGGTCCGCACGTCTCCGAGAAGGCAACTGTGCTGGCCGATGGCAAGAGCCAATTCGTATTCAAGGTTGCGACTGACGCAACCAAGCTGGAAATCAAGAAGGCTGTTGAAAGCCTGTTCGGCGTGAAGGTTGCTGCCGTCAATACCCTGAATGTTCAGGGCAAGACCAAGCGTACCGCTCGCGGTCTGGGCAAGCGCAACGACTGGAAGAAGGCGTACATCGCTCTTCAGCCGGGCCAGGATCTCGATTTCGCCAGCAGTGCTGAGTAAGGAAGGGGTGCATCATGGCAATCGTTAAATGCAAGCCGACTTCCGCGGGCCGCCGTTTTGTGGTCAAGGTGGTCAATCAGGAGCTTCACAAAGGCGCTCCTTACGCACCGCTGGTCGAGAAGAAGTCGAAAACCGGTGGCCGTAACAACAACGGTCGCATCACCACTCGTCACGTCGGTGGTGGTCATAAGCAGCACTATCGTCTGGTCGATTTTCGCCGCAATAAGGATGGCATTCCTGCCATCGTCGAGCGTGTCGAATATGACCCGAACCGTACTGCTCACATTGCGCTGCTGAAGTATGCCGATGGCGAGCGTCGCTACATCATCGCACCGAAAGGTGTCGCTGCTGGCGATCAGCTGGTTTCCGGTGTCAATGCGCCGATCAAGCTGGCAACAGCCTGCCGCTGCGTAATATCCCGGTTGGTTCGACCGTTCACGGTATCGAGCTCAAGCCAGGTAAGGGGGCGCAGATCGCTCGCTCCGCTGGTGCTTCGGCTCAGCTGGTCGCTCGTGAAGGCTCCTACGTGACGCTCCGCCTGCGTTCCGGTGAGATGCGCAAGGTGCTGGCCGAGTGCCGTGCAACCCTGGGCGAGGTCTCCAACTCGGAGCACAGCCTGCGCTCTCTGGGCAAGGCCGGTGCCAAGCGCTGGCGTGGTGTGCGTCCGACCGTTCGTGGTGTTGCCATGAACCCGGTAGATCACCCGCACGGTGGTGGTGAAGGTCGTACCTCCGGTGGTCGTCATCCGGTGTCGCCATGGGGCTTCCCGACCAAGGGCGCGAAGACCCGCTCCAACAAGCGCACCGATAACATGATCGTCCGTCGTCGCAAGTAACTAGAGGGATACGACAGTGCCGCGTTCTCTGAAAAAAGGTCCTTTTATCGATCTTCACCTATTGAAGAAGGTCGAGGCGGCGGTGGAAAAGAACGATCGCAAGCCGGTGAAAACCTGGTCGCGTCGTTCGATGATCCTGCCGCAGATGGTCGGTTTGACCATTGCTGTACACAACGGTCGCCAGCACGTCCCGGTCCTCGTGAGCGAAGACATGGTTGGCCACAAGCTCGGCGAGTTCGCTGCTACCCGGACCTACCGTGGTCACGTAGCGGACAAGAAAGGCAAGCGCTAAGGGGTAAGGAAAGATGGAAGTAGCCGCTAAGTTGTCGGGCGCTCGCATCTCCGCCCAGAAAGCCCGCCTGGTCGCCGACCAGATCCGCGGGAAGAAGGTGGGCGATGCGCTCAACCTGCTGGCTTTCAGCAGTAAGAAAGCCGCGGAAATCATGAAGAAAGTGCTCGAGTCGGCCGTTGCTAACGCCGAGCACAACGAGGGCGCTGATGTGGACGACCTGAAGGTCTCCACCGTCTTCGTCAACGAAGGGCGTTCGCTTAAGCGAATCATGCCGCGGGCCAAAGGCCGCGCTGATCGCATCGTCAAGCGGTCTTGCCATATCACTGTCAAGGTTGCGGACAAGTAACGGAGTCGATCAGATGGGTCAGAAAGTACATCCCACTGGCATTCGCCTGGGAATCGTCAAGGAGCACACCTCCGTCTGGTATGCAGACGGCCGTACCTAGCCGATTATCTGCTTGCAGATCTGAACGTGCGTGAGTACCTCCAAGACAAACTAAAAAGCGCGTCCGTAAGCCGTATCGATATTCATCGTCCGGCTCAAACCGCACGCATCACCATCCACACCGCTCGCCCTGGCATCGTCATCGGCAAGAAGGGTGAGGATGTTGAGAAGCTGCGTCAGGACCTGACCAAGCAAATGGGTGTGCCGGTGCACATCAACATCGAGGAAATCCGCAAGCCGGAGCTCGATGCCATGCTGGTTGCACAGAGCGTTGCTCAGCAGCTGGAGCGTCGTGTGATGTTCCGTCGCGCCATGAAGCGTGCGGTGCAGAACGCCATCCGCATTGGTGCCAAGGGCATCAAGATCCAGGTGAGCGGTCGTCTTGGCGGTGCGAGATTGCCCGTACCGAATGGTATCGCGAAGGTCGTGTGCCGCTGCACACCCTGCGTGCGGATATCGACTACGCCACCTACGAAGCGCACACCACCTACGGTGTGATCGGTGTCAAGGTCTGGATCTTCAAGGGTGAGGTCATCGGTGGCCGCCATGAAGAGCTCAAGCCGCAGGCGCCCGCTCCTCGTAAAAAAGCTGCCAAATAAGGAGTACGCCAAATGTTGCAACCAAAGCGTACAAAATTCCGCAAGCAGATGACCGGCCACAACCGTGGTCTGGCGCAGCGCGGTAGCAAAGTGAGCTTCGGCGAGTTCGCGCTGAAGTCCGTATCCCGTGGTCGCTTGACTGCGCGCCAGATCGAGGCAGCGCGTCGTGCGCTTACTCGTCACGTTAAGCGTGGCGGCAAGATCTGGATTCGCGTGTTCCCCGACAAGCCTGTTACCAAGAAGCCTCTGGAAGTCCGGATGGGTAAAGGTAAGGGTGGCGTCGAGTACTGGGTAGCCCAGATTCAGCCGGGCAAGGTGCTCTACGAGATCGAGGGTGTTTCCGAAGAGCTGGCGCGTGAGGCTTTCGCCCTGGCTGCTGCAAAGCTGCCGCTCGCCACCTCCTTTGTTAAGCGGACGGTGATGTGATGAAAGCGAATGAACTTCGTGAAAAATCCGCTCAGCAGCTGAACGAGCAACTGCTCGAGCTGCTGCGCGACCAGTTCAATCTGCGTATGCAGAAGGCGACTGGCCAGTTGGGGCAGTCTCACCTGCTCTCGCAAGTCAAGCGCGACATCGCTCGTGTCAAGACTGTGCTCAACCAGCAGGCAGGTAAGTGATCATGGCTGAAGCTCAGAAAACCGTCCGTACGCTGACCGGTCGCGTCGTCAGCGACAAAATGGACAAGACCATCACCGTTCTGATCGAGCGTCGCGTCAAGCACCCGATCTACGGTAAATATGTGAAGCGTTCGACCAAGCTGCACGCTCACGATGAAAGCAATCAGTGCCGCATCGGCGACAAGGTCACCATTCGTGAGACCCGCCCGATGGCCAAGACCAAGTCCTGGACGCTGGTTGACGTCGTCGAACGCGCCGTCGAAGTCTAAGGGCTAGGGGTCGGAGAAATTATATGATTCAGACTCAATCCATGCTCGATGTGGCTGACAACAGCGGTGCCCGCCGTGTCATGTGCATCAAGGTGCTCGGCGGCTCCCATCGTCGTTACGCCGGTATCGGCGACATCATCAAGGTCACGGTCAAGGAAGCGATTCCACGTGGCAAGGTGAAAAAGGGTCAGGTGATGACTGCAGTCGTGGTTCGCACCCGTCACGGTGTGCGTCGTCCCGACGGCTCGATCATCCGCTTCGATGGCAATGCTGCGGTCCTGCTGAACAACAAGCAGGAGCCGATCGGCACCCGTATCTTTGGGCCGGTGACTCGCGAGCTTCGTTCCGAGAAGTTCATGAAGATCGTCTCGCTTGCCCCTGAAGTGCTGTAAGGAGTAGCCGCATGCAAAAGATTCGTCGCAACGACGAGATCATCGTCATCGCCGGCAAAGACAAGGGCAAGCGCGGTAAGGTGCTCAAGGTTCTCGCCGACGACCGCCTGGTCGTCGGTGGTGTCAACCTGGTCAAGCGCCATACCAAGCCGAACCCCATGGCCGGCATCCAGGGCGGTATCGTCGAGAAGGAGGCGCCTCTGCACGCCTCTAACGTCGCCATCTTCAATGCTGAAACCAACAAGGCTGATCGCGTTGGTTTCAAGGTTGAGGACGGCAAGAAAATTCGTGTCTTCAAGTCGACCCAAAAGCCGGTTGATGCTTGAGACTGCTAGGTAGATAACCATGGCACGACTAAAAGAAGTTTATCGGAAGGAAATCGCGCCGAAGCTGAAGGAAGAACTGAAGCTTGCGAACGTGATGGAAGTTCCGCGTATCACCAAGATCACCCTGAACATGGGTCTTGGCGAGGCTATCGGTGACAAAAAGATCATCGAGAACGCTGTTGCCGATCTTGAAAAGATCACCGGTCAGAAGTGCGTCGTGACGCACGCACGCAAGTCCATCGCAGGTTTCAAGGTCCGTGAGGGCTGGCCGATCGGCGTTAAAGTGACTCTGCGTCGCGAGCGTATGTACGAATTCCTGGATCGCCTCCTTTCCATCTCCCTGCCGCGTGTGCGTGACTTCCGCGGCCTGAATGCCAAGTCCTTTGATGGTCGTGGCAACTACAGCATGGGTGTGAAAGAGCAGATCATCTTCCCGGAAATCGATTACGACAAGATCGATGCTCTGCGTGGTCTGGATATCACCCTGACCACTACCGCCCGCTCGGACGAAGAGGGCCGTGCGCTGTTGCGCGCGTTCAACTTCCCGTTCCGCAATTGATCGGAGTAGGACATGGCTAAGCAAAGCATGAAGAACCGCGAGCTGAAGCGTCAGCGTCTGGTCGCCAAGTTCGCTCAGAAGCGTGCCGCTCTCAAAGCGGTGATCGCTAACCCGAACTCCACTCCGGAAGAGCGCTGGAACGCCCAGGTCGCACTGCAGAAGCAGCCTCGCGACGCGAGTGCATCGCGTCTGCGTAACCGCTGCCGTCTGACTGGTCGTCCGCACGGCGTCTACCGCAAGTTCGGTCTGTCGCGCAATATGCTGCGCCAGGCTGCTATGCGTGGTGACGTACCGGGTCTGGTGAAGGCCAGCTGGTAAGTGGCTGGCCGGCTCGTTCCGGCCTGTCCAGTAGTCGATCAAGCCCCTTCTGGGGCTTGATTCATTTCTGAGCAGTCTCTAGAATGCCCGGCTCGCCTGAGCCTCGCATTTTGTGTGAGTGCTCTGCGAAGCGAGCCGTCAGGCTTATTTTTTGTTTTAGGAGCTAAGAGCCCATGAGTATGCAGGACCCGTTAGCGGACATGCTAACTCGTATCCGTAATGCCCAGATGGCCGAAAAGTCCGTCGTAAGCATGCCGTCTTCCAAGCTGAAGGTGGCTGTAGCCAATGTTCTTCAGGGCGAAGGCTATATCGCAGGATACCAAGTCAGCAGCGATGTTAAGCCGCAGCTGACCATCGAGCTTAAGTATTTCGAAGGCCGCCCTGTCATCGAGGAGCTCAAGCGTGTAAGCCGTCCTGGCCTTCGCCAGTACAAGTCCGTCGATCAGCTGCCGAAAGTGCGTGGTGGTCTGGGTGTGTCGATCGTTTCCACCAATAAAGGTGTGATGACTGATCGTGCTGCCCGCGCTGCCGGTGTTGGTGGCGAAGTGCTCTGCACCGTGTTCTAAGGGGATAAAGCATGTCTCGTGTTGCTAAAAACCCCGTCAAGGTGCCTGCTGGTGTAGAGATCAAGCTCGCCGGTCAGCAGTTGTCGGTCAAGGGTGCCAAGGGCGCTCTGGATCTGAATGTCCATCCTTCTGTTGAGGTGCTGCAGGAGTCCGGGGAGCTGCGCTTTGCAGCCCGTAACGGCGATCAGCAGACTCGCGCCATGGCCGGCACCACGCGTGCTCTGGTCAATAACATGGTGATCGGCGTCAGTCAGGGCTTCGAGCGTAAGCTTCAGCTGGTCGGTGTCGGTTACAAGGCGCAGGCGAAAGGCCAGGTGCTCTCTTTGGCTCTTGGTTTCTCTCATCCGATCGATTATGAGCTTCCGCAGGGCGTAACCGCTGAGACTCCCAGCCAGACCGATATTCTGATCAAGGGTATCGACAAGCAGCTGGTCGGTCAGGTGGCTGCCGAAATTCGCGACTTCCGTCGTCCTGAGCCGTACAAGGGCAAGGGCGTGCGTTACGCGGATGAGGTTGTCCGTCGTAAAGAAGCTAAGAAGAAGTAGGGCATAGCAAATGAGCGTAAAGAAAGAAACTCGTCTGCGTCGTGCTCGCAAGGCACGTCTGAAGATGCGCGAGCTGGAAACCGTACGCCTTTGCGTGTACCGGTCTTCCCAGCACATCTACGCCCAGGTCCTCTCGGCCGACGGCGGCAAGGTCCTGGCCAGCGCTTCGACCTTGGACAAGGAGTTGCGCGACGGTGCCACTGGCAACGTCGAGGCGGCCAAGAAAGTTGGTCAGCTGGTCGCGGAGCGTGCGAAGGCCGCAGGCGTCACTCAGGTGGCGTTCGACCGTTCTGGCTTCAAGTACCACGGTCGTGTGAAGGCACTGGCTGATGCTGCTCGTGAAGGCGGGCTGGAGTTCTAAGTTATGGCGAATAACGAGCAAAAGCGCGACGAAGGCTACATTGAGAAGCTGGTTCAGGTTAACCGCGTCGCCAAAACCGTAAAGGGTGGTCGAATCTTCACCTTTACCGCGTTGACCGTGGTAGGTGATGGCAAGGGTCGCGTTGGTTTCGGTCGTGGCAAGTCCCGCGAAGTCCCCGCCGCCATCCAGAAGGCCATGGAAGCTGCCCGTCGCAACATGATTCAGGTCGAGTTGAACGGGACTACCCTGCAGTATCCGGCCAAGGCCGTGCATGGCGCCTCGCGCGTCTACATGCAGCCTGCTTCCGAGGGTACCGGCGTGATCGCTGGCGGCGCGATGCGCGCACTGCTGGAAGTTGCCGGTGTCCAGAACGTTCTGGCCAAGTGCTATGGCTCGACCAATCCGGTCAACGTGGTTCATGCCACGTTCAAGGGTTTGAAGGCTATGCAGTCGCCTGAGTCTGTTGCTGCCAAGCGTGGCAAGAGCGTCGAGGAGATTCTCTAACCATGGCTAACACCGTCAAAGTCACGCTGGTCAAGAGCGTGAACGGCCGTCTGGCTAATCACAAGGCATGCGTCAAGGGTCTCGGCCTGCGTCGCATTGGTCATACCGTCGAGGTCCAGGATACGCCTGAGAATCGCGGCATGATCAACAAGGCCTATTACCTTCTCCGCGTGGAGGGTTAATCATGCAACTGAACGATCTGCGTTCCGCGCCGGGTGCCCGTCGCGAAAAGCTGCGTCCGGGCCGTGGTATCGGCAGCGGGCTCGGCAAAACCGGTGGCCGTGGCCACAAGGGTCAGACCTCTCGCTCCGGTGGCTCGATTGCCCCTGGCTTCGAGGGTGGTCAGCAGCCGCTGCATCGTCGTCTGCCTAAGTTCGGCTTTGTCTCGCTCAAGGCTATGGATCGCGCCGAGGTGCGTACCGCCGAGCTGGCCAAGGTCGAGGGTGACGTCGTTACTCTCCAGAGCCTTAAGGATGCCAACGTCATCAACCAAAACGTGCAGCGTGTGAAAGTCATGCTGTCCGGTGAGGTTGGGCGTGCGCTGACCTTGAAGGGCATCGCAGCCACCAAGGGTGCGCGTGCGGCGATTGAAGCAGCTGGCGGTAAGTTCGAGGACTAAATGGCTAAGCAAGGTGCTCTCTCCGCGCTGGCAAATGGCGGGTTGTCTGAACTCTGGGCTCGTTTGCGCTTCCTGTTCCTGGCGATTGTTGTCTACAGGATTGGGGCGCATATTCCGGTTCCGGGGATCAATCCGGATAGGCTCGCCGAGTTGTTCCGCCAGAACGAGGGGACCATTCTTAGTCTGTTCAACATGTTCTCCGGCGGTGCGCTGGAGCGGATGAGCATCTTCGCGCTGGGGATCATGCCGTACATTTCGGCATCGATCATCATGCAGCTGATGACTGCCGTCAGCCCGCAGCTGGAGCAGTTGAAGAAAGAGGGCGAGGCCGGTCGTCGCAAGATCAGCCAATACACTCGTTACGGTACGCTGGCGCTCGCCATCATCCAGCTGTCGGTATGTCCGTTGGCCTGGCGGGGCAGGGCGTCGCATTCAGTAGCGACGTTTTGGCT
>LZQQ01000211.1_pt1 | contig 9902 bp, 13 predicted proteins | sample 768581 | NCBI WGS metagenome assembly LZQQ01 (sample SAMN05207185, study PRJNA324510) | oil field metagenome | isolation source: sample BH-FW-20 from oil reservoir | place: India: Bombay High | collected 2015-11-25 | reverse complement strand
GGCCGTGCTGTCGGCGCCGCCGCCGGCACCCCGGTGCGCGCCGTGCACGGGGCCGCGTGGGTGTTCGCGACTGGCTGCGGCGGGGCGGGGCTGCTCGTCATCCTCGATCACGGCAACGGCTACCTGAGCCTCTATGGGCACAACCAGAGCCTGTTGCGCGACGCCGGAGAGATCGTCAAGGCGGGTGATCCGATCGCCACCGTGGGGACCAGCGGTGGCCAGGAAACCGCCGCACTGTATTTCGCCATTCGCCAGCAGGGCCGCCCCAGCGACCCGGCGCAATGGTGCCGCGCGCAGGGTTAGCGCGCCCATACTTGGAGTTCGACATGCAGCATTTGCGTCGCTTTGCCCGTCCATCCTCGCTTGCCCTGGCCCTGCTCGCCGCCCTGCACGGCGCGCCCACGCCCAGGAGGAGGCGGTGCCCGCGGATATCCCGCGCCACCGGCGCTGGCGTCGCCGGGCAACAAGGCGCCGCTGCCGCTCGACGAGCTGCGCACCTTCACCGAGGTGCTCGATCGGATCAAGGCGCCTACGTCGAACCGGTGGACGACAAAACCCTGCTGGAGAACGCCATCAAGGGCATGCTCAGCAACCTCGACCCGCATTCGGCCTACCTCGAACCCGAGGCCTTCGCCGACCTGCAGGAGACCACCAGCGGCGAGTTCGGCGGGCTGGGCATCGAAGTCGGCATCGAGGAGGACGGCTTCATCCGCGTGGTCGCACCGATCGACGACACGCCGGCATCCAAGGCCGGCCTCGAGGCCGGCGACCTGATCGTCAAGATCGACGGCCACCCGACCAAGGGCATGACCATCATGCAGGCGGTCGAGCAGATGCGCGGCAAGCCCGGCACCGAGGTGTCGCTGACCCTGGTACGCGAGGGCGGCAAGCCGTTCGACGTCACCCTCACCCGCTCCAACATCAAGGTCAAGAGCGTCAAGAGCCAGCTGCTCGAGCCGAACTACGGCTACCTGCGCATCACCCAGTTCCAGGTCGCCTCCGGCGAGGAAGTGGCCAAGGCGCTGGCGAGCATGCGCAAGGAGAACGGCGGCAAGAAGCTCGAGGGGCTGGTGCTGGACCTGCGCAACAACCCCGGCGGCGTGCTGCAGTCGGCGGTGGAAGTCGCCGACCACTTCCTCACCAAGGGGTTGATCGTCTACACCAAGGGCCGCATCGCCAACTCCGAGCTGCGCTTCTCCGCCGACCCGGCCGACGCCAGCGAGGCGTTCCGCTGGTGGTACTGATCAACGGCGGCAGCGCCTCGCTTCCGAGATCGTCGCCGGCGCCCTGCAGGACCACAAGCGCGGCGTGGTGATGGGCACCGAGAGCTTCGGCAAGGGCTCGGTGCAGACCGTGCTGCCGCTGAACAACGATCGCGCGCTGAAGCTGACCACCGCGCTCTACTACACCCCAACGGCCGCTCGATCCAGGCCCAGGGCATCGACCCGGACATCCGCGTCGAGCGCGCCCGCCTGACCCGCGAGGAAGGCGGCGCGCAGGGCGTGCGCGAAGCCGACCTGACCGGGCACCTGGGCAATGGCAACGGCGCCCCGGACCGCCCGAGCGCCACCCAGGTGGTCAGCGACTCGCCGCGCCCGCAGGACGACGACTACCAGCTCGGCCAGGCGCTGACCCTGCTCAAGGGCCTGAACCTCACCCGCGGGCAGTGACCGGCTGACGGGCGCCTGACGGCGCCCGGCGACTCAGAGGTAGCGGCGCTTGATCTGCTCGACGGTGCCGTCGGCGCGCATCTGGTTCAGCGCGGTCTGCAGGCGCTCGATCACCTCGTCCGGGGTGTCCTTGTTGAAGGCCAGGTAAAGCTCGGCGTCACTGAAGCGCAGCGCCGTCTCCAGCCCGCTCACCCCTTCCTGCCTGGCCAGGTAGGGCCCCACCGGATCGGTGGTCGCCCACAGGTCGATCTCCCCCCTGACCAGCTTGCCGACGTTCATCTGGTCCTGCAGGGCGTTCACCGGCTGCAGGCCCTGGCTCTCCAGGTGCTGGCTGACGGCGTCGTTCTTGTAGGCGCCCACGCGGTAGGTGGCCGCCTCGGCGAGGCTGCCCAGGCGGATGCCGCTACCCGGCTTGGCGAGCAGCACCCAGCCGGTGCCGGCAAGCGGCCCGACCCACTTGAACAGCGGCTTGCGCTCCTCGGTGAAGGTGGTGGAGAACAGCGCGTGGTTGGGCTGCTGCAGGGTCTGGTTGTAGATGCGACTCCAGGGAAAACGCAGCGCCATCTGGTAGGGCACGCCGGAACGCCTGAACATCTCCTGCACGATCTCGGTGTTGATGCCGGTAATGTTCCGTTCGTAGGCGAAGTTTTTCGCATCCTCGGCCATGTTGAAGGGTGGGAAGTTCTCCGTCTGCATCACCACCCGGTAATCGACGGGCAGTTCGGCGTGCGCCTGGATGCAGAGCAGCAGCAGGGCTGCCGTGAAGATCGGTTTCAGCATGGAACGCTCCTTGTGAGTTCACTTCGCCGCTCGGCGTCACCCCCTCCGCTGGGTGCCGCGAGCGCCGCTCGTGCAAAGCAAGATGCGAACCATGGCTGTATTCGGGCCGCCTGTGGCTGCTACAGCTCCTTTGTGGCGCGGGCCGGAACGGGCGCCGGGAACCCCGCCGCGCGCCGACTGTGCGCCAGCGCGGCCTGCCGAAGAACCAGGGTGCACCCCGAAGGCGCACCGACGAGCGGAGCTCCCAAGACGCAGGTGGGGCCGGACGGCGTTCCGCTTCAGCGCACCATGTTGCGCCTGCGCTAGCCAGCATTGGTGGGCTGAAGCCCACCCTACGGTGCCCCTACGTTTAGCCGAACAGTTCGTTGGTTTGGCGAAGGCTTCCCTCATCCGGCCCTGCGGGCCTTCTCCGAGGGAGAAGGGAAGGCACGGCGGCCGTCGCCCCTGCAGGAGCAGGCCCTGCCTGCGACCGCGCCGGCACTACACCCACACAGGCTGGATTGAATCGCACGGCGCTAGCCAGCATTGGTGGGCTGAAGCCCACCCGGTGCCTATGGTCAGCCGAACAGTTCGTTGGTTTGGCGCGGGCTTCCCTCATCCGGCCCTGCGGGCCTTCTCCGGGGGAGAAGGGAAGGCACCGCGGCCGGCGCCCTGTAGGAGCAGGCCCTGCCTGCGACCGCGCCGGCACTACACCCACGCAGGCTGGATTAATCGCACGGCGCTAGCCAGCATTGGTGGGCTGAAGCCCACCCGGTGCCTATGGTCAGCCGAACAGTTCGTTGATTTGGCGCAGGCTTCCCTCATCCGGCCCTGCGGGCCACCTTCTCCCGGGAGGAGAAGGAAGGCACGGCGGCCGGCGCCCTGTAGGAGCAGGCTCTGCCTGCGACCGCGCCGGCAGCGGTCCGTCGGGACTCCCGTCACATTTTCATTTCGCCCGTTGGTGGGCTGAAGCCCACCCTACGGGTGCAATTCGCGTAGCTGCGACGCCAACGAGGCAGTTCGGCCCGAGGAGTGCTTCAGCGCACCACGATACCGCGCGCTGCCATAAAGGCCTTGGCCTCCGGCACCGTGTATTCGCCGAAGTGGAAGATGCTCGCCGCCAGCACGGCGTCGGCCTTGCCTTCGAGGATGCCGTCGGCCAGGTGCTGCAGGTTGCCGACACCGCCCGAGGCGATCACCGGGATGCCCAGCGCTTCGCTGATGGCGCGGGTCACACCCAGGTCGTAGCCGCTCTTGACGCCGTCCTGGTCCATGCTGGTGAGCAGGATCTCGCCGGCGCCGAGGTCTTCCATCTTCTTCGCCCAGGCCACCGCATCGAGCCCGGTGGGCTTGCGTCCGCCGTGGGTGAAGATTTCCCAGCGCGGCGTTTCGCCCGGCGCCGAGACCTTCTTCGCATCGATGGCGACGACGATGCATTGCGAGCCGAAGCGCTGCGCGGCCTCGCCGACGAACTCGGGGTTGAACACCGCGGCGGTGTTGATGGAGACCTTGTCGGCCCCGGCGTTGAGCAGGTTGCGGATGTCCTGCACGGTACGCACGCCGCCGCCGACGGTCAGCGGGATGAACACCTGACTGGCCATGCGCTCGACCGTGTGCAGCGTGGTGTCGCGGTTGTCCACGCTGGCGGTGATGTCGAGGAAGGTGATCTCGTCGGCGCCCTGCTCGTCGTAGCGCCGGGCGATCTCCACCGGGTCGCCGGCGTCGCGGATGTTCTCGAACTTGACGCCCTTGACCACGCGGCCGTTGTCCACGTCGAGGCAGGGGATGATTCTCTTGGCCAGCGCCATGGGTGGATCTCCAGTTAGCCCTATTGCCAGCAAATTGCTGGAGGTTAGAGGCTTGAAGGCTGAACGAAAGAGCAGCACGCTCCTCGTACAGCCTTCAGCCTCCAACGCTTTTACTCGTCTTTCATCCGAAGATCACAGACCGCCTGCGCCTCGGCCACGTCCAGCGTGCCCTCGTAGATCGCGCGGCCGGTGATGGCGCCGATGATGCCGGGGGCGTTGGCGTCGAGCAGGGCCTGGATGTCGCCGATGTTGTGGATGCCGCCGGAGGCGATCACCGGGATCTTCGTGGCATTGGCCAGGGCCGCGGTGGCCGGCACGTTGCAGCCCTGCATCATGCCGTCGCGGGCGATGTCGGTGTAGACGATGGCGGCCACGCCGTCGGCCTCGAAGCGCCTGGCCAGGTCGATCACCTGTACGCCGCTGACCTCGGCCCAGCCGTCGGTGGCGACGAAGCCGTCCTTGGCGTCCAGCCCGACGATTACCTTGCCGGGGAAGGCGCGGCAGGCCTCGCCGACGAACTCCGGCTCCTTCACCGCCTTGGTGCCGATGATCACGTAGCTGACCCCGGCGCGCACGTAGTGCTCGATGGTCTCCAGCGAGCGGATGCCGCCACCGATCTGGATCGGCAGGTCCGGGTAACGCTTGGCAATGGCGGTGACCACCTCGCCGTTGACTGGCTGGCCTTCGAAGGCACCGTTGAGGTCGACCAGATGCAGGCGGCGGCAGCCGGCCTGGACCCACTTGGCAGCCATGGCCACCGGGTCGTCGGAAACACCGTGGCGTCGTCCATCAGGCCCTGGCGCAGACGTACGCAGGCGCCGTCCTTGAGATCGATAGCGGGGATAATCAGCATGGCTTGAACCTGTTCAAATCAAGTGTCGGTTAAGGGTCAGCTCTTTTCGAGCGCCCACAAGTCGCTTTCGATGCTCTCGAACCGTTCCTTCAGGTGGCTCTGCACGTCGAAGATCGCCTTGTTGTAATACAGCGGCGCGATTTCCCGGGCGAACAGATCGAGCACTTCCTGCGCCTCGAACGAGCCCAGCTCGAGTTCGAAGCGCTCTTGCAGAAAGCGCTTGATGACCTGTTGCGCCGCCTGCTCCTGAGTGGCATCCAGCGTCAGGACCGGCGGCTTGAGCTTGGCCCGGCTCATTTACCAGCGGCCATCCCAGGCGGCGAAGTTCTGCAGCAACTGCAGGCCGTGGGTGTGGCTCTTCTCCGGGTGGAATTGCACGGCGAAGCGCGAGCCATCCGCCAGCGCGGCGGCGAAGTCGTTGCCGTAATGGCCGCGACCGACCACCTGGCGCGGATTGCCGGCCTCGATGTAGTAGCTGTGCACGAAATAGAAGCGCCCGTTGTCCGGAATCGCGTGCCAGAGCGGGTGGTCGACCACCTGCTTGACCTCGTTCCAGCCCATGTGCGGCACCTTCAGGTGCTCGCCGTCCTCGTGCAGGTCCTTGCCGAAGAAGCGCACCTGACCGGGGAACAGGCCGATGCAGTCGACGCCGTCGTTCTCCTCGCTGCGCTCCATGAGCGCCTGCATGCCGACGCAGATACCGAGGAACGGGCGATCCTGGCTGACTTCGCGGACCAGCTCATCGAAACCCAGCCGGCGAATCTCGGCCATGCAGTCGCGAATCGCGCCGACGCCGGGAAACACCACGCGGTCGGCCTCACGAATGACCTGCGCATCGCTGGTGATCAGCACGCGGCCAGCGCCAACGTGCTCCAGCGCCTTGGCCACCGAGTGCAGGTTGCCCATGCCGTAGTCGATGACGGCGACGGTCTGCATCACAGGCACCCTTTGGTCGAGGGCATCTGCCCGGCCATGCGCGGATCGAGCTCGATAGCCATGCGCAGCGCGCGGCCGAAGGCCTTGAACACGGTTTCGATCTGGTGGTGGGTGTTGGTGCCGCGCAGGTTATCGATGTGCAGGGTCACCAGGGCGTGGTTGACGAAGCCCTGGAAGAATTCCTGGAACAGGTCGACGTCGAACTTACCGACCACCGCACGGGTGTAGGGCACGTTCATGGTCAGCCCGGGACGCCCGGAGAAGTCGATCACCACGCGCGACAGCGCCTCGTCCAGCGGCACGTAGGAATGCCCGTAGCGGGTCATGCCCTTCTTGTCGCCGATGGCCTTGGTGAAGGCCTGGCCAAGAGTGATGCCGACGTCCTCGACGGTGTGGTGGTCGTCGATGTGCAGGTCGCCGTTGCATTCGATATCCAGGTCGATCAGCCCGTGGCGGGCGATCTGGTCGAGCATGTGCTCCAGGAAGGGCACGCCGATGGCGAAGCGCGCCTTGCCGGTGCCATCCAGATTGATGGTGACCTTGACCTGGGTTTCCAGGGTGTTGCGCTCTACGCAAGCCGTACGTTCGGACATCCAACAGCTCCGCTGATCGTGGGGCGAAAAGGGCTGCATTATAGGCGCAAACCCCGCCACGGGGGTATCGCCGCGCTCGGTGGAGGATCGCCTGATGGCGGTGCGTCTGGCGCAGCGCGACGTTATGCTTGGCGCCCCTCACGCAAGAGCCAAGGCCATGCCCGTCTACGTCGAAAACCTTCGCCAGCCAAGCGAGCAAGACCGCCAGGACCTGGCGAAGATCTACGCCGACGCGCCGCAATGGCTCTTCGAGCCGCATGCCGATGCGCAAGCGCTGATCGCAGCCGGGTTGGCCGCCGGCACGCTCATTGCCGGTCGTTTCAATGAACGCCTGCTGGGCGCTGCACTGCTGACCCCTGGCGACCGCGCCTGGCACCTGTCGCACCTGTGCGTGCGGCGCATCACCCGCCAGCGCGGTGTCGGCCGGCGGCTGCTCGACGAAGCCCGCCGCATGGCCAGCGAAGCCGGTTGCGAGCTGCGCCTGAGCGCCCCCGCCGGGCACCTCGAAGCCAGCGCTCTGGCCGCCCGCACGCACCTTCCGCTGGACCCGCTGGCGCCACAGTGAGCCTGCGCGGAACCCGCTCGCCGTGACTCGCTCCAAGCCCTGCCGGCCCGACGTCAAATGGCGCAGCGCTATACTCCGGCCTCGCTTCTACAACGATTCCGACACAAGGACCCGTCCATGAAATCGCTCGGCAAGATCCTCGGGCTGCTTGCCCTCGGCCTACTGCTGATCCTCGTTGCCCTGGGCTTCGCCCTGACGCACCTGTTCGATCCCAATGACTACAAGGACGAAATCCGCGAACTGGCTCGCGAACGGGCCGGGCTGGAGCTCAACATCAAGGGCGACATCGGCTGGAGCCTGTTTCCCTGGCTAGGCCTGGAACTGCACGACACTACGCTGGCCAGCGCACGCACGCCCGAGCAGCCCTTCGCCGACCTGCGCATGCTCGGTCTGTCCGTGCGGGTGCTGCCGTTGCTGCGCCGCGAGGTGCAGATGAGCGACATTACCGTCAACGGCCTGAACCTGATGCTCGCACGTGACGGGCAGGGCCATGGCAACTGGGAGGGGCTCGGCGAGTCAGCGACCGGCCCCGCCGCAGCCGCCGAGCCATCCCCGAACCAAAGCGAGCCTGCCCGCCCGGCCAGCGAGGCACGCCCGGGCAAACCGATCCAACTGGACATCGACAGCCTGACCGTCAGCGATGCGCGAGTGGCCTACCACGACGCGCGCAGCGGCCAGCAGTACAGCGCCGAGGGGATCGAGCTGAGCACCGGCGCGATCCGCGAGCGCAGCGCCATCCCGGTCAAGCTCAGCGCGTTCTTCGGCAGTAATCAGCCGGTGATGCGCGCCCGCACCGAACTGCAAGGCGAGCTGCGCTTCGACAACGAACTGCGCCGCTACCAGCTGGATAACCTGCGTCTAAATGGCGAGGCCTCCGGTGAGCCGCTGCAGGGCAAGACACTGGCGTTCAGCGCGCAGGGCCAGTTGCTCGTCGATCGGGCCGCGCAGATCGCCGAATGGACCGGCCTGAAACTGACCGCCAATCAGCTGCGCGGGTTGGGCGAACTGAAGGTCCGCGACCTGGAAAGCGAGCCAAAGCTTTCCGGCGCGCTATCGATCGCCGAGTTCGACCTGGGCGATTTCCTCGAAGGCTCGGCCAGAGCCTTCCGCCCATGGCCGACGCCAACGCCTGACCAAGGTCGAATTGGTCACGCATCTGAACGGTACGCCCGAGAGCCTGCTGCTTGAAGAACTCAAGCTGCAGGTCGACGACAGCCACTTCACCGGCCGGCTCGGCATCAGCGACTTCAAGCGCCAGGCCCTGCTCGTCGAGCTGAAGGGCGACCGTCTCGACCTCGATCGCTACCTGCCGGCAACGCCGGCCGAACAGGGGCGCCAGCCAGGCGCGCAAGAGCGAAGTCGAGCAGACCGAAGCGAGCGCCATCGGCAGCGGTACCACTCCTCTGCCGGACAAGCCCACCCAGCAGGCCTGGAGTGCCGAGAAGGTGCTTCCGGTCGATCGCCTGCGCAGCCTGGATGCGTCCGTGACGCTGCTGCTCGACAGCCTCAGGCTCGAGCGCCTGCCGTTCGAAGGAGTCAGCCTCAAGGCGCGTGGAAAGGGCGGCCTGCTCACCCTTGAGCACCTGCGTGGCGGCCTGTTTGGCGGGCGCCTGGAGTCCAGCGCCAGCTCGATGCACGCCCGGCGCAACCGACGATCAAGGTGCACAAGAGCCTCAGCCGGATACCGGTCGAACGCCTGCTCGAAAGCCAGGGAGAAAAGGTCACGCTCAAGGGCCTGCTGAATCTCGACGGTGATCTCACCACGCTCGGCAATAGCCAGAAGGACTGGGTGGACAATCTCAACGGCACCCTCGGCTTCATCGTCGACAACGGCGTGCTGGTCGATGCGAACCTCGAGCAGCAACTGTGCCGCGCCATCGCCACGCTCAATCGCAAGGAACTCGGCAGCGAACCGCGCGCCAAGGACACCCCTTCCGCGAGCTGAAGGGCAATCTCCGACTGCGCGACGGCGTGGCGAACAACCCGGACCTCAAGGTGAGCATCCCGGGCCTCACGGTCAACGGCAACGGCGATATCGACCTGCGCGTACTCGGCATGGACTACCGCGTCGGCATCGTCATCGAGGGCGACAAGGGCGCGATGCCTGACCCGGCGTGCCAAGTCAACGAGCGCTATGTCGGCGTCGAGTGGCCGCTACGCTGCCGCGGCCCGCTCGAACTGGGCGCCAAGGCCTGTCGCTTCGACAAGGATGGCCTGGGCAAGATCGCCGCCCGTCTGGCCGGCGAGAAGCTCAGCGAAAAGATCGAGGAAAAGCTCGGCGACAAGGTCAGCCCGGAGCTGAAGGACGCGCTCAAGGGACTGTTCAAGCGATGACGCCCGAGCAGTTCGGCGACGCGGTGCTCAGCTGGTACGACCGCCACGGCCGCAAGGACCTGCCCTGGCAGCAGGGCATCACGCCCTACCGCGTATGGGTCTCGGAGATCATGCTGCAGCAGACCCAGGTCGCACCGTGCTCGGTTACTTCGATCGCTTCATGCCGCGCTGCCGGATGTACAGGCGCTGGCTGCGGCCTCCGAGGACGAGGTACTGCACCTGTGGACCGGCCTCGGCTACTACAGCCGCGCGCGCAATCTGCACAAGACCGCGAAGCTCGTCTCGAGCGCCACGGCGGCGAGTTCCCGCGCGACGTCACGGCGCTCGCCGAGCTGCCCGGCATCGGCCGCTCCACCGCGGGCGCGATCGCCAGCCTGTCCATGG
>LZQQ01000210.1_pt1 | contig 9926 bp, 12 predicted proteins | sample 768581 | NCBI WGS metagenome assembly LZQQ01 (sample SAMN05207185, study PRJNA324510) | oil field metagenome | isolation source: sample BH-FW-20 from oil reservoir | place: India: Bombay High | collected 2015-11-25 | reverse complement strand
CGTCATCAAGCAGGCGATCGCCGTCGGCCGCGACCGCCGCCTCGACCGCCTCGAGCAGGCGCTGGGCATCAACCTGGTGTTCACGCAGCGCTCGTGCCTGCTTGTCGCTGCCCGCACTGCGGAACGAGTCTTCGAGCATCCGCGCGATCTCGCCATCCGTCAGCCCGTACGACGGCTTGACCTGAACGCTTGCCTCGACACCCGAGGACAACTCGCGCGCCGAGACGCTCAGCAGGCCGTCGGCATCCACCTGGAAGGTCACACGAATCTTCGCCGCCCCTGCCACCATTGGCGGAATTCCGCGCAATTCGAAACGCGCCAGGGAGCGGCAATCGGCGATCAGCTCGCGCTCACCCTGCAGCACATGGATCATCATGCCGTCTGGCCATCCTTGTAGGTGGTGAAATCCTGCGCGCGGGCGACGGGAATCGTGGTATTGCGCGGGATGATCTTTTCCATCAGCCCGCCCATCGTTTCCAGCCCCAGGGAAAGCGGGATGACGTCCAGCAGCAGCAGCTGGTCGCCATCGCGATTGTTGCCAGCCAGCGTTTCGGCCTGAATGGCGGCGCCGATGGCCACGACCTCGTCGGGATCGATGTCGGTGAGGGGCTCGAGACCGAACAGTTCGCCGACCACGCGGCGAACATAGGGCACACGCGTCGAGCCGCCGACCATGACGACAGCGGTAACCTCTTCAAGCTCGACCCCAGAGTCGCGAACCGCACGACGACAAGCCTTGAGGCTGCGCGCCACGAACGGCTCGATCAGCGACTCGAAGGCCTGACGCGTCAGCACGCCTCGCCAATCACCATAAGCGACGTCGACGGCAGCCGAGTCGCTGAGCTGCTCCTTGGCGTCGCACGCCACCCTGAGCAAAGCCCGTTGCGCACTGGGCGGCAGATCGGAGGAACCACCTGACTGCTGCAGAATCCAGCCAGCGATTGCGTGATCGAAGTCGTCGCCACCGAGCGCGGTGTCTCCGCCGGTCGCCAGCACCTCGAAGACACCCTTGGTCAGCCTGAGGATGGAGATATCGAACGTGCCCCACCCAGGTCGTAGATCGCAACGACGCCCTCAGCCTGACGATCGAGTCCGTAGGCAACCGCGGCGGCCGTCGGCTCATTGAGCAGACGCAGGACATTCAACCCGGCGATGCGCGCGGCATCCTTGGTCGCCTGTCGCTGGGCATCATCGAAATAGGCCGGAACGGTAATGACGGCGCCGACCAGGTCACCACCGAGTGTCTGCTCGGCCCGCTGACGCAAGCTGCGAAGAATCTCGGCGGAAATCTCGACAGGACTCTTCGGCCCCTGAACCGTCTCGATGAACGGCATCTGCGACTCGCCTTCGGCAAAGCGATAAGGCAGCTGGACGCCCAATTGCTTGACGTCGGCCAATCCGCGCCCCATCAGGCGCTTGACCGAGATGATCGTGTTGAACGGATCGATGGCCGCCGCCTGACGTGCAACGGCACCGACCTCCACGCCATCAGGACGGTAACGCACCGCCGACGGCAGGATCACCTCGCCTTGCGAATCAGGCAGCGGAGCCGTGACACCGCTACGCAAGGCAGCAACCAGCGAGTTGGTGGTTCCAAGGTCGATACCGACGGCCAGCCGGCGCTGGTGCGGCTGCGGGCTCTGTCCGGGCTCAGCAATCTGAAGTAGGGCCATAGCTATCTGATGTCGGGCACGGCGACGAGCGCCGTGCGGGTTAATCGTCGAGACGCTCTTCCAGTTCGCGTACTTCCTGGGAAAGCTTGTCGAGAAACTGCATGCGTCGAACCATGCGCTCAGCGGCTTCGCGCTGGGCCGGCTCCTGCCAAAGCGCAGCGAAGCGCTCATTGAGCGCCGCCTGAGCCTGCCTGAGCTGTGCCTTGAAGGCGGCCACCCCGCAAGGTCGGCGCTATCCTGCAGACCCTCAAGCTCTTCGCGCCATTGCATCTGCTGCATAAGAAACTCGGGATCCTGAACCGTCGTTTCCAACGGCACCTCGTGACCTTCCAACGCCAGCAGGTAGCGAGCCCGACGCGTCGGACTCTTGAGCGTCTGGAAGGCGTCGTTCAGGTTCGCCGAGCGCTCCAGTGCCTGACGCTGCTCAGCCTCGCTCGCATCGGCGAAACGATCCGGATGCATCTGTCTGGCCAGCTCGCGATAACGGGCTGAGAGTTGATCCAGGTCGAGATCGAAGGCGGGGCTGAGATCGAACAGCGCAAAATGGCAGGGTCTACCCACAGGCGCCTCAGACATTGAAGCTCTCACCGCAACCGCACTCGCCGCGCACGTTGGGGTTGTTGAACTTGAAGCCCTCGTTCAGCCCTTCACGCACGAAGTCGAGCTCGGTGCCGTCCAGATAGACCAGGCTCTTGGGTCGATGATCACCTTCACGCCGTGACTCTCGAACACCACATCCTCCGGCGCCGCCTCGTCAACGAACTCGAGCACGTAGGCCAGACCGGAGCAGCCAGTGGTTCGCACACCCAGCCGAATACCGTCGCCCTTGCCACGCCCATCCAGGGAGCGCCGGACGTGGGATCCGCCGCAGGCGTCATGGTGATAGCCATCGATACCTCTCAGAGCAGACCTTTCTTCTCGCGATAGTCGCGCACGGCCGCCTTGATCGCGTCTTCTGCCAATACCGAGCAATGGATCTTCACCGGCGGCAGGGCGAGCTCTTCGGCAAGCTGAGTGTTCTTGATCAACTCGGCCTCTTCCAGGGTCTTGCCTTTCATCCACTCGGTGGCCAGGGAACTGGAGGCAATCGCCGAGCCGCAGCCGTAGGTCTTGAACTTGGCGTCTTCAATCACGCCTTGCTCGTTGACCTTGATCTGCAGGCGCATGACATCACCACACGCGGGCGCGCCGACCATACCGGTACCGATGTTGGGGTCTTCCGCATCGAACTTGCCGACGTTGCGCGGATTCTCGTAGTGGTCGATGACCTTGTCACTGTAAGCCATGGTGCAATCCTCTCTCTAAGACGCTCGCGTTCCGCTCAGTGGGCTTGCCACTGCACTTTGGAAATGTCGACGCCGTCTTTGTACATATCCCAAAGCGGCGAAAGCTCGCGGAGCTTGTTCACCGCCTCGCAAACCTTGCTTGCTGCGTAGTCGATTTCCTCTTCGGTCGTGAAGCGACCAAACGAGAAGCGAATCGAACTGTGCGCCAGCTCGTCGTTACGCCCAAGGGCGCGCAATACATAGGAGGGCTCCAGCGACGCCGAGGTACAGGCAGAACCGGACGACACCGCAAGATCCTTGAGCGCCATGATCAGCGACTCGCCTTCGACGTAGTTGAAGCTCAGGTTGAGGTTGTGAGGCACACGGGCCGTCATGCTGCCGTTGATGTAGAGCTCTTCCAGCGCCTCAACCTTGCGCAGGAACCGATCGCGCAGGCCGCGGAGCCGCTCGTTCTCCTGTGCCATCTCCTCCTTGGCGATGCGAAAGGCCTCGCCCATGCCGACCAACTGGTGGGTCGCCAGGGTACCCGAACGCATGCCGCGCTCATGGCCACCGCCGTGCATCTGCGCCTCGAGGCGAACACGCGGCTTGCGACGCACATACAGAGCGCCAACCCCTTTGGGCCCGTAGGTCTTGTGTGCCGAGAACGACATCAGGTCGACCTTCATCTTTTCCAGGTCGATCTCGACCTTGCCAGTGGACTGGGCCGCATCAACATGGAAGAGGATCCCGCGCGACCGGGTCAGTTCGCCGATGGCGGTGATGTCGTTGATCGTGCCGATCTCGTTGTTCACATGCATGACCGAAACCAGCACGGTGTCGTCACGCAGCGCTGCCTCGACCATCGCCGGCGTGATGATGCCGTCCTCGCCCGGCTCGATGTAGGTTACCTCGAACCCCTCTCGCTCGAGCTGGCGAGTGGTGTCCAGAACTGCCTTGTGCTCGATCTTCGTGGTAACGATGTGCTTGCCCTTGGAGGCGTAGAAGTGCGCCACACCCTTGATGGCCAGGTTATCCGACTCGGTCGCACCGGACGTCCAGACAATCTCCCGCGGATCGGCATTGACCAGCTCGGCAACCTGCCGACGCGCATTCTCCACCGCCTCTTCGGCCTTCCAGCCGAACAGATGGGAGCGCGACGCCGGGTTACCGAAGTTACCCTCGGTGGTCAGGCATTCGACCATCTTGGCGGCGACGCGAGGATCGACCGGTGTTGTCGCGGAATAATCCAGGTAAATCGGCAACTTCATGGAGTGTCTCCTATCAGGCGACGCCCGGCTCATTCAACGGCCGACGTTTCGATCTTATCCAGAGGCGCAGCGCCCCCGTTGGCCCGGCGCATATCTTGACGCAGGGCAACCTGCTGTACGTCTTGGCGATTGACCAGGTCCGCCAGGCTTATGCCACTCAAGAACTCATGGATCCGCTGACTGAGGTCGCACCACAGATGATGAGTGAGGCAGGTATCGCCAGAGTGGCATCCGCCCAACCCCTGGCAGCGAGTGGCATCGACAGACTCGTTGACTGCATCGATCACTTGCGCGACCTGAATGCCGGCCATGTCTCGCGACAGCTGATAACCGCCACCGGGGCCGCGGACGCTCGTCACCAGACTGCCGCGCCGCAACTTGGCGAACAACTGCTCAAGGTAGGAAAGCGAGATCCCCTGCCGCTCGGAAATATCGGCAAGGGATACCGGACCATGCTGCGCATGCAGCGCCAGATCAAGCATGGCGGTAACGGCATAACGGCCTTTAGTGGTCAATCGCATCGGCTTGCACCAGGCATCACGGTTTGGTGCGATTATGCTATTCCCGAGTATTAAGGTCAACTATAAGACCTATTACCATAGTCGGGTATTGAACGAGCCGGGCCGCTCAATCACCACTCGCCCTATGCAGGCGGCGCGCATGATAGCAGCCCAGCGCCGGCGATGCTCAAGCCGACGGACCGTTTTCCTTTGGCTGAACTTCAGCAAAATCCTCGTCACGCAGCTCCGGGAGCTCTTTGGCGCAATAGTCGCTGCCGAGGGCCTTCAGCGCACCGCACATACCCTCGAGGCGCTCCTCGACGGCCTGCATGTGATCGAGCAGCTGGCCGATGGCCCGTGAGACCGGGTCCGGCATATCGCCACTGACGCCATAGGCATCGAAGCCGATCTTCTCAGCCATGGCCTTGCGCCGTGCTTCCTGCTCGTCATCGGCCTTGGCGATAATGCGCCCGGGAATGCCGACAGCCGTCGCGCCGGCCGGAACTGCGCGCGTCACCACCGCATTGGAGCCGATCTTCGCACCGGCCCCAACCGTGAACGGACCGAGGATCTTCGCACCGGCCCCGACGATGACTCCATCCTCCAGGGTCGGGTGGCGCTTGCCCTTGTTCCAGCTGGTACCCCCCAGCGTGACCCCGTGGTAGAGCGTGACATCGTCGCCGATTTCGGCCGTTTCGCCGATGACGATGCCCATACCATGATCGATGAAGAATCGGCGCCCGATTCTTGCGCCCGGATGAATCTCGATGCCGGTCAACCAGCGCGCAAGATTGGAGGACATGCGCGCCAGCCACTTCCAGTCATGCTGCCAGAGCCAATGGGACGCGCGATGGATCCAGATGGCATGCAGCCCCGGGTAACAGGTCATCACTTCGAATGCATTACGTGCCGCCGGGTCGCGATGAAATACGCTCTGGATATCTTCACGCATGCGTTCGAACATCATTCCTTTCTCCGCTTGTGCGGCTCGCCGCGGGCCGCCTTCTGTGTCTCGGTCAGGATACCGCGCAAAATGTTCATTTCCAGCTTGGTAATGCCGCTTCGGCCATAGAGCCGACGCAGCCTGGGCATGAGGTGGCGCGGCTTTTGCGGATCGAGAAAGCCGATCTCGATCAGCGTCTGCTCGAGATGCCCGAAGTAGTGTTCCAGCTCATCCACGGTCACCGGCTGCGTATCGAGCATGGCCGTCGTTTCCAGCTTTTCGCTCTTGGTAGGCCGCCCCTGGGCTGCCAGCCAAGTCATGCGCACCTCGTAGGTCAGAACCTGCACCGCTGCCGCAAGATTGAGCGAGCCGAACTCGGGATCGGACGGGATGTGCACGTGGTACTGACAGCGCTGCAGCTCCTCGTTGGTCAGCCCGGCATACTCGCGACCGAAGACGAGCGCGACCTCCCCCCCCTGCCCCGCCTGCTCCAGACTGACCGAAGCGCACTCGCGCGGATCGAGCAACGGCCAGGGAATACGCCGGTCGCGCGCGCTGGTGCCGAGCACCAGACTGCAGCCCGCCAGAGCCTCCTCAAGCGTATCGACCACCTGGCATTGTCGAGGATATCGGTTGCACCAGAGGCGCGGGCAATCGCATCGGAGCTCGGAAAGTCTTCTGGCTGCACGAGCACCAGGCGCGACAGCCCCATGTTCTTCATGCGCGCGCAGCGCCGCCAATGTTGCCGGCATGACTGGTATTGACCAGCACCACTCGAATGTTGTGTAACGACACCTTCGTTCCCGCCCGAAAAGAAGCGCTGCAGCTTACCGCAAAGCGTCGGCCTCACGCACCGCGTACCGCACCGACCACCTCGTTGGGCGCTACATGTACGGAGCCTTTCCTGATATGATTTCCGGCTTTCTTTAAACGACCAGGTAAAGTTTCATGCAGCCCATGCTGAATATCGCGCTGCGCGCCGCCCGCAGCGCTGGCGAACTGATTGTCCGTTCCACCGAGCGCCTGGACGTGATCTCGGTGAACGAGAAGGAAGCCAAGGACTACGTGAGCGAAATCGACCGCGCCGCTGAGCAGGTCATTGTCAACTCGCTGCGCAAGGCCTATCCGAACCACGGCATTCTGGCCGAAGAAGGCGGCGCGCTCGAAGGCAGCGGCGACGGCGCCGACTACCAGTGGATCATCGACCACTCGACGGCACCACCAACTTCGTGCGCGGCGTTCCTCACTATGCAGTCAGCATCGCGTGCAAGTATCGTGGCCGCCTGGAACATGCGTGGTGCTCGACCCGGTGCGCCAGGAGGAATTCACGGCGAGCCGTGGGCGTGGCGCCGCACTGAATGGCCGCCGCCTGCGGGTCAGCTCACGCAAGAGCCTGGAAGGCGCCCTGCTGGGCACCGGCTTTCCCTTCCGCGATGGGCAACTGGACAACCTCGACAGCTACCTCAACATGTTCCGCGCCCTGGTTGGACAGACCGCGGCCTGCGCCGTGCCGGCGCCGCCAGCCTCGACCTGGCCTACGTGGCGGCCGGCCGCTTTGACGCCTTCTGGGAGTTCGGCCTGTCCGAGTGGGACATGGCCGCTGGCGCCCTCCTGATCCAGGAAGCAGGCGGCCTCGTGAGCGACTTCGCGGGCGGCCACGAATTCCTCGAAAAGGGCCAGATCGTCGCCGGCAACGTCAAATGCTTCAAAGCTGTGCTGACGGCTATCCAGCCGCATCTCACGCCCTCAATGAAGCGCTGATCTCCATACAGAAGCGTTAGCGCAGAAACAGAAAGCCCCGGCCAAGTGACCGGGGCTTTCTGTTTACAGCAGCCTCGCCGAAGCGACCTGCCATCGATCACTGTTGTGCCAGCACCAACTGGCCATCCTTTACCGGAATCTGTGCGCCGGGCTCACGATCCATGCGGACCTGGCCCACTTTGCCATCAAGGTCATAACGGACGTTATAGCCGACGACCTTGTCGTGGCTGTCCATGACCGTATCGCAGCGCGTCTCCGTCGTGGTGTAGGTACTGTTGCGCTGCATCCGTTCCTGCACCTGGTTGCCGGCGTAACCGCCGCCTACCGCGCCCGCGACCGTGGCGATCTTCTTACCGGTGCCGCCACCGATCTGGTTACCCAGCAGGCCGCCCACCACAGCCCCGACGCCGTACCGGCGATACGATGCTGATCCTGAACAGGCTTCTGCCGTGTAACGGTTACATCGCGACAGACTTCGCGCGGCGTTCTGACAGTTTCCTTGATTGGCTCGACCGCGAGCACCTCGGCAAACTGCGGTCCCCGATCAACCAGGCTGTAGGTGGCGAACGCACCACCTGCCGTCGCCACCACCGCGCCCAGCGCGGCACCCACCATCATCGACTTGTTCATCGCAACTTCTCCTGCGCCATATGGCGGCGCCCTGCTCGCCGCTAGGACAAGCAGGACAGCGAGAAGTTCATGGACGCTCGTCGACTTCCTCCACCACAGGCGGTATCAGGTCATCGCGCGTGAGCTTGAGCCAGATGAGGAACAGACTGGCGATATAAACCGACGAATAGGTGCCCGCGCCAACGCCCACCATCAACGCCAGCGAGAAGCCCCACAGGTTCTCGCCACCAAAGACCATCAGCGCAAGAATTGCGAGCATGGTCGAGATCGACGTCGCCAACGTCCGCAGCAGCGTCTGCGTGGTGGAAATGTTGATGTTGTCGATCAGCTCGGTCTTGCGCAGCACGCGAAAATTCTCGCGGATACGGTCGAACACCACGATGGTGTCGTTTAGCGAATAACCGATCACGGCCAGTACCGCGGCGAGCACGGTCAGATCGAACGTGATCTGAAACAGCGAGAACACCCCAAGCACCACGATGACATCGTGAAACAGCGATACCACCGCGCCGAAACCGAACTTCCACTGAAAGCGGAAGGCCACGTAGACCAGGATCCCGGCCAGTGCGAGCAGCATGCCGAGCCCACCCTGGTCACGCAGCTCCTCGCCAACTGCAGGCCCGACGAACTCGACCCGTTTGACCGCCACCGAGGCACCGGCATCGGCCCGCTGCAGCGCCTCGGCGACACGCTGACCAAGCAGCGGATCATCGCCAGGCATGCGAACCAGCACATCGGTGGTCGCACCAAAGCTCTGCACGACCGCACTTCCGTAGCCAGCCTCGCCCAACTGCGCACGGACAGTGTCCAGCGCAACGGGCTGCTCGTAGCTCAGCTCGATGAGCGTGCCGCCCGTGAAGTCCAAGCCGAAATTCAGCCCTCTCGTCACCAGACTAACGAGCGAGACAATGGTCACCAGCACCGTCAGGGCGAACGCCACGTGACGAATACCCATGAAGTTAATTACGCGCTTCATCGTCACAACCCCTTAGATCCACAGCTTCTTGAGATCGCGGCCGCCATAGATCAGGTTGACCATGGCGCGCGTCACGATGACAGCGGTAAACATCGACGTGAGAATGCCCAGCGACAGCGTCACCGCGAAGCCCTTGATCGGCCCGGTTCCCATCGCAAACAGAATGGCCCCAACCAACAGGGTAGTGACGTTGCCGTCGACGATGGCCGAAAGGGCCCGATCGAAACCTTCATGGATCGCGCGCTGCACCGACATGCCATTGGCCAGCTCTTCGCGAATGCGCGAGAAGATCAGCACGTTCGCATCGACCGCCATGCCCATGGTCAGCACGATGCCGGCGATGCCCGGCAGGGTGAGCGTTGCGTTGAGGATCGACATCAGCGCGGTCAGTACGACCATGTTGAACAGCAGGGCCGCCGTTGCGAGCAAGCCGAAGAACTTGTAGATCGCCACGATGAACAGCGCGACGAACAGGAAGCCCCATAGAGCCGCCTCGACGCCGAGCTCGATGTTCTCGGCGCCCAGGCTCGGGCCGATGGTGCGCTCCTCGGCGAAGTACATGGGCGCCGCCAGACCGCCGGCGCGCAACAGCAAAGCGAGCTCGGACGACTCACCCTGCCGTCCAGACCGGTGATGCGGAACTGACTGCCGAGCGGCGACTGAATCGTTGCCAGGCTGATGATCTTCTTTTCTTCCTGGAAGGTCTCGATGCGCTTTCCTGCTCGACGCCATCCACCACCTCGCGCACATAGCGCGTGACCGGCTTCTGCTCGATGAAGATAACCGCCATGCTGCGTCCGACGTTGTTGCGCGTCGCACGGTTCATCAGGTCACCACCGTGACCGTCGAGACGAATATTTACCTGCGGCCGGCCGTTCTCGTCATAGCTGGCCTGAGCATCGGTCAC
>LZQQ01000209.1_pt1 | contig 9975 bp, 9 predicted proteins | sample 768581 | NCBI WGS metagenome assembly LZQQ01 (sample SAMN05207185, study PRJNA324510) | oil field metagenome | isolation source: sample BH-FW-20 from oil reservoir | place: India: Bombay High | collected 2015-11-25 | reverse complement strand
ATGCCGAAACCGCGCCGCCGTGGCCTGCGCCATGAATGCGGGCAACCTGCTGGAAGTCGGGCGCCAGCTCCAACGGCACTACCCCGACAGCCCGTTGATGCTAGCGTAGTGCTGTACACCCAATCCCATGCCGAAACCGCGCCGCCGTGGCCTGCGCCATGAATGCGGGCAACCTGCTGGAAGTCGGGCGCCAGCTCCAACGGCACTACCCCGACAGCCCGTTGATTATCGCGGGTGACGACGACCGCCAGACCGAAGGCAACCCCGGACGCTCCGCAGCCACTCAAGCCGCCGCCGCGCTGGGCTGTGGGCTGGTGCTGCCGCCCTGGAGCGGAACCGAGCCGCTGAGCCTTTCCGACTTCAACGACCTAGCCAACTGGAGGGCCGCACAATGAGCGCCGCCACCATGATTCCCGAGCCGACTTACCCCGATCCGCTGCCGTTGCTGCCAGATATCGAAGCGCCTACGCGCTACCCCTTGGAAGCATTGGGCGAACTGCTGGGAGGCGCTGCTGCCGCGATTGTCGAGGCGGTACAGGTTCCCGACGCACTCGCCGCACAATCGGTCCTGGCTGCCGCCGCGATGGCCGCACAGCCACACGCCAACGCACAACGCGACGGGCAACCGATCCCCTTATCGGTGTTCGCGCTGACCGTGGCGGAATCTGGCGACCGCAAGTCCGCCGCCGACCGCCTGGCCTTGCGTGCCCACCACGACCGGCAAAGCGCATTGCTGGAAATTCACGGGGCCGAGCAAAAGCAATACCGAGATCGCCGCGACGCCTATCAACGCGCCCGCGCTGCCATTCTGGAGAAGGCGAAAGGCGACCCCGAAGCGGTGGCCGCCGAGCTGGGGCGATTGCAAGAACCCGAAGCGCCGCCGTCGCCCTTCATCCTGGCAGAAGAGCCAACGCTAGAGGGACTGCAAAAGTCGCTGCTACGCGGCTTCCCCTCGCAAGGGCTGTTTAGCGACGAAGGCGGGCAGTTCTTTGGTGGCCACGCCAGCAAGCCGGAAAACATGCTCAAGAGCGTGGCCGGTCTTTCTAAGCTGTGGGATGGCGCACCGATCACACGCACACGCGCCGCCGAAGGTGAAAGCGCATCGCGTAGCGGCTGCCGTCTGAGCGCCCACCTGATGATTCAGCCGATTGTGGCCAGCGAGGTTCTGAGCAATCCGGTAATGCAAGGGCAAGGCTTTCTTGCGCGTTTCTTGATCGCCTGGCCGCAATCGCTAGCCGGTACTCGATTCTATCGGCACGCCGACCCAAGCCGCGATCCTCGCCTGGGGCGCTATTGGGCACGCATGACGCACCTTCTTACCAAGGAGCCGCCCACCAATGACCGGGGCAACCTGGAGCCGCCAGCGCTGACGATGGACGCCGACGCCAAAGCGGTATGGATCGAAGCGCACGACGCCATAGAGTCGGGGCTAGGGAGCGACGGCAAGCTGCAAGAGATCAAGCCGACCGCAGCCAAAGGGGGGGAGAACATTCTGCGAATCGCTGGCGTGCTGGCCATCGTCGAGAATGCCGACACCCTGAGCCGCCCCATCGTCGAGCGAGCTGCCACGCTGGTGAGCTGGTATCTGGGGGAGGCGCTGCGCCTGACCAATCCGACCAGCGCTGATCCGCATTTGCTCAAGGCACAACGGCTGCTGGACTGGCTGACCGAAAACAACTGGCACACCTTCGACGCCCGAACGCTACAGCGGGAAGGGCCGCCCGTCGCACGCAAGAGCGCCAAGCAACGCGACGTGCTGCTGGCCGCCCTGGTCGAGCATCGGCAGTTGCTGACAGAGGACGGTAAGCGCTTCCGAATCAATCCGGCTGCGACAACTGCGACATTTGCGACAAGCCGGGAAAACCGGGGCGCAAACCATTGCGACACAGTTGCGACAGACTGCGACAAAACCGCTGCGCCCAAGCATTTGTCGCAACCTGTCGCAAACCTGTCGCAACGTCGCGCGCCAGCAAATACGGGGGCTGTCGCAGTTGTCGCAAATGTCGCAGCACCCGAGTTTGAGGAGTTCGGATAATGGCCGCCCTGGACTACCTGCGCCGGGCTGGTCTGACTGTCGAGAGCGTGGCCGACCGGCTGCGCGTCTCGCCGGTCGAGCGCATCACCGCCCCCTTGCGCCACTTCATACGCGAGCACCTTGCCGAGCTGCTGGCCGAACTGAACGCAGCCAATGACTCGACGCACTTGCCCACCAGCGAGCCGAAGCGCGCCGCCTGGAGGATCACCCGAGCAGGCCAGCCGATTGGTTACATGGTCGGACAGCCAATGACCTATTCCGAAGCCCTGGCCGCCGCTCGCTGGCGCTGGCTGATGCCGAACTAGACGGCGCACCAAAGGAGCCGAACCGATGAAAGCCAGCCAGATTCGAGCGCTCGCCAACATAGCCGACAAGCCAGGCGCCAGCGTGAGCACGCAACTAATCGCCATGCGCCGGGTATGTCGCCTTTTTTGTCAGGAGCGCGCAACGATCCACCAAGAACGCCGCGCATTGCGACGCAAAGCCGCCAAGCTGAAAGCCTTTCTGCCATTCACTGCCGCAGCCGTTGCCGACCTGGAGCAGCAAGCCAGGGAGCACGAAGCCGAATCGCTGGAGGGTATGAACCGGGCGCTGATCGGGATAGGCCGTGCTGCCTTCCTGCAAAGCGCCAGCACCACGGCGGCGCTGGGCTTCGACCGGCTGTGCGATCTGCTGAGCGTGAACCCCACGCATCGAGCACAAGCGATCCGCGACGGTGACACCGGGCTACACGAGCTGGTGTTTATTGCCTGCCTGGAGGACAGCGCAACCGATCACGGCGCAGCCTGGGGCGACGGCGGGCCGCTGTATCAACCTGCCTACTGGCTATGGCTGACTTCATCCGCAACGCACCAGAGGGAGCGCTACCCGATCCGTTCGCACCCGGCGCACCGTTCGGCCCGAAGATGCCGCCCGTGCTGCGCGTGGTTAGCTGTGCAAAAAATACTGGTTAAATACACAGCATTTACTTGATTTTGCCTCTGCCCGGCGTAGCATTCGCAACTGTAGCGACATGTCGTCTTTCACGACACGAAGGGCAAGCAATGGCATTTTCCGAACATGAGCAACCAACCAAGCGCCGGGGCCGCGCTCGCAATGTGAGCCAGGCAGAGATTAAGGCTGCGTGGGATCGCATACGGGACAAGGCAAAGGCCGGCGACGTTCAAGCGTCCGCGCTGCTGATTGCCCTGTCCAAGCAATCGCAGCCGGCAGACCACTCCGAATAGGTAGACACAATGATCGACCCGAACAAAGAACGCGCCGAAGTCCTGCGCCAGATCGATGAAAACACAGCCGAGCAGCGTCGCCTCGCCGGTCTGGTGGAGCGATACAACGCAGACCGGAACACCGCCAACCCCACGCTTTTCTCCGCTGCTGAAAACCTGCGAATGGCTCAGTGCGACGAGATACGACTGCGCGCCGAGCTGGAGCGTGTAGACCGCCTGATCGATTGGCGCGATTCGGTGAAGAACGCAGACAGCACCATCAAGGCCGCAACGAAGCAGATTGCCGCCGCGACGAAGCAGCCGGGCGCTCGACGCTGAGCACGCCAAGTTGAGCACTAAGCTGGAGCGTTTGCGCACTGAGATTGCCGAGCACCTGGACGCTGCCGAACAGGCCGCTGAACAGGCCGCCACCGAGTACGTCGCCGCAGCCGCACAGAGCGACGAACGCGCCGAAGCCTTGGCGCAATCGAAGCTGGACAAGGCGAACGAAGCCGCAGAGGCAGCCCAGCGCAAGGCCGCACGGCAAAGCGCCCTGGTGGCCGCGATGGAGAGCGAGCTGGCCACTATCGATGGCCGACGCGAAGTCGAGCGCCAGCGCCTGAACGAAGCGAACAGCCAGCGACTCGACGCGCACACCCTCAAGGTACAGGCCGAGTGGGACGCAGCCGCTGAAAGCCTGGTCAAGCTCGGCGCTAAGCTGGTCGCCCTGGAGAGCGCCCAAGGCAGCAGCAGAACCATGCGCAACCTCTGCCTGCCGCTGACCAACAAGCTGGGGGCCGGCAGCATCAACGAGAACACACTGCGCACCGCAGCCGAAGGCGTGAACCTGAGCGCCTTGATCGGCAACTAGAACACCTGCAAGACGCCCAGTCGGCCAGTGGCGTTGTAACCCCGACAGCGGCGCGCTTCCTTTCCTTTGTGGAGCGGCGGTCGGCACTCCCCCTTCAAGGTACTGGGACACCCCCCGCCACCGCATTGCGGGTGATTCGCGCCCCGCTTTTTCGCTATCTACCAACTTTTCCAGCGCCCTGGTTGTTGTTTAGTCGTCATCTGTAAAGCCAGACGACAGACGACCTACGCCCGTCAAATAGACCAACCGCTTCCGCATACCTCATATCTTGGGCGCCACGAATCATGCGCCCTTACCGTGAAAGCGGAACCGGAAGCCCGCCCGCTGTAAAAAGGCAGTACGAAGCGAAAAGCCGGGGCACGAAATACCCCCGAGACCGATGGCACCCAAAGGACCCGGCAGCGGTAGCCGGTAGCCAAGCGCCACCACTTTGATCGCTTGCCAGCCTCTGGCACATTCAGCCATCCAACTCGCTTAAATGGAGAGGCACACGATGGCCCTTTACCGGCTAACCGAAGCAGGACACGAATTGGAGATTGGCTTTCGCCGCAACGCGCGAATAGCGCTCGAAGCACTGGGACCGACGTTTACCGAAAACAGAGCGATGGACGCACTAGCCGTGCTCGACGCATTCAACATGCTTGGCGAGGGGACACCAGCCAGCTTTTGGCATCGATTCACGGCGCAAGGTGCCCACTCGCACAAGACACCGTTTATCGAGCGCGTTTCTGACTGAGATAGGGGGCACTTTTCGTTTTGGGGGCATTTTTGGGGGCATCGACAAATAAGCGAACTAGGCAAACCCAGCAACTGCGCGGCCTGTAGCGATTGGTTCGGTTCCGTCCCTGGCACCACCTTTCGTTTTCAGGTGGTGTCAGCATCACCCGAAAGCCCACAAGAAGCCCGCCTAGTGCGGGTTTTTTGTTGTCTGCATTTTTTGCCCGTGACCGCCCATAGCCAGCCCTGGCTCACCCCTCATCTTGCATCGCTCGCAGAGATCTGCGCAGCGGCCACCCTTTACCATTTCTCAAATGAGAAATATGCGCATTATCTGCTGACATTGCTTTACGTTTACCTTACATTGCCGCGCCGACCGAAATCACAAATCCAATTCAGGGAGCGCCCACGTGTCTGGTAAATCGAATCTGTACCTGTCTGCTTCGCTGGCAGTCCTTTCTCTCTATGCTCTGCCAACCTCGCCGAAGACGCCAAGGAGCTCGAGGCGATCACCATCAGCGCCACGCGCGCAGGCAGCGAGGCGGGCAAGACGCCACAAAAGATTACGGTCATCACGCGCGAGCAGATCGAGCAGCAGCTGGCGATTACCTCCGACCACGGTGCAGTGCTGAGCAACCTGATTCCCTCCTACTCGCCGAGCCGGCAGAAGATGACCAGCGCCGGCGAGACCTTTCGCGGGCGCTCGGCGCTGATTCTGGATCGACGGCGTGCCCAGTCCACGCCGCTGCGCGACAGCCAGCGCGACGGCTATGTGATCGATCTATCGATGGTCGAACGTATCGAAGTGATCCATGCGCCAGCGCCGAGCATGGCCTGGGCGCGACCGGCGGGATCATCAACTACGTCACCCGCCGTCCGGCCAGCGGAACGCTGCGCCAGCACGCCGGCGTGAGCGTCACCGCACCAGGCGACTACGATTCGGAAGGCCTGGGCTACAAGCTCGATTACCGTGTCGAAGGTACCCAGGGCAACCTCGACTACCTCGCCTCGGCCAGCTGGCAGACCCAGGGCATGTTCTACGACGCCCATGGCGACCTCATCGGAGTCGACGATACGCAGGGCGACGTGATGGACTCGACCAGCCACGACCTGCTGCTCAAGCTGGGCTATTGGCTGGACGACAATCAGAGCCTCGGTCTGATGATCAACCGCTATCAGGTCGAGGGTGAGCACGACTATGTGAACGTTCCGGGCGATGCCGATGCCGGAATTCCGGCCACTTCGCGCAAGGGCGAACCGCTCGGCAAGGCGCCGCAGAATGAAGTGCTGGCCACCAGCCTGACGTACAAGAATGCGGACTTCCACGGCAACGAATTGGGCCTACAGCTTTACAGCCAGCGCTTCCGCGCCCGCTTCGGCGGCGGCTACAACGGCACCTTCCAGGACGCCGCCATCGCGCCGCTGGGCACCTTGTTCGATCAGTCGCAGAACGAGTCCGACAAGTTCGGCGGCAAGCTGACGCTGAGCCGCGACGGCCTGCTGGACAACCACCTCAAACTCACTGGCGGTCTGGACGTGCTGCAGGACACGACCAGCCAGCAGCTGATCCTGACCGACCGCGAATGGGTGCCGGAAACCGTGTTCCGCAACTATGCGCCGTTCCTTCAGGCAGAGATCCGCGCGCTCGAGCAACTGACCCTCTTTGCCGGGGTGCGGCATGAGTTCGCCGAGCTCGAGGTCGACAGTTTCCGCACCATCGCCTCGACCAACCGCCCGCTGGGTGGCGTCGCGGTCGAAGGCGGCCAGCCCAACTTCGAGGAAACCCTCTACAACGCCGGCCTGGTCTGGCAAATGAACGACTGGGCGCAGCTGTTCGCCAACTACTCGGAAGGCTTCGGCATGCCCGACGTCGGCCGCGTACTGCGCGGCATCGGCACACCAGCACCCGCGTGGACGAGTTCCTCGACCTGCAACCGATCGTGACCGAGAACCGCGAAGTCGGCCTGCGTCTGAATCACGGCCCGTTCGACGCCGAGATCAGTTACTACGAATCGGACGCCGATCTGGGCTCGCGCCTGAACAGCGTTGGCGGCGTCTACCAGGTCCGCCGCGAGCGGACCGAAATCGACGGCATCGAGTTCACCGGCGGCTGGCAGGTCAACGAGGCGCATCGCCTGAAGCTTAGTTATGCCCAGGTCAACGGCCAGTCGGACACTGACGGTGACGGCAAGGTCGATACCGATCTCGATGGTGCGAACATTTCACCGGATCGCTACGGCCTGAGCTGGCAGGCCAACTGGAACGACCATCTGCACAGCCTGCTGCAGGCCAACCACTATGCCAGCCGTAGCTTCGACACGCCGGGCCTCGAATTCGATGGCTACACACTCGTGGATGCCTCGCTCGGCTATCGCCTGCCGGTCGGCGAAGTCAGCCTGGGTATAGAGAACCTGTTCAACCGCGACTACCTGACCTACTACACCCAGGCAGCCAACAGCGGATCGGACGTCACGCGTAACGGCCGGGTATTCAACGGCCGTGGCCGCACGTTCACGCTCGGCTATCAGGTCAGCTTCTGACCGACCGGCGGTTCTCGCCTGGTGCTATAGCGACACGCGAGAACCAATCTTGGCGGCGCGCAAGCGGCCTTACGCTATGCTCTGCCGGTAGGTCCAGGAGGCCTGGTTTTCAGCAGGAGCATGCCGTGCGGAGCGTTGCCTCGACGATTCTGGCCGGGATGGCATTCATCCTGGCCATGCCCGCGGGAGCCTGGCAATTCGTGACCGAGGATTTCCCGCCGTTCACCTACCCGGCCGCGCACAGCGCACCAGGCAGCGCCGATGCCGCAGGCGCAGGTCCGATGGCCGAGGTGGTCCAGGCTGTCTGCGCCAGGCTGGCGCGGCCCTGCTCGATCACCGTCTACCCTTGGCGCCGCGCTCTGGCTCTGGCCGAGGCCGGCCAGGTCGACGGGATCTTCACGGTCATTCGCTCACCGCAGCGCGAACAGGCCTTCCACATCTCGCGCATGCTGGTGACCTCGCACTATGGCCTCTATGGTTGAACGGCAGCGCTTCGTCTATCACCAGCCGATGGATCTGGCCGGGCGCACGCTGGGGTCTACGGCCCCTCGGGCACCTCCATCGTACTCCGCGAGCAGGTGCGCGACGTGCCGGACGTGCACTGCAGCTGGTCGCCGACAACGCCGGCTGTTACAGATGCTTGCCGCCGGCCGCTTTGGCGCGGACGGCCTCGCCGCGGTCAATCAGGATGTCGCCTGGCACCTGATCGATGAACTGCAGCTGGACAATCTGCGCGAAGTCGGCGTACTGGCGACCGTTTCCTATGGCATCGGGCTGTCGCGCAAACGCGTCGGGCAAGCCGAGTTCCAGCGCTTTGCCGATGCGCTGGCCGCCGCCATGGCCGACGGCAGCGTGGCGGCCATTCTGCGGCGCTATCAACTCGAACCGGCGGACTAGTTCGGCACTCGCCAGGCAAAAAAGCTGAATCATTGGCCGCCTGCGACCGTCTATCTGAAGAGGCGTTCTGCCAGCGCCACTTCAGCCGACCGACCTGGAGACAGCCCCATGGATAGAAAACTACCCAAGGCCATCATCGTCTATCCGGTGTTCATTCCCGCCGTCGCGATCACTCTGCTGCTGGTGATCGGAACAATCAGCAACCCGAGCCTCGCCGCGCAGACCTTCGATGCCGTACTCGCCTACATCACCCGCTCGTTCGGCTGGTTCTACATGCTTTCGGTGGCGTTCTTCCTGATCTTCATCGTCGGCATTGCGCTCACCAAATGGGGCAACATCAAGCTCGGCCCTGACCATGCCGAGCCGCAGTACAGCTTCCCCGCCTGGTTCGCCATGCTGTTTTCCGCCGGCTACGGGATCGCCCTGCTGTTCTTCGGCGTCGCCGAGCCGGTACTGCATTACTCGACACCGCCGGCCGGCGCACCGGAAACCGTGGACGCGGCCAAGCAGGCCATGCAGATCGCATTCTTCCACTGGGGTTTCCATATCTGGGGCATCTTCGGCATCGTCGGCCTGGCGCTGGCCTATTTCGCCTTTCGTCATGGCCTGCCGTTGTCGCTGCGCTCGGCGCTCTATCCGCTGATCGGCGACCGGATCTATGGGCCGATCGGCCACTTCGTCGATGTGCTGGTGATCCTCGGCACACTGTTCGGCATCGCCACCACGCTGGGCCTGTCGGTCACCCAGATCAACGCCGGCCTGAATTACCTGTGGCCGAGCATTCCGGTAAGCGAGTGGGTACAGGTGGTAGCGATCGTCATCATCACACTGATGGCCATCGCCTCGGTGGTCGCCGGGCTCGACAAGGGCGTGAAGAACCTATCTTTGCTCAACATCCTGCTCGCTACCCTGCTGATGCTGTTCGTGCTCGCGGTCGGGCCGACCATCTTCATTCTCGAAACCTTCCTGCAGAACACCGGCAGCTACCTGAACAATATCGTCGAGCGCACCTTCAACCTGCAGGCCTACAGCCGCAGCGACTGGATCGGCAACTGGACGCTGTTCATCTTCGGCTGGACGATCTCCTGGTCGCCTTTCGTCGGCCTGTTCATCGCCAAGATCAGCCGCGGGCCGCACGATCCGCCAGTTCGTCTTCGGCGTGCTGATCGTGCCGACGCTGTTCACCTTCTTCTGGTTCTCGGTGTTCGGCGACACCGCCCTGCACCTGATCATGGTCGAGGGCTACACCGGCGTTTGATCCAGGAGGTCCAGGCCGACCATGCCATCGCCCTGTTCAAGCTGTTCGAACAGCTGCCGCTGAGCGCCTTCGCCTCGCTGCTGGCGGTGATCCTGATCGTCACCTTCTTTGTCACGTCCTCGGACTCCGGCTCGCTGGTCATCGACTCGATCGCCGCTGGCGGCGCGGCGCAGACGCCCGTCTGGCAGCGCGTGTTCTGGGCCAGCATCGAAGGCCTGGTCGCCGCAACGCTGCTGCTGGCCGGCGGGCTCAGCGCATTGCAGACCATGGCCATCACCAGCGGCCTGCCGTTCTGCGTACTGATGATGCTGATCGCGCTCGGCATGTGGCGCGCGCTGGTGATCGAAGGCCACCAGCTCAACCTGCAATCGCAGGCGCAGGGCGGCCGGCTCAGCGCGACCGGGCCAGGCGTCTGGAAGCGCCGCCTGGCCGGCCTGGTGAATTTCCCGGCG
>LZQQ01000208.1_pt1 | contig 9990 bp, 24 predicted proteins | sample 768581 | NCBI WGS metagenome assembly LZQQ01 (sample SAMN05207185, study PRJNA324510) | oil field metagenome | isolation source: sample BH-FW-20 from oil reservoir | place: India: Bombay High | collected 2015-11-25 | reverse complement strand
TTTGCATTCTCGCAGCTGTGCTCCAACACCGTTTCTTCACTCACCTGCAATAATGCGGCTATTTTAACCGATAAAGCGCCCAGACCTGCCAGCGGGTTTAAAACCGGAAGATTCTGACCAAAAGGCGCATCCGACTCCAAGACCAACGCGTCCAACCCAATGGTCTGAACGAGCTCATGATACCGACGAGCATTTTCATTCAATAACACCGAATTGACACCTATCAGCATTCCGGCTTCAACAAATTGCTTGGCCATCACTGCACCGCCCGTAAATCCATGCATGACACCCGGCACGTTTGAATCACGTAAACGCGTCAACATTGAATTAAACGCTTTGGTGCAATGAATTGAAACCGGTAAATCATAACGCTCCGCCAGTTGAATCTGATGCTCAAAAACCGCTTCTTGCCACACCATGGAAGGCCGACCGGCCCCTTTATCCAATCCGATTTCACCGATGGCAAAATCGCATCACGGTGTACTGACAAAAATCATCTAGGCTGACAGTTGCTGAAGATAACCGTCCTGGACAAACCATGGATGCAATCCAATGGCTGGAAAAACGTGTGGATATTGACGGCCTAGTTCGACGGTTTTCAACCAGTCTTCAGGTGAAGTCGAAACAGCGAGATAATAGTGTTTTTGAGCTGATGATGGGCGTGATTGAGATGCCAGACACTGGCTAAGGAAGTCGGACGAAAAATTAGCATCCGCTAAATGACAATGTGTATCAAAAAAGCAGGACATAAAAAAGCCAGCTTTCGCTGGCTTAGAACTTAGTCTTCAGAAGACTCGGCTGCTTCCGCTTGAGGGCGGTCAACCAATTCAACATAGGCCATAGGCGCATTGTCTCCCGGACGGAATCCGCATTTCAAAATGCGAATGTACCCACCTGGACGAGACTCATAACGAGGACCCAATTCCGAAAAAAGTTTACCGACTGCAGCTTTATCACGTAAACGTGAAAAAGCGACACGACGATTGTGAACGCTGTCTTGCTTCGCTAATGTGATTAGCGGTTCGGCAACACCACGCAATTCTTTCGCTTTAGCCACAGTCGTTTTGATCACTTCATGTTCGATCAAAGACGCAGACATGTTTCTGAACATCGCTTTACGATGTGAGCTATTACGATTTAATTTACGACCACTTTTACGATGACGCATGGTAGCTTTCCTTTAAATTATGCTGACTCTTTACTCACCAGGCTTGATGGCGGCCAGTTTTCAAGTTTTGTACCCAAACCAAGACCTCTTTGCGCAAGAACGTCTTTGATTTCTTGTAACGATTTTTTACCTAAATTCGGTGTCTTCAACAAGCTGGACTCGGCACGCTGAACCAAATCACCAATGTAGTAGATTTGTTCGGCTTTCAAGCAGTTTGCAGAACGAACCGTTAACTCCAAATCGTCTACCGGCTGTAAGAAGATTGGATCGAATTCGTTCTCTTCTTCTTCCTGAACCACAATCTCTTTGTGCTTCAAATCCACAAACGCAATCAGTTGATAATGCAACACCGTTGCCGCTTGTTTGATCGCATCTTCCGGATCCAAAGTTCCATCAGTCACGACATTCAAAATCAGCTTATCCAAGTCCGTTCTTTGCTCAACACGAGCGTTTTGAACTTCATAGCTAACGGTTTTAACCGGGCTGAAACTGGCATCCAATTTCAGAACTCCGATATTCGCTGACTCGGATTCATCCGTTTGAACCGCTGCACGGTACCCGATGCCTTTTCCACTTTCAGTTTCATGGAAAGTTCGGCGCCTTCGCTCAAGTGAGCGATGATCAAGTCTGGGTTCATGATTTCAGTATCATGATTCAACTGAATGTCACCTGCTGTTACGACCGCTGGCCCTTTTTTCGACAAGGTCAATTCGGCTTCCGAGGTTTCATTCAATTTAATGGCAACCTCTTTCAGGTTCAGCAAGATTTCCAAAACATCTTCGCGAACCCCTTCGATTGCCGAATACTCGTGCAACACACCGTCAATCTGAGCTTCAACAATCGCCGCACCCGGCATTGAAGATAATAAGATTCTTCTTAAAGCATTCCCTAGAGTATGCCCAAAACCACGCTCTAGAGGCTCAAGAGTTACACGGCTATTAAAACCGCCAACCGTTTTAATATCTACTAAACGTGGAGTTAGTAGCTGCTCTAACATCTCTTGCATTAGAAGTTATCTCCGTTTCAAAGGGTTACTTAGAGTAAAGCTCGACAATTAGGTTTTCTGAAATATCCGCAGATAAGTCTGAACGATCCGGTACAGATTTGAATACACCTTCAAATTTAGAAGGATCAACTTCTACCCAGCTTACATTGCCAGCTTGATTACTCAACTCAAGCGCAGTTGCAATACGAGATTGGCTACGAGACTTCTCTCTAATGCTCACAACGTCACCAGCAGACACTTCGTAAGAAGGGATGTTTACTGATTGACCGTTAACATGAATCGCTTTATGCGAAACCAATTGTCTTGCTTCTGCACGAGTCGAGGCAAACCCCATACGGTAAACGACGTTATCCAATCTGCTTTCAAGCAATTGCAGAAGGTTTACACCGGTTGACCCTTTACGACGGTCGGCTTCTTTATAGTACAAACGGAATTTCTTCTCTAGAACTCCGTAAATACGACGTACTTTTTGTTTTCTCTTAACTGTAAACCATATTCAGTCACACGTTTGCGGCCGGCTCCATGCTGACCTGGCAACTGATCAATTTTACATTTTGATTCGATGCTACGAACACCGCTCTTCAAAAATAGATCAGTTCCTTCACGACGTGATAGTTTACATTTTGGACCAATATATCTAGCCATCTTCTACCTCTGAATATTAAACGCGACGTTTTTTAGGCGGACGGCAACCGTTATGCGGGATTGGTGTCACATCGGAGATCGATGTAATTTTAAAACCAACACTGTTCAATCCTCTAACAGCTGAATCACGGCCGGGTCCAGGACCTTTAACCATAACATCCATATTTTTAACACCATATTCCGTAGCCATTTGGCCAGCACGCTCTGCGGCGACCTGGGCTGCGAAAGGTGTACTCTTACGAGAACCGCGGAAACCACTTCCACCGGAAGTGGCCCAGCAAAGTGCATTACCTTGGCGATCCGTAATCGTCACGATGGTGTTATTAAAAGTAGCGTGAACATGCGCAACGGCATCCGTTACGACTTGTTTTGCTTTCTTCTTAACACGTGAATTTGCTTTTGCCATATCTAATCTCTAAATTTATGCTTAACGCTTAATAGGCTTTTTAGGCCCTTTACGAGTGCGAGCATTATTTTTGGTACGTTGTCCTCGCAACGGAAGACTTCTACGGTGACGAATTCCTCTGTAGCAACCCATATCCATCAAACGTTTGATGTTCATGGTCACATCACGACGAAGATCACCTTCGATTTTGTACTTAGTCACTTCGGAACGAAGTGCTTCTAACTGTTCTTCAGTTAGTTCACGAACTTTCGTTGTTGGATCAATTTTTGTGCTCGCACAAATATTTTGCGCTGTTGTCTGTCCAACACCGTAGATCGATCTCAATCCAATAACGATATGTTTGTTAACTGGAATGTTTACGCCGGCAATACGAGCCATTTTGCGCTCCTTAACTATCCATCTACCGAAAAACGAGCGATTATACTCATTTCTAGGATTAATTACTAGTAGCAATCTTAATTTTTAGTCAATTAAAATTACCGCCCTTTTAAGTTAGCTTTTCTCATCATACTTTCGTATTGACCTGATTGCATATGGGCCTGGATGTTTGTCATAAAATCCATAACCACGATAACGATAATCAGCAATGATGTTCCACCAAAATAAAAAGGAACATTCCAATACAAAATTAAAAATTCAGGCAACAAACATACAAGCGTGATGTAAATCGCACCTGCCAAAGTTAGTCGACTCATAATCGTGTCAATGCGACGAGCCGTTTGTTGACCTGGTCTGATTCCTGGGATATAAGCCCCTGATTTTCTCAGGTTATCCGCCGTTTCGTTTGGATTAAAAACGATGGCTGTATAGAAGAAACAGAAGAAAATAATGGCCATTGCATAAAATAAAATATACAAAGGCTGGCCAGGCGACATTGTCGTTGCAATATCTTTCAACCACCCCATATTTTCAGCTGCTCCAAACCAACCGCCTAGGGTTGCAGGAAATAGAATAATGCTTGATGCAAAAATCGGTGGAATCACACCCGCCATGTTTAATTTCAATGGCAAATGCCCTTCTTGACCGCCATACAGCTTTCGACCTCTCATGCGCTGCGCATAATGAATCGGAATGCGTCTTTGGCCTCTCTCGACGAAGACAACGAATGCAATGACCAAAAACACCAGCCCCAAAAGGACAAATGCGGTAATCGCATGCATGGCACCGGTATTGACTTGTTCAAACGTTCCACCAAGTGCCGATGGCAATCCTGCAACGATACCTGCAAAAATGATCAAGGAAATACCGTTCCCGATACCTCGTTCAGTAATTTGCTCACCCAGCCACATCAAGAAAATGGTGCCGCTGACCAGCGTTGTGACTGCGATGACCTTAAACAAGAAACCTGGTTCTACCACGACGGACATCCCATTGATATTTTGGGACTCCAAGGCGATGGCAACACCCAATGCTTGGAAGGTAGCCAAAACCACCGTCCCGTAGCGAGTGTATTGAGTAATTTTGCGCCGACCAGCCTCACCGTCTTTCTTCAACTGCTCAAGCGTCGGAGAAACAACCGTCAGCAATTGCATAATGATCGAAGCCGAAATATAAGGCATGATTCCGAGAGCCAGAATGGACAGTCGCTCCAAAGCGCCACCTGAGAACATGTTGAACATGTCCAGGATTGTGCCCTTCTGCTGCTCAAACATCGCAGCCAGCGCAACTGGATCAATCAAAGGGACCGGAATATGAGTCCCTAGTCGATAAACGATTAGGGCTCCTAAGACAAAAAAGATTTTTGACTTAGACCACTTGTACCTGAATTTTCAATTGACTGACTTTTCATAATCAAGCTTCTACGGATCCACCAGCAGCTTCAATAGCAGCCTTGGCGCCAGCTGTAACCTTCAAACCAGACAGTTTGACAGCTTTTGTCAATTCACCACTATTAATCACTTTAACGGTTTTGATTTTATCTGAAACCAAATCCGCGGCTTTCAATGCTTGCAGATCAATGACATCTGAACCCACTGAAGACAGTGTATCCAAACGGATTTCAGCTGTAAACGCAGCCTTGCGAGAGGTAAATCCAACCTTTGGCAAGCGACGTTGCAAAGGCATTTGACCACCTTCAAAACCGATTTTTTGCATACCGCCGGAACGTGATTTTTGACCTTTATGCCCGCGCCCTGCCATTTTACCGTTGCCGGAACCTTGACCGCGACCTTTACGTTTAGCAAGTTTCTTTGCGCCTTCAGCTGGCTTTAAAGTATTTAAATGCATATTATGCTTCCTCTACTTTAAGCAAATAGGAAACTTTATTGATCATCCCTCTGTTTTCAGGAGTATCAACAACCGCTACAGTTTGGTGCATTTTTCGTAACCCAAGTCCTGCAACACACGCTTTATGAGCAGGCAGTCGTCCGATTGTGCTTTTAACCAAAGTAACATTGACTAATTTCTTATCTGACATTTTATTCACCTAAAATTTCTTCGACGGACTTACCGCGCTTGGCCGCAATTGATTCCGGACTACTCATTCCAGTCAAAGCGTTAACAGTTGAACGAACCACGTTTACTGGACGTGTTGTTCCAACACACTTTGCCAAGACATCTTTAACGCCCGCAGCTTCCAGTACGGCACGCATCGCACCACCGGCGATGATTCCAGTACCGTCAGAAGCCGGTAGCAATACGATGTTGGCTGCACCTTGCTTGAAATTGATCGGATATTGCAATGTACCGCCATTCAGGTGGACATCTTTCATGTTACGGCGCGCTTTTTCCATTGCCTTCTTAATCGCAACTGGAACTTCGTTTGCCTTACCACTTCCGTAGCCAACACGACCCTCACCATCACCAACAACGGTTAGTGCTGAAAACCGAAGACACGTCCACCTTTCACAACTTTTGCAACTCGGCGAACTGAAACCAATTTTTCAATAAGTCCGTCTTGACCTTCTTGTAATTCTTTTGAAGACATTGTTATCCCTTCTTTTAAAACTGAAGACCGTTTTCTCGAGCAGAATCTGCTAGAACTTGAACACGACCATGATATTTAAAACCAGAACGGTCAAATGCAACAGACTCAATGCCCGCAGCCTTAGCTTTTTCCGCTATTGACTTACCAACAAGCTTCGCTGCTTCTTTGTTTCCTCCAAAGGCAACTTGCTTTTTAATTTCTGCTTGGACTGTAGAGCTTGAAGCAACAACAGATGAACCATCTGATGAGATAATCTGAGCATAAATGTGCTTAGGAGTTCTGTGCACACAAAGACGTGCTTTATCCTGTGAAGCCAATTTTGCTCGCGTTTTTTTCGCTCTACGTAGTCGGGTAGCTTTCTTATCCATGTATAATCCCAACCTTTATTTTTTCTTAGCTTCTTTGCGCAAGATATATTCATCCGCGTACTTAACACCTTTGCCTTTATAAGGCTCTGGCGGACGATAACCACGGATTTCAGCAGCAACTTGTCCAACAACTTGCTTATCTGCACCTTTCACTACGATTTCCGTTTGGCTTGGCGTCTCAACAGTAATGCCTTCTGGCAACTCATGATTGACCGGATGAGAAAACCAAGCGTCAGGTTCAAAACTTTTCCTTGAGCTTGAGCACGGTAACCAACACCAACCAGTTGCAGTTTTTTCTCAAAACCTTCAGAAACACCGACAACCATGTTATTGATAATGGATCTTACCGTTCCAGCTTGAGCCCATGCATTTTTACTGTTGCTCTTAGGAGCAACGGTCACCACACCATCTTCCAGTGAGATTGCCACCATTGGGTTGAACGTGTTTGAAAGTGCACCTTTCGAACCCTTGACCGACACATCGGAACCCTGAACAGAGACTTCCACACCTGATGGTACTGTGATAGGAGACTTTGCAATTCTAGACATTGTGATCTCCCCTTACGCTACGTAACAAATAATCTCACCGCCGATACCAGCTGTGCGGGCATCACGATCAGACATAATTCCTTTAGAAGTCGACACAACGGCCACCCCTAAACCACCAATTACTTTCGGCAACTCATTTTTGTTTTTATAAACACGCAAACCTGGTCGGCTTACACGCTTCAACATTTCAATAACCGGCTTACCTTCGAAATACTTCAAATCGACCGACAATTCTGACTTACCGTTCTTATCACTTACGCTGTATGCGCTAACATACCCTTCACCAGCCAAAACTTTTGCAACTGCAACCTTAACTTTGGAAGAAGGCATAACAACATTTGCATGACCAGCAATTTGGCCATTGCGAATACGAGTTAGCATATCAGCTATTGGATCAGACATACTCATAAATATTTATCCTTACCAACTTGCTTTTCTTAAACCAGGTACATCACCTTGCATGGCTAATTCTCTTAGCATGTTACGTGACAATCCAAACTTTCTATAAACACCGTGCGGGCGCCCTGTCAAACGACAACGATTTTGCTGTCTTACAGGCGATGCATTTCGTGGTAGCTTCGCCAGTTTTTCCATTGCATCCATACGCTCTTCAAAGCTCAAAGACATATCAACCGAAGCTTTTTTCAACTCCGCTCTTTTGGCTGCATACTTAGCAACTGTCTTTGCTCTTTTCTTTTCTCTTTCAATCATTGATTGCTTTGCCATGGGAAACCTCTACCTTACTTCTTAAATGGGAAATTAAAGGCTTCTAAAAGAGCTTTCGCTTCATCATTCGTCGACGCAGTCGTCGTAAAGCTGATATCCATACCTCGGATCTTATCAACCTTCTCAAACTCAATCTCTGGGAAAATGATCTGCTCTTTGATACCTAGATTGTAGTTACCACGACCGTCAAAAGCGTTCGCTTTCACACCTTGAAAGTCTCTGACTCGAGGTAAAGCAACATTAATCAGTCGATCCAAAAACTCATACATTCTGGCGCCACGCAACGTTACTTTACAGCCCAACGGATAACCGTCACGCACTTTAAAGCTTGCAACTGAACGACGAGCCAATGTACGAACTGCTTTTTGGCCGGTAATAGCTTCCATGTCTGACACAGCATTATCCAATACTTTTTTGTCAGCAATCGCTTCACCAACACCCATATTAATCGTAATCTTCGACAACTTAGGAGCCTGCATTACAGACTTATAACCAAATTTCTCCACCAGGGCAGGGACAACTTGGTCGTTATAAATTTTTTGTAATCTTGCCATATCTCAACCTACTTAAGCGTCTACCAAATTGCCGTTAGACTTGAAGAAACGTTTTTTAACACCGTCTTCTTCTCGAACACCGACTCGGTCTGCTTTCTTTGTTTCAGGATTGTATAAAGCAACATTAGAAGCATCAATTGGCATTTCTTTTGAAACGATACCACCTTGCTCTCCCGTCATAGGGTTAGGCTTAACGTGCTTCTTTGCCAAATTAATTCCATCTACTATTAGCTTACCATTTTGCATAACAAGGGAAACAGAACCACGTTTACCCTTATCTTTACCAGCAATAACGATAACCTCATCACCTTTTTTTAGACGATTCATTATCCGTTCCTTATAAAACTTCTGGAGCCAACGAAACGATTTTCATAAATTTATCGTTACGAAGCTCACGTGTTACTGGGCCAAAAATACGCGTGCCAATCGGCTCAAGTTTCGAGTTCAGGATTACTGCCGCATTCCCGTCGAATTTGATCTTAGAACCATCTGGACGTCTTACACCTTGCGCCGTACGCACTACAACCGCATCAAAAACGTCACCTTTTTTGACCTTTCCACGCGGAGCCGCTTCTTTCACAGCTACTTTAATAACATCACCAACACTTGCGTAACGACGCTTGGAACCGCCCAACACTTTGATACATTGAACTTTACGCGCGCCACTGTTGTCAGCAACATCAAGCACAGTTTGCATTTGAATCATGATGGAACTCCATCCATAAAATTTAAATAACACAAAAACCGCCAAAACAACTAGTTCCCATCACAGGCTTGATTGTTAAGACGGTAAAAAATTTGGGCAATTATATCAAATAATACTCAAAAGTCTACTGTTAATTACAGCTTCGCTTTTTCGTCTACTGATACCAAAGACCAAGACTTTCTTTTGGAAATTGGAGTGCACTCAGAAATAGTGACTCGATCTCCAACACCACAAGCATTATCTGCGTCATGCGCCATAACCTTTGTGGACTTTCTCACGAATTTTTTATACTTAGGGTGCTTGATATAACGATCCGTCAACACAACGATTGACTTATCCATGCCATTGCTGACCACTACACCTTGCATTGTACGTGCTTTCTTTTCCATACCAGCCATTCTTATTTACTCACTTTTTGACGAATGATGGTTTTAACTCGAGCAACGGAACGACGCACAGTACGTAGTTGAGCAGTATTTGACAACTGGCCTGTTGCATGTTGCATTCTCAAGTTAAACTGTTCTTGCAGAAGATCCAACAAATCTTTTCTCAGTTCTTCTACAGACTTTTCTTTCAATTCTGCAGTCATAATCACATCACCGTTCTTGTAACAAATTGTGTTTTAAATGGTAGCTTTGCCGCAGCCAATTCGAAGGCTTCGCGCGCAACAGCTTCATCCACACCTTGCATTTCATAAAGGACACGTCCTGGCTGAACCTGAGCAACCCAGTATTCAACACTACCCTTACCTTTACCCATACGCACTTCAAGCGGCTTATTGGTAATTGGCTTATCCGGGAAAACACGAATCCAAATTTTTGCACCACGCTTTACTTTACGCGTCATCACTCGACGAGCAGCCTCGATTTGACGTGAGGTCATACGCCCACGTTCCATCGCTTTCAGACCAAACTCACCAAAGCTGATTTGTTACGTG
>LZQQ01000207.1_pt1 | contig 10057 bp, 14 predicted proteins | sample 768581 | NCBI WGS metagenome assembly LZQQ01 (sample SAMN05207185, study PRJNA324510) | oil field metagenome | isolation source: sample BH-FW-20 from oil reservoir | place: India: Bombay High | collected 2015-11-25 | reverse complement strand
CCATGCCGTTGTTCCGCCGCCGCCAGCTGAGCAGTTCCGCCTGCCCGTTGCGTCCAGGCGGCGGGCTCGCTCAGGGACAGGTCGCGTCTCGCAATGAGGCGCGACATCGAGCGATTCGATTCACGCTTTCCCTCCTCTGCATCCCTTCGGTCGCCTGTCTTTCCGTCGCCGCAGGCGCCTTTCCGGCCGTTTTAGCGCAACAGGATGCGCCCGCGAATCAGGCGGCTTGATCAATCGCCAACACCGATGCCAATAAACAGTTGCCAGGCTTGGTGGCCTGAGCTTCGCGCATTAGATTACTGAATCATCCAGCGCACCGATCATAAGCAGAAGGGATAAGCATGGCGCTTGCAGACCAGACCACGCCCATTCGGGAAGGTGAAGAACTCCCAGCCGACGTCATCGACCGCTACCTCAAGGCCCATATGGAGGGCCTGGAAGGTACCCCGCGCATCAGTCAGTTCCCCGGCGGTGCGTCGAACCTCACCTACCTGCTGCAGTACGACAATCGCGAGCTGGTGCTGCGCCGCCCGCCGTTCGGCCAGAAAGCCAAATCTGCTCACGACATGGGCCGCGAGTATCGCATCCTCAACCAGCTCAACCAGGGCTTTCCGTATTGCCCGAAAGCCTACGTGCACTGCACTGACGAATCGATCATCGGCGCGGAGTTCTATGTGATGGAGCGCGTCAAGGGCATCATCCTGCGCTCGGACTTTCCGCCAGAACTCGATCTCGACGAGCGCCAGACGCGCGCACTCTGCGAGAGCTTTATCGACAAGTTCGTCGAGCTGCATAACGTCGACTACCAGGCCTGTGGCCTGGCGGACCTGGGCAAGCCCGAAGGCTATGTCCACGCCAGATCAGCGGCTGGACCGATCGCTATGAGCGCGCCCTCACGCCGGACGCGCCTGCCTGGACGGCGGTAAAGGAATGGCTGGTAGACAAGATGCCCGCCGACCATCCGAAGCCGGGCATCGTGCACAACGACTACCGCTTCGATAACGTCATCCTCGACCCCGCGGACCCGATGCAGATCATCGGCGTGCTCGATTGGGAAATGACGACCATCGGCGACCCGCTGATGGATCTCGGAAACACTCTGGCCTACTGGATCCAGGCCGATGACCCGCAACCGATGCAGCTGATGCGTCGCCAACCGAGTCACCGGCCCGGCATGCACAGCCGTCAGGGCTTCGTCGATTACTACGCCGCACGGGCGGGCATCGAAATTCCCTGCATCGACTTCTATTACACCTACGGTCTGTTCCGCCTCGCCGGCATCGTCCAGCAGATCTATTACCGCTACTACCACGGCCAGACAAAAGACAAGCGCTTCGGGCAGTTCATCCATATGAACCAGCTGCTCGAACTGAAGGCGCAGGAAGTCATCGCTCAATCCAGGCTCTAAACGACACGCAGCGTTCGGCCAGGCCCGCTGCTGCGGCATAACAAGAGGAATCACCCATGTCCAAGACCACCCTGTTCGATCTCGACGGCAAGATCGCCTTCGTTTCCGGCGCGAGCCGCGGTATCGGCGAAGCCATCGCCAAGCTGCTCGCCCAGCAAGGCGCACACGTCATCGTTTCCAGCCGCAAGATCGATGGCTGCCAGGCCGTTGCCGATGCCATCGTCGAGGCCGGCGGCAAGGCCAGCGCGATCGCCTGCCATATCGGCGAGATGGAGCAGATCAGTGCCGTCTTCGCGCAGATTCGCGAGCGGTTCGGCCGCCTGGACATCCTGGTGAATAACGCCGCGACCAACCCGCAGTTTTGCCACATTCTCGACACCGACCTTTCTGCGTTCCAGAAGACCGTCGACGTGAACATTCGCGGTTATTTCTACATGTCGATCGAGGCCGGCAAGCTGATGCGCGAGCACGGCGGTGGCAGCATCATCAATGTCGCGTCGATCAATGGCGTGTCGCCTGGTGACTTCCAGGGCATCTACTCGATCACCAAGGGCGCGGTCATCAACATGACCAAGCATTCGCCAAGGAGTGCGCGCAGTTCGGTATCCGCTGCAACGCACTGCTGCCTGGCCTGACCGACACCAAGTTCGCCTCGGCGCTGGTGAAGAACGACGCGATCCGGGAGATGGCACTCAAACAGATCCCCCTGCGCCGTGTTGCGGAGCCGTCGGAAATGGCCGGCGCGGTGCTCTATCTGGCAAGCGACGCCTCCAGCTACACCACCGGCGTATCGTTAAACGTCGACGGCGGTTATCTGGCCTAAGCGGTGATTGGCTGGCGCTCCGCCTGACGCCAGCCTCCAGCGGGCGGTGCCTGCCCGGCCCCGTCCGCTCCCTCCTCGCACGTCCGATACGTTCTTCACTCCACCCGCCAATCGCTCACGGCCTTGCTTGCAGCCTCGTTCAGAGGCCTCACCAACAGCCCGGTGGGCGCCAGTTCCACGGCAAAGCCAGCGCCATCGGCGATCGGCATCAGGCTGGTCTTCGTGTGTTGCAGCGCCACGAACGGCATATCGATCTGAACGCGGTCCAGCCACTGTGTCAGCGGTAGATCCAGCGGCTGCTCGACCAGCAACGCCTCGGCAAAGCGCGAGCCAGCCTGCTGCTCGACGGCCAGATAGCGACCCGAAAGGCTCTCCAACCGATAGCCAGGCTCGAGCCCTATGAAATCGCAAAGCCCCTCCCAGCGCAGCTGTCGAAGCTCGAGCTGCCAGAGATCGCCCTCGAGCAGAACACTGTATTGCCAACCAGCGTGGCTGATCCTGCTTCGTAGCGGCGCCCCTTCTGCTGCGCGAACGAAACCTCGGCCAGCGTTCGGTCAGCCGGTATCGCGTGATACTGGCTCACTTCATAGGCGAGCAGCCCGACAAGCCCGGCAGCAGCGAGAAACAGCAAGCCCAGGTTGCCGCGCAGCCAGCCCAACAACCAGTGACCGCCGAACAATAGCCGCAACGCGACGAGAACGATGAGCAGCGCGAGAAAACCGACGACGACAGCCAGCCCGAGATATTGCATGACACTCTCCTTTGCAGCGCGCGATTATCCGCACCGCGCCAGCTCACGGCCATAGCCGGCCTGGGAAGCTGTTCACGCCTGTGGCAACTGCCTGTTCCGTAATGCCACGCGGCTGCCATGCGCCGGACCTGCGCAAACGTGCGACCGAAGACACTTGCCTCTTACCCCGCCGACCAGAGCTGATTATGCTCGTCCACCTGACTGCCAGCTGCGTGCCCTGATGCTCACTTTTCTCGAACTGCCGCTTGATCCCCTCGCCCTGTCGTTGCTTTGTCTGGTTGCTTTTGCCGCTGGCTTCATCGATGCCATCGCCGGCGCGGCGGGCTGTTGACCCTGCCAGCGTTGTTGACGCAGGCCTGCCGCCGCACCTCGTACTGGGTACCAACAAGCTCTGCGCCACTTTTGGCTCAGCGACGGCAAGCTACACCTTCTTTCGCCGCAAGCTGTTCGACCCGTTTGTCTGGCGCCGGGCATTGCTTGGTACCGCTATCGGCGCAGCGTCCGGAGCGATCACCGCCCACCTCATGCCCGCCGACTGGCTCAACCAGATGCTGCCGTTGGTGGTTTTCGCCTGTGCGCTCTACCTGCTGTTCGGCAAACTGCCAGACGCCACACCCGAACAGGCCGCCCGGATTGGCAAGCGCCGGCAGTGGCCACAGGGGCTCGGGCTTGGCTTCTATGACGGCGTGGCGGGACCTGGAACCGGGGCCTTCTGGACGATCAGCAGCCTGCTGATGTATCCGCTGGATCTGCTGCGGGCGAGTGGCGTGGCGCGCAGCATGAACTTCGTCAGTAACGGCATGGCCCTGGCGGTGTTCATCGTAACCGGGCAAGTCGCCTGGATGCTGGGCATCGGTATGGGGCTGGCGCTGATGGCCGGAGCCTATCTCGGCGCGCGCACGGCGATCGGGGGCGGCGCCAGGTTCATCCGCCCCGTCTTCATCGTCGTAGTACTGGCGCTGAGCCTGCGCCTAGCCTGGCAGCACTGGCTCGGGGCGGCCTAAGCGGCGCGAGAGGTAGAGCTCGATCAGATAGCGTGCGATCGATTGCGTGGCTGGTAACGGCGGAAGATCGTGAATGGAAAACCAACGCGCATCTTCGATCTCCTCGGGCTGAGGAACGATCACGCCGCCCGCGTACTCGGCATGGAAACCCAGCATCAGTGAATGAGGAAAGGGCCAACCCTGGCTGGCCATGTAGCGAGGCGTATGGATCTCGACGCCGACCTCCTCGCGCACCTCACGGACACGCATTCCTCGACCGACTCGCCCGGTTCGACATAACCGGCAAGTGTACTGTACACACCCGGTGCAAACCGCGGTGAGCGGGCCAGCAGCACCTCGTCCTCGCGGGTGACCAACACGATCATGCTCGGGGACAGGCGCGGATAATGCTGCACCTCGCACGCCGGGCAATGCATCGCTCGCTCGCCAGGGCGCTGCTCCATGCGCGATCCACAACTGCCGCAGAATCGATGCTGGCTGGCCAGTGCCGATCTGCGCGGCGAACCCCAGCATGCGAAACAGATCCCGATCCTCGCCATGGAGCATCATCAGTTGCCGCAGCGACTGCCACTGTGCCCCGGGTACCTCGGCCGGAACATCCAGTTCGAACAGGTAGACCGGCTCGCCTTCGAAATAACCGATTCCCTGCTCGCTCAGCAGCGGCAAGTCGAGTCGACGCAGCCAGTCACGAGGAAACAGCAGGCCATTGTCATCCAGCAGAAACTGCTGCCGGCAGTGCACAAGTGCCGAGCCGGCGGGCGCCAGCGGATCCAGCAAGGCGGCCTGCCAGCGCAGGCTCATCAGGCCGCCACCGGCATGCCGAGCGCGCGAACGCTTTCGCTGGCCAGATCGAGCACATGCGCGCGCGAAGCGTCGCGGCGCAGCACTGCGCCGCCCTCCAGGTAATATTCCAGGCTGGTCAGCGCATCGGCGAGGGTTTCGAGCATCTGCTCCGGCGGCATCTGGGTGGACTCGAGCATCTGTTTCTGAATGAAGTCGCCGCAGGCACCGATCAGGTCGGCGGCACGCTCCTGTTCAAGAAAGCGCAACCCACCACGAACCGCTTGAAGACTGAAGGGAACATTGGCCAGATGCAACTTGTCGCCGTTGGATTCCAGATAAGCGGTGATGGCTCGCTTGGCCAGTGCCAGCCCGGCGCTCGCTTCGTCGATCACCACGATGCAGGCCTCGGTCAACTGATGGCTGGCAAAAGCGTCCGCTTCGGCGCCTGGCGCCACGGCTTGAGGGCGCTCGCGACGCTCGCCCCGTTCGAGGCTGGCCCACCATGCTTTCCACCGTAGAGCACCGCATCGGCCAGGCGTAGCAGGGCAGCCGCATCCGGGCTCTGCTCGGCGCTCCAGCTCGAGACGATCGAGACCTGTGCGTGCAGGGTGTTCGCCGCCGAGGACAGGCCGACCATGCCAAGCGTCTTGGCGAGCTTGCCCAGCAGGTTGTGCAGGTTCCCGTAGGCATCCGCCGGCGCAGTGCCTCGTTCGATGAGGTCGAGCAGGTCCTTCAGGCTGGCCAGCTCCTCGCGAATCGCGGTGGACAACGAGCGCATGACCGCTTGGCCCGGGCCAGCCAGCCGCTGCGACTCGTCTTCCAGCAGATGATCGGTGAACGGCAATGGCGAGAGTGAGAAGACCTCGCGGACCTGCATGGCCAAGGGGCCACTGCTGTCGGCCAGCGCGACGAGGTAGAGCAACTCTTTCAATAGGCTGCGCGGAGCCTCGTAGCCGGGGCTGACGATCGACTGTTTGATCTCCCGATCGAGACGTGCGAAGAGCTGCTTGCGCGAGCGCCTGGGTAGCAGCTGTCCGTCGAGCTGCGATTCGATAGCAGCACCGGCGATCCAGCACAGGCGGCCGCCCAATGCCTGGTCGAGCCGTGCCAGCGCCCGTCTCATCAACTTCAGGCTGGCCGCGCTGTTGTCCTCGCGGAGAAAACCGAGCAAGCCCACCTGGTACATCTGGCGCAGGCGGCGCAGCTCGGCCGCACCGAGCTGCCTGGCCCCGGGCTGCCAGCTGTCGGGACGAGCATGATCGAGGCGAACGCTGAAGAAGAAGCTCTCCGGCAATAGCGACTGCGTGCCGGCCTGACGTAGCGCATTGATCGCCGGCAGCAACAGCTCAGGAATCTCCTGGCGGCTGGCATCGACGCTTTCGAGGTAGCGTCGCAGCACGTACAGGCCGTTGCTCAGCGCAGCGAGCTGCGCGTCGCGCTCTTCGCCGGCGCGACAGGAATGTCGGTCGCCAGCTGCAGCACCTCCTGGGCGAGCAGTTCGGCGCCTGTCAGCTCGATGAGGTTGAGCGTGCCGCGCACCTGCTTGAGGTTCTCGACCGCCTGCTGCAGCAATCCGCCGTTGTTGCGGTCGATGATGAAGTGCTCGAGGCTCTGCTCGGCCTCCTCCATGGTGGCGAACAGCTCGTCGCGAACCAGGCCCAGGGAAGTGGCTCCAGTAACCATGCCTAGTGCGCCTCCCGCGCAACGTTGTAAAGGCGCATCAATCGGCAAAATCCGGTTTCTGTCGCGCCATGTGTGCCGCCACCGCGACACGCAGATCAGCGGCCTGCAGCATGGCGGCATTCCAGGTGGCGATGTATTCGAGGCCGTCGTCGACGCGATGGTCCCGCATGTAGCGAATCATTTCCTTGGTGCCGCGGATGGCCAGGGGCGACTTCTCGGCAATCTGCCGGGCCAGTTCGTTCACGCCTTCCATCAGCGCTTCCGGGTTTTCATAGACCCGGTTGACCAGGCCGATCGCCTGGGCCTCGGCACCATCGAGCGTGCGGCCGGTGTAGGCCAGCTCACGCATCATGCCGTCGCCGATGATGCGCGGCAGACGCTGCAGGGTGCCGACGTCGGCAGCCATGCCCATGTCGATCTCCTTGATCGAGAAGCGGGCGTCGGCGCTGCAGTAGCGCATGTCACAAGCAGAAATCAGGTCGATGGCGCCGCCCAGGCAATAGCCCTGGATAGCGGCGATGACCGGCTTGCGGCAGTGGTCCACGGCATTGAAAGAAGCTTGTAGCGACAGGATCTTGCGCCGCAGCTGCTCGGCATTGCGGCCGACGTCCTTGCCGAGCTGGGCGCCGACCTGGGCGAGCAGCTGCAGATCGATGCCGGACGAGAAGTGCGGCCCGGCCCGCTGAGGACGACCACCCGCACCTCGTCGGTGTCATCGACCCAGCGAAATACATCGATGATTTCGGCCCAGAAGTCAGCGTTCATCGCGTTGATCTTCTCGGGGCGGTCGATCACGACCTGAGCGACTTTGTCGGTCAACTCGACACGAAAGGCTTTGTATTCGTTCACGCTATCATCCTCGACAGCCGGCGCAGGAAGCGTCGGCACAATGCCCGCCGACGGCTCGTTAAAGCCGCGCAACTATAACAAGCACCGCCTGCGGGGGTGAATGTGGATGCGGACGTTGTGAAACACGGCACGCAACACCGGCGCTGCTCGCCAAACCGCTCGTAAACCGCTGAGCTCGCAGAGAAAAGCGCCGTCACTGACAGATGCAATCTACCGTGTAGCCGAGCCCATCGGCGGCGCCGTCGTGTTGCAGGCCGTGCACGTCCGCGTCGAAGCCCGGAAAGCGCCTGGCGAATTCGCGGGCGAAGCGAAGGTAATCCATGATCGAACGCGTCTGCGCACTGAAACGCTCGCCCGGCATGATCAGCGGAATTCCCGGCGGATACGGCACCAGCATGACGGCAGCGATGCGGCCCTCCAGTGCCTCGATTGGGACCGCCTCCACCTCCCGCGCACCAGCTTCTCGTAGGCCTCCGACGCGTCATGGCGATCTCCGGCAGGGTCGTGTACATGCGCCGCATGGCCCGCGCCGTAGCGTTGTCCCGATAGCAGGCGTGCAAGGCATCGCACAGGTCGCGCAACCCCATCCCGCGTAGGCCTCTCGCCCTGGCTCGGCAATCGACGCAGTGGCTTCGCACAGCGGCAGGTTGCGTCGTAATGACGCTTGAACTCGAGCAGCTCGGTCAGCAGCGTGCTCCATTTACCCTTGGTGATGCCCATCGAAAACAGCACCAGGATCGAATAGAGCCCGGTCTTTTCTACGACCAGCCCCCGTTCCCAGAGGAAGCGGCTGACGACTGCGCGGGAATGCCGCGCTCACTCAACGCCCCGGCGGCGGTCAACCCGGGCGTGACCAGCGTGACCTTGATGGGATCGAGCAGGACATAGTCCTCGGCGACATCGCCGAAGCCGTGCCAGTCGGCTTCGGGCTCCAGCAGCCAGTCCCGGCTGTGCAGCTGCTCGGCACCATCGGCGCGCGGCGATTGCCAGATCGTGAACCACCAGTCGCCCGGTGCGATGTGCTGACCGAGGTTCGCCAGCGCGCGGCGAAAGCTCAGTGCCTCATCGAAGGTCTCCTGGATCAGCGAGCGCCCGGCGGGACCCTCCATCATCGCCGAGGCGACATCCAGCGACGCCAGAATGCCGTACTGCGGCGAGGTCGAGATATGCATCATGAACGCTTCGTTGAAACGATCCCGGTCGAGCTGGCGGGTGGTGCTATCGAGTACATGGATCATCGAAGCCTGGCTGAAGGCGGCGAGCAGCTTGTGCGTGGAATGGGTGGTGAAGATCAGCGGGCCCTGCTCGCGGGTATCCATGCCGTAGCGACCGTCATAGAACTCGTGGAAGGCCGCATAGGCGAACCAGGCTTCGTCGAAATGCAGGCCTTCGACGTTGTCACCCAGCGCTTTCTTGATCAGGTTGGCGTTGTAGCAGAGCCCGTCGTAGGTGGAGTTGGTCACGACAGCCAGCCGAACCTTGGGCTCACGCCCGCGCGTCAGCGGGTTGGCCTCGATCTTGGCGCGAATCGAAGCCTGGCTGAACTCCTCCAGCGGAATCGGCCCGATGATGCCGAGCTCATTGCGTGCCGGCGTCAGATAGAGCGGGATGGCTCCGGTCATGATGATCGAGTGCAGGATCGACTTGTGACAGTTGCGATCGACCAGCACCAGGTCGCCGCGGGTCACCATCGAATGCCAGACAATCTTGTTCGCCGTTGAGGTGCCATTGATCACGAAGAAGGTGTGATCGGCGCCGAAGTTGCGCGCCGCCCTCGCCTCTGCCGCGGCCAGCGGGCCGGTGTGATCAAGCAGCGAACCGAGTTCCGGCGCCGAGACCGAAAGGTCCGAGCGCAAGGTGTTCTCGCCGAAGAACTGGTGGAAGGCCTGCCCCACCGGGCTCTTGCGGAAAGCCACGCCACCCCCGTGACCGGGCGTGTGCCAGGAGTAGTTCGATTCGCTGGTGTGCTGGACCAGCGCACGGAAGAACGGCGGCAGCAGGTCGTTCAGGTAGTTGCGTGCCGCGCGCGCCACCTGGCGTGCCAGGAACGGCACGGTGTCCTCGTACAGATAGAGCAGTCCGCGCAGCTCGTTGAGGTCGGCCATGGCTTCGGCCGGTGCGTTCTCGATGGTCACCTGCTCGCCCAGGGCGAAGATCGGCAGTTGCGGTGCCCGGCGCCTGGCCACGCGAATGAGTTCGACCACGTCTTGCAACAACCGCTGATTTTCTCCGGCGCCCTCCGCCGCGACGAGGATGCACGCCAGGCCATGGTGTGTAGAGGCGACGATGCGCCTTCCGCCGAACTCGCCGTGGGCAGGATGTTGAAGCCGTCCTGCTCGAGCTCTGCGGCGATGCCACGGATGCGCTCGCCGGCGACCGTATCGGCTTTGACGTCCCGATGGACGATCAGCACGGGGAAATTCAGTTCTTTGTACATGGGGACTCCAGCTGAACGGTTAGGCTCAGGGTAGAAGCGCCCACGCCAAAACGGTAGGGGCAGACGACCGCCAGCCCGAAGCCTGGCGGGTCAGCCGCCTGCCCTACCCTCACCCAGCAGGTGCGACAACACCGAGCGCATCTTGCCGGCCTTGACCGGCTTGTTCAGCACCGGAACGCCGAAGCCCTGCAAGGCCTGGCGGCACTCGTCGCTGCGGTCGGCGGTGATCATCACGACGGGGATATCGCGGGCGAAACGCTCGCGCAGCGCCTGCGCGACTTCCAGCCGGTGACTCGTGATCGAGGTGATAGTCCGCGAG
>LZQQ01000206.1_pt1 | contig 10073 bp, 10 predicted proteins | sample 768581 | NCBI WGS metagenome assembly LZQQ01 (sample SAMN05207185, study PRJNA324510) | oil field metagenome | isolation source: sample BH-FW-20 from oil reservoir | place: India: Bombay High | collected 2015-11-25 | reverse complement strand
GGAACTGGCTGGTCGAATACACGCCCATCGCCGTGCCCTTGCCCCCCGCCGGGGCGACCTTGCTGATCAGCGATGGCAAGGATGCCTCGAGCAGGTTGACCGCCAGCCAGAGCGCACAGAGCACTGCACAACCGATGAACACGGTGCTCAGCCCGCCATGCTGGTAGAACCAGCCGCCGAGCACGCCCCCAGCCCAGCCCCGAGGAACTGGCTGGTCGAATACACGCCCATCGCCGTGCCCTTGCCCCCCGCCGGGGCGACCTTGCTGATCAGCGATGGCAAGGATGCCTCGAGCAGGTTGAACGCGATGAAGAAGGCGACCATTCCGGCAACCAGCGTCCACAGCCGGTCGCCGAACAGCCAGAAGAACAGTTCGCACAGCAGCAGGCCGGCCACCGCCCCCAGCACGACACGCCGCATGCGGCGCTTCTTTTCGCCATAGATGATGAACGGCACCATGCCGAAGAAACCGACCAGCAACGCCGTCAGATAGACCCACCAATGCTGCTCACGGGGCAGGCCGCCCTGCTCCACCAGCGCCAATGGCAGGGCGACGAAGCTGGCCATCAGCACGGCATGCAGGGCGAGAATGGCGAAATCCAGCCGCAGCAGCTCCGGGTGCCGCAGCGTGGCGCCCAAGGCCTGGCGGGCGACGCCCGATTCGCGATGGCGAATGTGCGCCTGCGGGCGCGGCAGAAAGACAACGATCAGCGCGCCGAGCACCGCCAGCGCCGCCGTGGTCCAGAACAGTCCGGAGAGACCGAACGCCCGGGTCAGCAGCGGGCCGATGACCATCGCCACGGCGAATGACAGGCCGATGCTCATGCCGATCATGGCCATCGCCTTCGTACGATGCTGTTCACGGGTAAGATCCGACAGCAGCGCCATTACCGCTGCGGAGATCGCGCCAGCCCCCTGCAGCACACGCCCGAGGATGACGCCACCGATGCTGTCGGACATAGCCGCGACAGCCGCACCGACGGCGAATATCAGCAGGCCGAAGTAGATGATCGGCAGGCGCCCGATGCGGTCTGAAAGCACGCCGAACGGAATTTGCAGCACCGCCTGGGTCAAACCATAGGCACCGATGGCAAAACCGATGAGGGCGGGCGTGGCATCCTTGAGCTCCATGCCGTAGGTCGCCAGGACCGGCAACACCATGAACATGCCGAGCATACGGAACGCGAACACCAGCGCGAGGCCGACGGCAGCACGGGTTTCGCTGGCGCTCATGCGCTCGCTGTACGGATCCGGCATGGGAAGTATCTCGCTAGTTGAACCGGCGGCGATTCTAGCAGCCATCCCCGACTCGTCACAGGCGCGCGCTTTGCCGCGCCTTTCGTCTCGGCCTTATACTTTCGGGCTTTCGCCCGCCATGCGAGGCTGTTTTGGACAAGATCCTGATTCGTGGGGCGCGCACCCACAACCTGAAGAACATCGACCTGACCCTGCCGCGTGACAAGCTGATCGTGATCACCGGCCTGTCAGGCTCGGGCAAATCATCGCTCGCCTTCGACACGCTCTACGCCGAGGGGCAGCGCCGTTACGTCGAATCGCTGTCAGCCTACGCTCGTCAGTTCCTGTCGATGATGGAGAAGCCCGACGTCGACACTATCGAAGGGCTGTCGCCGGCGATTTCCATCGAGCAGAAGTCTACCTCGCACAACCCCCGCTCGACGGTTGGCACCATCACCGAGATCTACGATTACCTGCGTTTGCTCTATGCACGGGTGGGCACGCCACGCTGTCCGGATCATGACATTCCGCTCGAAGCCCAGACCGTGAGCCAGATGGTCGACCAGGTTCTGGCATTGCCGGAGGGACGCAAGCTGATGCTGCTCGCGCCGGTGATCCGTGAGCGCAAGGGAGAGCATCTCGCCGTATTCGACGAGCTACGTGCGCAAGGCTTCGTAAGGGCGCGGGTCAATGGCAAGCTCCATGAACTGGACGAACTGCCCAAGCTCGACAAGCAGAAGAAGCACACCATCGAGGTCGTGGTCGATCGCTTCAAGGTGCGCGCCGACCTGCAGCAGCGCCTGGCCGAATCCTTCGAGACGGCGCTGAAGCTGGCCGACGGCATCGCCCTGGTCGCCTCGATGGAAGACGATGGCGCCGAAGACCTGATCTTCTCCGCCCGCTTCGCCTGCCCGATCTGTGGTCACTCGATCAGCGAGCTCGAGCCCAAGCTGTTCTCCTTCAACAACCCGGCCGGCGCCTGCCCGACCTGTGATGGTTTGGGCGTCAAGCAGTTCTTCGACGCCAAGCGCCTGGTCAACGGCGAGCTGACGCTGGCCGAAGGCGCGATCCGTGGTTGGGACAGGCGCAACGTCTATTACTTCCAGATGCTCGGCTCGCTCGCCTCGCATTATGGCTTCAGCCTGGACGAGCCCTTCGACTCGCTGCCGGCCGAACATCAGAAGGTCGTGCTACGCGGCAGCGGTCGGGAGAACGTCGAATTCCGCTACCTGAACGACCGGGGCGACATCGTTCGCCGCTCACACCCCTTCGAGGGCATCCTGCCGAACCTCGAGCGACGCTATCGCGAAACCGAGTCCAACTCGGTCCGCGAAGAGCTGGCCAAGTACCTCAGCACCCAGCCTTGTCCAGACTGCCGGGGCACGCGGCTGCGCCGTGAAGCCAGGCATGTCTGGGTCGGCGACAAGACACTGCCGGCAGTCACCGCGCTGCCGGTCGGCGACGCGTGCGATTACTTCGGCACCCTTTCGCTCAGTGGGCGCCGCGGCGAAATCGCCGACAAGATTCTCAAGGAGATACGCGAGCGCCTGCAATTCCTGGTCAATGTCGGCCTCGACTACCTGACCCTGGATCGTAGCGCCGACACGCTGTCCGGCGGTGAAGCCCAGCGCATCCGCCTGGCCAGCCAGATCGGCGCCGGCCTGGTAGGCGTGATGTACATTCTCGACGAACCGTCCATCGGGCTGCACCAGCGCGACAACGAACGCCTGCTCGGCACGCTCACCCATCTGCGAAACCTTGGCAACACGGTCATCGTCGTCGAACACGATGAGGATGCCATTCGACTCGCCGACTACGTCGTCGACATCGGCCCCGGAGCCGGCGTTCACGGCGGAAGGGTCGTCGCCCAGGGCACGCCAGCCGAGGTGATGAACCATCCGGATTCGTTGACCGGCAAGTATCTCTCCGGCCGCGAACACATCCGCTACCCCGCTGAGCGTACGCCACGCGACGCCAAGCGCCTGCTCAAGCTCAAGGGCGCGCGAGGCAACAACCTGCAGGGGGTCGACCTGGAGATTCCGGTCGGCCTGCTGACCTGCATTACCGGTGTTTCCGGTTCCGGCAAATCGACACTGATCAACAACACGCTCTTTCCGATTGCCGCCAGCGCGCTGAATGGCGCAACCACACTGGAAGTCGCACCCTACGACAGCTTCGATGGCCTGCAGCACCTGGACAAGGTCGTCGATATCGACCAGAGCCCGATCGGCCGCACGCCGCGCTCCAATCCTGCGACCTACACCGGCCTGTTCACGCCGATCCGTGAACTGTTTGCCGGCGTGCCGGAAGCCCGCGCACGCGGCTACGGCCCTGGCCGTTTTTCCTTCAACGTCAAGGGCGGCCGCTGCGAAGCCTGCCAGGGCGACGGCGTGATCAAGGTGGAGATGCATTTCCTGCCCGACATCTACGTGCCATGCGATGTCTGCAAGGGCAAGCGCTACAATCGCGAAACCCTGGAAGTGAAGTACAAGGGCAAGAGCATCACCGAGGTGCTCGACATGACCATCGAGGAAGCGCGCGAGTTCTTCGATGCGGTACCGGCGGTGGCGCGCAAGCTGCAGACCTTGATGGACGTTGGGCTTTCCTACATCAAGCTCGGGCAGAGCGCGACGACCCTGTCGGGCGGCGAGGCGCAGCGCGTCAAGCTGTCACGCGAGCTGTCCAAGCGAGACACCGGCAAGACGCTGTATATCCTCGACGAGCCGACCACGGGCCTGCATTTCGCCGACATCCAGCAGTTGCTCGACGTCTTGCACCGGCTGCGCGACCACGGCAACACGGTCGTGGTCATCGAGCACAACCTCGACGTGATCAAGACCGCCGACTGGCTGGTGGATCTTGGGCCGGAGGGTGGTTCCCGCGGTGGCCAGATCATCGCCACCGGCACGCCGGAGGCTGTGGCGGCCAATTCCTCGTCGCACACCGGACGCTTTCTCGCACCGCTGCTCGAACGCGACCGGGCGGCGCGCTAGACCGAACCTTCAACCCAAAAAAAGAGCCCGCAGCTTAGCTGCGGGCTCTTACCTTCCAACCTATAGTGACGCTCAGAGGCCGACCGCCGATGGCGCTATACCGAGCGCCCTGGCCACGCCGCCACCGTACGCAGGGTCCGCCAACAGGCAATGGCGGATGTGGCGAAGCTGGATGTGCCGTTCAACGCCTCGCATCGAGCGGGCCGTGTTGTCAAACAGGCGTTGCTGCTCTTCGGCGCTCATCAACCGGAACAGATTGCCGGGCTGAGTGAAGTAATCGCTGTCATCCTCCCGGTAATCGTAACGATCGACCGCGCCGTCGAGCGCCAGCGGCGGCTCGCTGAAGTCCGGCTGCTCGCGCCATTCGCCATAACTGTTCGGCTCGTAATGCAGGCGCCGGCCATGGTTACCATCGACACGCATCGCTCCATCCCGGTGATAGCTATGCACCGGACAGCGTGGCGCGTTGACCGGAATCTGGTGGTGGTTGACGCCCAGCCGATAGCGCTGTGCGTCGCCATAGGAGAAAAGCCGCCCCTGAAGCATGCGATCGGGCGAGAAACTGATCCCGGGCACCACATTCGCCGGGGTAAAGGCGGCCTGCTCGACATCCTGGAAGTAGTTGTCCGGGTTGCGGTTGAGCTCGAAGTACCCCACCTCGATAAGCGGATAGTCGCCATGTGGCCAGACCTTCGTCAGGTCGAACGGATGGTAAGGCAGCCGCGCTGCGTCTGCCTCCGGCATCACCTGCACGTACAGTGTCCAACGCGGGTAATCGCCCCGCTCGATCGCCTCGAACAGGTCGCGCTGCGCGCTCTCCCGATCATTTGCGATGATCGCGGCCGCTTCTGCATCGGTCAGATTCTTGATGCCCTGCTGGGTACGGAAGTGAAACTTGACCCAGTAGCGCTGGTTATCGGGGCTGATGAAGCTGTAGGTATGCGAACCGAAGCCATGCATGTGCCGATAGGAAGCCGGGATACCGCGATCACCCATGACGTAGGTAATCTGGTGCAGTGCCTCAGGCAGCCCGGTCCAGAAGTCCCAGTTGTTGTTCGCGCTGCGCATGTTGGTGCGTGGGTCGCGCTTTACCGCATGGTTGAGGTCCGGAAACTTCAACGGATCGCGGAAAAAGAACACCGGGGTATTGTTGCCGACCAGGTCCCAGTTTCCCTGCTCGGTATAGAACTTCAGCGCGAAACCGCGGATATCTCTCTCCGCATCGGCCGCGCCACGCTCACCCGCGACGGTAGAGAAGCGCGCAAACAGAGGCGTACGCTTGCCGACCTGCGAAAACAGCCGCGCCTTGGTATAGCGCGTGATGTCGGCCGTTACCACGAACTCGCCGAAAGCGCCGGAGCCCTTGGCATGCATGCGTCGCTCGGGAATGACCTCGCGGTCGAAATGTGCAAGTTTCTCCAGAAACCAGACGTCCTGCAGCAGCATCGGGCCGCGAGGACCGGCCGTCATGGAGTTCTGGTTTTCAGTTACCGGCGCCCCGGCTACGGTAGTGAGTCTGGGCTTATCGGACATTGCTGCTCTCCTTGAAGTGGGCTCTGTTACCGGTCGAAACCGGTATTGGCACCATCTTAGGAACCAAGCGAAACGCCGCCCAATGATCAAGGCCTACCGCTCCGATAGAGCCTCACTCTTACAAATCAGTCGCCCATAAAAAACCGAGCACTAGGCTCGGTTCTTTTTACCGCCGAACTTACTCGGCTGCTTCAACCGCACCGGTTACCGGGCGGTCGACCAGCTCGACGTAAGCCATCGGAGCGTTATCCCCGGCGCGGAAACCGCACTTGAGGATGCGCAGATATCCACCCTGGCGGGTGCGTAGCGCTTGCCCAGATCGTTGAACAGCTTACCCACTGCAGCTTTCGAACGGGTGCGATCGAAAGCCAGGCGGCGATTGGCGACGCTGTCTTCCTTGGCCAGGGTGATCAGCGGCTCGGCAACGCGGCGCAGTTCCTTGGCTTTCGGGAGGGTGGTCTTGATCAGTTCGTGCTCGAACAGCGACACCGCCATGTTCTGGAACATGGCCTTGCGGTGGGCGCTGGTGCGGCTCAGATGACGGCCACTTTTACGATGACGCATGATTGCAATTCCTTACCAAACGAATAGTTCGGTTACTGGAGACGATCAGGCCGTAGCCTTGTCGTCCTTCTTGAGACTTGCCGGCGGCCAATTATCGAGGCGCATACCGAGGGACAGACCGCGCGAAGCGAGCACGTCCTTGATCTCGGTGAGCGACTTCTTACCCAGGTTCGGCGTCTTCAACAGCTCGACCTCGGTGCGCTGAATCAGATCACCGATGTAGTAGATGTTTTCTGCCTTGAGGCAGTTCGCCGAACGCACGGTGAGCTCGAGGTCGTCAACCGGACGCAACAGGATTGGATCGATCTCGTCTTCCTGTTCGACAACAACCGGCTCGCTGTCGCCCTTGAGGTCGACGAAAGCGGCAAGCTGCTGCTGCAGGATAGTTGCGGCGCGGCGGATGGCCTCTTCAGGTCCAGCGTACCGTTGGTTTCGAGATCGATGACCAGCTTATCCAGGTTGGTGCGCTGCTCGACACGAGCGTTCTCGACCACATAAGCCACACGGCGAACCGGGCTGAAGGTCGCGTCGAGCTGAAGACGACCGATGCTACGGCTCTCGTCCTCATCGCTCTGACGTGCGTCAGCCGGCTCATAACCACGGCCGCGGACGACCTTGAGCTTCATGTTGATCGAGCCGTTAGCCGCCAGGTTGGCGATCAGGTGATCGCCATTGACGATTTCGACATCGTGATCCAGCTGGATATCGGCAGCGGTCACAGCGCCCGGGCCCTTCTTCACCAGGCTCAAGGTCACTTCATCACGGCCGTGCAGCTTGATGGCGATACCTTTGAGGTTGAGCAGGATCTCGATGACGTCTTCCTGCACGCCCTCGATCGCGCTGTACTCGTGGAGCACACCGTCGATCTCCGCCTCGACTACCGCGCAGCCAGGCATGGAGGACAACAGGATACGACGCAGCGCGTTGCCCAGGGTGTGGCCAAAACCACGCTCGAGGGGCTCGAGAGTGATCTTGGCGCGGGTCGGACTGACCACCTGCACATCGATATGGCGGGGGGTCAGGAACTCATTTACCGAACTCTGCATGGATACACCTATTTTCTAGCCCTTACTTGGAGTAGAGCTCGACAATGAGGTTTTCATTGATGTCGGCGGACAGATCGCTGCGGGCCGGAACATTCTTGAAAACACCGCTCTTCTTGTCGGCATCCACTTCCACCCACTCGACGCGGCCACGCTGAGCGCACAGCTCGAGCGCCTGAGCGATACGCAGCTGGTTGCGGCACTTCTCACGAACAGCCACCACGTCGCCGGCCTTGACCTGGAACGAAGGGATGTTGACGGTCTTGCCGTTTACGGTAATGGACTTGTGCGAAACGAGCTGACGCGACTCAGCACGAGTCGAACCAAAACCCATGCGATAGACGACGTTGTCCAGGCGGCACTCGAGCAGTTGCAGCAGGTTCTCACCGGTAGCCCCCTTACGACGGGCAGCCTCCTTGTAGTAACCACTGAACTGACGCTCGAGCACACCGTAGATACGGCGAACTTTCTGCTTCTCACGCAGCTGGGTGCCGTAATCCGACAGACGGCCGCGACGCTGACCATGTACGCCAGGCGGGGTCTCGATGTTGCACTTGGATTCGAGGGCACGCGCACCGCTCTTCAGGAAAAGGTCTGTACCTTCACGACGAGACAGTTTGCACTTGGGACCAATATAACGAGCCATTCTTCACTGTCTCCTGAATTACACGCGGCGCTTCTTCGGCGGACGGCAACCGTTGTGCGGGATCGGCGTCACATCGGTAATGCTTGCGATCTTGTAACCGCAGGCGTTCAGAGCACGCACGGCGGATTCGCGACCCGGACCTGGACCCTTGACGTTCACGTCGAGGTTCTTCAGGCCGTATTCCAGAGCAGCCTGACCGGCACGCTCGGCAGCCACCTGGGCGGCGAACGGAGTGCTCTTACGGGAACCACGGAAGCCGGAGCCACCGGAGGTAGCCCAGGACAGCGCATTACCCTGACGATCAGTGATGGTCACGATAGTGTTGTTGAAAGACGCGTGGATATGGGCAATCCCATCGACCACTGTCTTTTTGACTTTCTTACGAGTACGAGCAGCAGGCTTAGCCATGACTTAATTCCTGTCGATTCGCGGGCGCAATTACTTGCGGATCGGCTTACGCGGGCCCTTACGGGTGCGCGCGTTGGTCTTGGTGCGCTGACCGCGGACCGGCAGCCCACGGCGATGACGCAGGCCGCGGTAGCAGCCCAGGTCCATCAGACGCTTGATTTCATGTTGACTTCGCGACGCAGGTCACCTTCAGTGGTGAGCTTCGCGACTTCGCCACGCAGCTGCTCGATCTGCTCGTCGGAGAGATCTTTGATCTTTGCCGCCGGATTGACGCCGGTGGCAGCGCAGATGTTCTGCGCCTGGGTGCGACCAACACCGTAGATGTAGGTCAGCGAGATAACAGTGTGCTTGTTATCCGGAATGTTGACGCCTGCAATACGGGCCATTCAGTGAAACTCCAATTGACAGCTACCCACGCCCCGGAAGCCAAGAAAAGGGCGCGAGATATTATCGCTGTAAAAACAAATATTCAACCCGGCAGCGCACTAGCTGCCGGGCGTCACACCTTCACACTCAGCCTTGGCGCTGCTTGTGACGGGGCTCTGCGCTGCAAATCACTCGCACGACGCGTCGCGACGGATGACCTTGCAGTTACGGCACAGCTTCTTGACCGATGCACGAACTTTCATCAACCAACTCCTCGAACCTTACGAACCACTTCAGCGGAGCATGCCGCCGCCGTAGCCCTTCAGGTTGGCTTTCTTCATCAGGGAATCGTACTGGTGCGACATGAGGTGAGATTGCACCTGGGCCATGAAGTCCATGACAACCACCACCACGATCAGCAACGAGGTCCCGCCAAGGTAGAACGGCACGTTGGCTGCGACCACGAGAAACTGAGGCAGCAGACAGACAGCCGTCATGTACAGGGCGCCGAACAGGGTGAGCCGAGTCAACACGCCATCGATGTAGCGCGCCGATTGCTCGCCCGGACGAATCCCCGGGATAAACGCACCGGACTTCTTGAGGTTCTCCGCTACGTCCTTCGGGTTGAACATCAACGCCGTGTAGAAATAGCAGAAGAAAATGATACCGGCACTGAACAGCAGGATATTGAGCGGCTGACCGGGCGCAATCGCTTGCGACAAATCAGCGAGCCAGCCCATATTCTCGGACTGCCCGAACCACTGCCCCAAGGACGCCGGAAAGAGCAAAATACTGCTGGCGAAGATCGCAGGAATTACACCGGCCATGTTCACCTTCAACGGCAGATGGCTGGTCTGCGCCGCGAAGACCTTACGCCCCTGCTGACGCTTGGCGTAATGCACCGCGATGCGACGCTGCCCCCGCTCGATGAAGACGACGAAGCCGATGATCGCAACCGCCAGCAAGCCGACGGCGAGCAGCGCGATGATATTGATATCACCCTGCCGCGCAGACTCGAAGGACTGGCCAAGCGCACCCGGAATACCGGCAACGATCCCCGCGAAGATCAACATCGAGATGCCATTACCGATGCCGCGCTCGGTGATCTGCTCACCCAACCACATCATGAACATGGCACCCGCGACGAAGGTCGTCACGGGCCACGAAGTAGAAGCCAAAGTCGCTACTGAATGCGACGCCCTGCCCCGCCAGGCCAACGGACATACCGACAGCCTGGACGATGGCGAGCGCCAGCGTACCGTAACGAGTGTATTGGCCTGATCT
>LZQQ01000205.1_pt1 | contig 10088 bp, 11 predicted proteins | sample 768581 | NCBI WGS metagenome assembly LZQQ01 (sample SAMN05207185, study PRJNA324510) | oil field metagenome | isolation source: sample BH-FW-20 from oil reservoir | place: India: Bombay High | collected 2015-11-25 | reverse complement strand
GATGAAGTTGTCGATGTCCTTGTAGAACAGATAGGCAGACACCACGCCGGCGCGGCCCATGTAGTGCTCGATGCCGAGGTCGAAGTTGTCGATGTCCTTGTAGAACAGATAGGCAGACACCACGCCGGCGCGGCCCATGTAGTGCTCGATGCCGAGGTCGTAGTTGATCGACTCCAGCGTCTTGAGATCGGGGTTGCCGAACTCGGCGTCGTCACCGTCGATGACGAAACCGGGCGCCAGCTGGCCGAAGGTCGGGCGCACCACGCTGTTGGTCCAGGCGGCGCGGATCATGGTGTCGTCGGTCAGCTGGTAGCGCAGGTGCAGGCCGGGCAACCAGTGGTGGTAGTCATTGCTGCTGGAGATGGACTCGAACTGGCCGTCGCGCAGGCCGGTGCCTTGGCGCTGAAGCGCGTGCCTTCGTAGCGCAGGCCAGCGATGACGCGCCAGCGGTCGATGTCCACGGTGTTCATCAGGTAGGCGGCGTTGATGTCCTCGTGCATGTCGAAGTCATTGATGCGCGACTCCTCCTCATCGTAGAACTCGCTGGCATCCAGACCGCCAATCGCGCCCTTGATGGCCGAGGCGCTGATGCCTGGGCCGAAGCGGCCGAGCGCGTAGTCGACGTTGCCGCCCTGGAAATCGGCCAGGGTCAGGTCGTCGAAATCGTCGTACTTCCAGACTTCGTTATCGTTGTCCTTGTGCCGGCGGCTGAGCTTGCCGCCGAACTTGGCCTGCGCGGCGTAACCCTGGATGTCGTACTCGCGCGCCAGGTCCAGGCGGATGTTCTTCTCGCGGTCGCGGGTGTCGCTTTTCTCCCACTCCACTTCATCCAGCGCGAAGGACGCCGGGTCGTAGAAGGACGAATCGATCATCAGGCGCGGCTTGCGGCTGCTGGAGAAACCGGCATCGGCGAAATCGCCCTCGAAGGTCGCGCTGGCGATACCGCCCGGATTGCGCTCGCGCGACTGGCTGTAACCGGCCTGCCCGCTCAGGGTCCACAGGCCCATCATGCGTTCACCGCCGAACACGTAGGACTGCACGGTCTGGGTGTCCTCGCGGGACTTCAGCTCGCGCCAGCCCTCGGCGTCACCGGTCTCGCCCGGCAGCTGCGAATCCTCGAAGGCGACACCGGCGGCGTTACGCGTTTCGGTGTCCTTGAAGCGGCTGTACAGCGTGCGCAGGTAGTAGCTGCTGACGTCGTCCGGCTTGTAGTCGAAGTTCAGCCCGAAGCCGGTGCGCTCGCGGGTGATCTCGTAGTCGCGCTGCTCGAGTTCCTCCAGCCGCGCGCCGTCGTCGGCGAAGTCCCACTTGCCGCCGGTCTCGACGTTGTCCGAGCCGAAGTCGCGCTCCTGCCAGCTGACGGCCGCGCGACGCCGAAGTTGTCGACGCCATCGCCGAGGCTGAAGCGGTTGCTGATGGCGCCGGAGAATTTCGGGCTGGTCTTGTCGACGTTGTCGTCATAGCTGCCCTCGCCGCTGAGGCTGTAGAACAACCCGTCATGGTCGAAGGCCGACAGGCTCTGTACCTCGATGGTGCCGCCCAGGGAATTGGCATCCATGTCTGGCGTCAGCGTCTTGACCACCGACAGCGACTGCACCAGCTCCGATGGCAGCACGTCGAGCGCCACGGCACGGCGATCGCTCTCCGGCGATGGGACCAGGGTGCCGTTGATGGTGACGCTGTTCAGGTCCGGCGCGATGCCGCGCACGCTGACGAAACGCCCTTCGCCCTGGTCGCGTTCGACCGAGATGCCGGGAATGCGCTGCAGCGCCTCGGCGGCGTTGTCGTCCGGCAGCTGGCCGATGCCATCGGCGTGAACCACGCTTTCGACGCTGTCGGAATTGCGCTGGTCCTTCAGTGCCTCGTCGATGCTGACCGCCTGGCCGATGACTTCGACGTGCTCCATGACCAGCGGCTCCTCGGCCCAGGCCGAACCGGCGCTGACGGCCAGGGCCAGCAGGCTGATGCGGAATCCTGCATGGCGGATGCCGCTGCGGTATGTGCTCATGAACAATCCCCCGAACGGTGTTTACCGGGTCCATCCCGGAACTGCAGCGGACGGTAGGTGGGGGATATGGCGGTTCTGTGACAGGGGGTTCGGGCAGGGCTTGGAACAGGGAGTTTGGGGGATATTGGGGGTGGGGTTGAGCTGATATGACCTGTTGTCAGGGGGTGCATAGGCTAGTCAGACGGATAGATAGAGCACTTCATTTTCTGCCTACCCCAAGCAGCTACCTGATGGGTCTCACCTCCTCTGGAAAACCAATCATCGGTTCTGCCACGCCTCGGCTGCTGCCTGTTCCAGACGCACGACCATCAAGATGACGGAAGAGCGCCAGTCCTTTTTCCGAGTGATCCGATACTTTTGTTTCGCGCTGCTGCGCGAGTTCCTTTTGGCAATCGCCCCAAAAGGAACCAAAGTCTTGCCCCTGCATCCGGCCCCGGCTTCGCCGGGGTTCGTTCTCTCCGCCGTCGCTCCGAGGGTCGCCGTACAAGGGCCATCCATGGCCCTTTACGGGGGGACGCCTAGTTCTCTCGCGGCATCCATGCCGCTCGCCCCTCTCCGCGACGACTCCGTTCACCCTCCTGAAGGGGCGATTGGAGTCGCCTGATAGTTTTCAATCGATCAAAAACTACAAAACCAAGCCTCTCTATCTGTCAGGCATCTCGGACTAACTCCCCCCGTCAGGAGGCCGAGCGTAGGCGTTGCGCAGGGGGACGCGAGGCAGGACGCCGAGCGAGGAGTGAAGGGACAGGGACGTCCCTTCGTGAGGGGGCGCCGAGCCCGGCCCCGGAGCAGCCGCCGGAGGGAGGGGAGTTTTGCGAAGCAAAACCCGGATGTCGGGGTGGCCTTCTCTTTGGTTACTTTCTCTTGGCCAGGCAAGAGAAAGTGACTCGCCCAGCAGGGCGAAACCTGAATCGCCAGGCAACTCGGCAGTCAGCATCGACTCGATGCCAGCAAGCCCCTCGCCCAGAACTGATCCAAATCCAGCAGGGCAAACCACATACCTACTCTCACCCAGCAAATCAACCAACCAAAAAAAACCTGAGCCAATTCAACCCCCACCCCATTCATCCAACCGTCACATCCATCTGTTTCCGTGCCCTCACGCACTGGCGCGAACCCTCGCCACGGAGACCCGATGAAATCCCTGCTCAAACTCCACACCCTCACCCTTCTCGGCCTCGCCCTGGCCGCCAACGTCGGTCTGCAGCTGCTCCTCGCCGTCGGCACGGTCAAATCCTGGGGCGAGATCGACTGGATGGACGTCGTCGGCGAAGGCGGTTGCGCAGCCCTCGCCCTCGCCTGGCTGATCATGCTGCTGCACAGCCGCCCGCCGGCCGGGTGACGCGGCTGCTGGCGCTGGGCCTGGCCTGTATCTGTTTTTCCTGGTGGATGGACCTGCTCGACGAATTCATCCAGATCCCGGCCGGCATCGCCTGGGACAACTGGCTGGAAACCGCACCCATGCCGGTGGGTCTGTTGCTGCTGACCTTCGGCATCTACCACCTGAACCAGGAACAGCGCGCCATCAGCCAGCAGATGAGCAAGCGGGAAAAGCACTTCCGCGAGCACCGGTTGTTCGACAAGCTGACCCCGCTGGGCGCGGCCGAGTATCTGCGTCAGCAGGTGCAGCGTGCGCTGTCACAGGCCCGCGAGGATGAGCAGCCGCTGTCGCTCGTCGCTGTCGATCTGGATGATTTTGCCGCGATCAATCAACGCTACGGGCCAGCCGAAGGCGATGCGGTGCTGCAGGCCGTCGCACAGTTGCTACTGCTGAACCTGCGCCGCCACGACCTCCTCTGCCGGCTCGCCGCGATCGCTTCGTCGCGCTGCTGCCGAACACCGGAGAGCGCCAGGCGCAGACCATCGCCGGTGAGCTCGAAGCGGCGGTCGCCAGTCTTGCGCACCGGACGTCACGTCATGGCGAACGCCTCCATCTGCACGCTACGAGCTCAGCGCTCATGGCCGTTGACGAGAATGCGGATGAGCTGCTGCAGGCCCTCAACCTACGCCTGGCGGGGGCCAAGCAGACCCTGCCCCGCTGCGCCTGAGGCCAGGCGATGCCCAGCTACGAATGCGACACCCGCTTTATCGCCGCGCACCATCAGCCAGCGGTGCTCATCGACCTCGCGCTGTCACGCGGACAGGACAGCCACAAGCTGTTGCGGGCACTGGTCTTTCTACGAAGACATCACCTGCGGAGGCGCACAACTCAGCCCGGCACAGTTCTTCACCTATCGCCATGCCGGCGCCTGCTCGATGCCGACGACAGCAGCTTTCTGTTCGGGCAACGCTTGCTGCCGGGGCACTACGGTGAGGCCAGCCATGCGCTGAGCCATGCCTGCAACCTGCTGCAGGCACTCGAGCGGCTGCAGCGACTGCGCTCGCTACTGAGTCCACTGCTGACGCCGCGATTGTTGTTCGATGAGCACCAGGCTCATCTTTACTGGCTCGATTGTTGCGGAGCGGGTGAACAGTGGCCATTCCTTGCCGAGGCCGGCGTCACCTCGGTCGTCGCCATGAGCCGGCAGCTAGCCGGCAAGCGCCTGCCCTGGCGCTTCCACTTCGATTTCGCGCAACCACGGCACATCGAACAGTACTGGGTCCATCTTGGCGAAGCGCTGACCTTCGATAGCCAGTTGACGATGATGAGTCTGCCTTATAGCTGCCTGCACGAAGCCTGGCCGCATGCTTCGGCGACCGCCGGGCATGTGGCCGAGCAGAACAGTCTTGCCGGGCTCACCTGGCGCAGCAGCTTCATCGACGAGCTGTACGACTACCTCCACGTGCATATCCGCGAACCGCTCAACCTCGAGCGGGTCGCCCAGGCATTCGGCCTCAGCCCTGCCACGCTCAAGCGAAAGCTGCAGAAGCACGGCACACACTTCCAGGCGGAACTCGACCGTGTGCGCAAGCACGTTGCGCTGTATCTGTACCAAACCCGCGGCTTCACCAACGAAGAAGTTGCCGCCTACCTACGCTTCAACGACACGGCAAACTTCCGCCGTTCGTTCAAGCGCTGGACCGGCGTAGTGCCAAGCGGGTTGCGTCAGCTGTTCCAGTAAAGGTGCCGACACGGCACCCCATCTAACACTAACCTATTGATCAGCCAACCTTTTTTGGCTGGTCAGAGGATGAGCAATCCAGCGCAAAGCCGCTGCGCATGGGCGCTGCAGCTCGGCGTAACGCTTCTATGCACCGGGTTGTCCACAGATTCTGTGGATTAATCCGCCTGAGCCCCTCATAGCCTCGGCTGGCACTTGCTGCATAAACGGCGGGCTGAACTCGGGCACGGCAAGTGTTACCATAACGCCCCTTTGCGCCGCAGCAAGCTCCTCGGCGAGCAAAGCCCTGTTGCCACGCAACCACATCCCTCTGCCAGCAGCGCCGCCCTCTGCGCGCAACGCGCACGCCAACGGCCGCCCACGCACCAGCCCTCTTAAGCACCGTCATACAGCACGCAGGACAGACCCTTGATTTCTACCGCCAACATCACCATGCAGTTCGGCGCCAAGCCGCTATTCGAGAACGTGTCCGTCAAGTTCGGCAACGGCAATCGCTATGGCCTGATCGGCGCCAACGGTTGCGGCAAGTCGACCTTCATGAAGATTCTTGCGGCGAACTCGAACCATCGGCCGGCCAAGTCATGCTCGAACCCAATACGCGCCTGGGCAAGCTGCGCCAGGACCAGTTCGCGTATGAAGACTTCTCGGTGATCGACACCGTGATCATGGGGCACGAGGAGCTCTGGCAGGTCAAGGCCGAACGCGACCGCATCTATGCGCTGCCGGAAATGAGCGAAGACGATGGCATGAAGGTCGCTGAACTCGAAGTCCAGTTCGCCGAGTACGACGCTACACAGCCGAATCGCCGCAGCTGGCGAACTGCTAGCTCGGGCTGGGGATTCCGCTGGACCAGCATTTCGGCCCGATGAGCGCAGTCGCGCCCGGCTGGAAGCTGCGCGTGCTGCTTGCGCAGGCGCTGTTTGCCGATCCCGAGGTGCTGTTGCTCGACGAGCCGACCAACCACCTCGACATCAATACCATCCGCTGGCTGGAAACCGTGCTCACCGCGCGCAACTCCACCATGATCATCATTTCCCACGACCGCCACTTCCTGAACTCGGTCTGCACTCACATGGCCGATCTGGACTATGGCGAGTTGCGCCTGTTCCCGGGCAACTATGACGAGTACATGACGGCAGCCACGCAAGCGCGCGAGCGTCTGCTGGCCGACAATGCGAAGAAGAAGGCGCAGATCGCCGAACTCCAGCAGTTCGTCAGCCGCTTTTCGGCGAACGCGTCCAAGGCCAAACAGGCCACCAGCCGGGCGCGTCAGATCGACAAGATCCAGCTCGACGAAGTCAAGCCGTCCAGCCGCGTGAGCCCGTTCATCCGTTTCGAGCAGCAGAAAAAACTGCACCGCCAGGCGGTCACCCTGGAAGCAGTCGCCCAGGGCTACGACGGCGTACCGCTGTTCAAGAATCTCTCCATGCAGATCGAGGCCGGCGAACGCATCGCGATCATCGGCCCCAACGGCATCGGCAAGACCACCTTGCTGCGGACCCTGGTCGGTGACATGCCGGCCACCAGCGGCGAAGTGAAGTGGGCTGAAAGCGCGACGTAGGCTACTTCGCCCAAGACCACGCCGAGGACTTCGAGCAGGACATGAGCCTGTTCGACTGGATGTCGCAGTGGACGTCCGGCGGCGAGCAGCTGGTACGCGGCACCCTGGGCCGCATGCTGTTCTCCAACGATGAGATCAAGAAGTCCGTGAAGGTGATTTCCGGTGGCGAGCAAGGGCGGATGCTGTTCGGCAAACTGATCCTCGCCAAACCGAACGTGCTAGTGATGGATGAGCCGACCAACCACCTCGATATGGAATCGATCGAAGCGCTGAACCTGGCCCTGGAGAACTACCCCGGCACGCTTATTTTCGTCAGTCACGACCGCGAGTTCGTTTCCTCGCTGGCCACGCGCATCATCGAACTCTCGGAGAACGGCATTACCGACTTCAGTGGTAGCTATGACGACTACCTGCGCAGCCAGGGCGTGATCATCTAACGGCCGAAACGCACGGGGAGTGTTGCCTGGTTTATGCCAGACGCCCACTCCCCCGCCGGAGCCATCTCCGTTCAGCGAGCAACGGAGATGGCGTTGACCAGACCTGGAATCAGAAACGCTCGATTTCGGCCTCAGCCTGTTCCTTCTTGCGGAACGATTCGAAGTCCTGCTGACCGATGCGCGAAGCAAGGAAGCGTCGATAGTTGCGGCGCTCTTCGTCCGACAGGGCCTGCTCGGGCTCATTGACGCCCTTCAGACGCAAGACCACGTAATCTCCATTATCCAGCGACTGGCCCGCAAAACGTCGGGCTGCCGCCTTCAGCGGGACGCGGCATACGAAATACGGTCTGCAGCACGGCCGGGGCGATGCCATCCTGCGCACGGGTTGCGGCTTCGTGGGTCTCCCACTTACCGTCGACCTGGCCACCTTCGCGCAGCTTCGCCAACATCGCCTCGCCATTCTGGCGTGCCTGCTCCGCTGCTTTCTGCTTGCGCAGCTGCTCGACGATGCTCTCACGCACCTCATCCAGAGGGCGCTGCTCAGGCTGCATGTGCTGCTTGACCCGCACCACGACGACCGTATCCGGATCCAGTTCGATCAACGCGCTGTTGGCGCCATCGACCAATACCTCGTCGCTGAACGCGGCCTGTAGAACCTGGCGGTTCGCTGCAATGCCCTCACCACCCTCACGACCGAATGCCGGGGTGGTTTCGACCTTCAGCCCAAGCTCCTGGGCCGGCTGCGCCAGATCCGACGATTCGAATGCAGAATCCTCAAGCTGTTTGGATGCTTCGACAAAGCGCTGTTCGACCTGCTGGGCCTTGAGCTCGCGCATCAGTTGCGGCTTCATGCTTTCCAGCGTCGGCACCTCAGGCGATTGCACGCCGAGCAACTTGATCAGGTGCCAGCCGAACTCGGTCTTCACCGGCTGCGAAACCTCGCCCTCCTGCAGGGCGTAGAGCGCCTCCTCGAACGCCGGATCGTAGACGCCAGGACCCGCGTACCCAAGGTCGCCGCCCTCGCTTGCCGAACCAGGATCCTGCGAGAACTCCTTGGCGAGATCCGCAAACGATTCTCCGGCCTGCAGCCGCTTGGCGACCTCTTCGAGCTTGGCCTTGGCCTGCTCATCGGACAGCTCGCCGGTCTCGATCAAGATATGTGCGGCACGACGCTGCTCCGCCAGGTTGGCGACCTGCTTTTCATAGAGCGCCTGCAAAGCTTTTTCATCGACTTCGACCTGATCGAAGAAGGCATCCTTGCTGAGCTCGACGTACTCAAGGACGACCTGCTCCGGCGAACGGTAACGATCGGAATGCTCTTGGTAATGGGCCTGTATCTCCTCGTCCGTCACCTGGACGGCATCGGTAGCCGCTGGAACAGTCAGCGCATCGAAGTCGCGGGTCTGCATTTCGAGCCGCGCAAAGTTATCGACCTGCTGGTCCGTCACGAAACCGGTGCCCGAAATGCCTGCACGCAGCTGACCGATCAGCATTTCCTGCTCAAGCAACTGGCGGAACTGCAGACGCGAATAGCCCATCTGCTGGATGACCTGGTCAAAGCGCGCCGCATCGAACTTGCCATCGACCTGGAATTCCGGCGTCTGCAGAATGAGCTGGTCAAGCGCCTGCGTGGAGAAGGCGAAATCGGCCTCGCGCGCCGCGTGAAGCAGCAGCATGCGATCGACGAGCCCGTTCAGTGCTGCTTCACGCAGCAACTTGTCGTCGAGCATGGATGCATCGAAATCACGCCCCAGCTGCTGCGCAAGCTGGCGACGTTGCATGTTGACGGCCTGCTCGAGGTCGTAGCGGGAAATGGGATCACCATTCACCTCGGCAACGTTCTGCTTGTTCCCTGCAGCATTGAAGATCGCATCGAAACCGGTCAACGCCAGCAGCACAACGATGACGCCGATGATGGTCTTGGCGATCAACCCCTGAGAGTTGTCCCTGATGTTCTGAAGCATGCATCCCCCGAGGAGCAGCCACGTGGTGCCTTACGTGACGTCGGTGATAACCAGATAAACGAAAGGCGCATCCTGGGATGCGCCTTCTCGGAGCTTTGGAGCGGATGACGTTCCCCAAGCCTTGGCGTTACAGGCCAGGCCTGTACGCCTCTCCGCCCCAGTCGAAGCCCAATAGGCCTCGACGGGATCGAAAACGCTTAGTTGACAGCGTCTTTCAGAGCCTTGCCAGCTTTGAAACCCGGGATCTTGGCGGCAGCGATGTTGATCGGCTTGCCAGTCTGCGGGTTGCGGCCAGTACGTGCGGCGCGCTCTTTGACGGCGAAAGTGCCGAAACCGACCAGCACGACAGAGTCACCAGCCTTCAGGCGCCGGTGACAGACTCGATCACTGCATCCAGCGCGCGGCCAGCAACAGCTTTTGGAATATCAGCAGATGCAGCGATAGCATCGATCAGTTCCGACTTGTTCACTCTAAGTCCCCTTATTTCTGTTGAGTCGTATCTTTAATTTTTGGGTGCAAGCAAAGCTATGCAGGAATGGCTTATGACACCAGGGGCCGGCTCATGAATGGGGCACACGATAGTGTCAATCAGCCGCTCCGCCTAATGCGTGCTGATTCGCTCCTTGGAATCAGACTCGCGCTTGTCTTCCGTTGCAACTATCTCGGGAGCCGCATCGGGCAAGGGCTCCGGCGCGTATTGCAGCGCAATTTGCAGGACCTCGTCAATCCACTTTACCGGTTTAATCTGCAGGTCCTGCTTAATATTTTCAGGAATCTCTTTCAGATCACGTTGATTTTCTTCGGGGATGATGACCGTCTTGATTCCGCCCCTGTGAGCCGCGAGCAATTTCTCCTTCAGCCCACCGATAGCGAGCACCTGACCACGCAAGGTGATCTCTCCGGTCATGGCAACATCGGCACGCACAGGAATCTGTACACTCGTACGCTAGCATCGATCGATGTACAGCTACTACGTCTGAGCATCGATCGATGTACAGCTACGTACGTCTGAGCATCATCGATGTACAGCTACGTACGTCTGAGCATCATCGAATG
>LZQQ01000204.1_pt1 | contig 10093 bp, 9 predicted proteins | sample 768581 | NCBI WGS metagenome assembly LZQQ01 (sample SAMN05207185, study PRJNA324510) | oil field metagenome | isolation source: sample BH-FW-20 from oil reservoir | place: India: Bombay High | collected 2015-11-25 | reverse complement strand
GTGGCATACAGCATCTCGGCCATTCCCACGGCCAAGCGCCGGCAAGCGTCTGGTGATCGCCACGGCTACGGTGGCCCTGCAGGAGCAGATCGTTCACAAGGACTTGCCCGATCTGATGCGCAACAGCGGCTGAACTTCAGCTTCGCACTGGCCAAGGGCGTGGCCGCTACCTGTGCCTGTCACGCCTCGACCTGTTGCTTCAGGAGGGGCAGGCGCAAAACGCGACAGCTCAGTTGTTTCAGGAAGAGGGCTTCGCCATCGATGTCGATGAGCGCAGTCAGAAGCTGTACACCTCGATGATCGAGCGCCTGGCCGGCAATCGCTGGGATGGCGACCGGGACAGCTGGCCGGAGGAACTCGATGATGGCGACTGGGCGCGCCTGACCACCGACCACAGCCAATGCACCGGGCGGCATTGCCCGAACTTCCAGCAGTGCGCGTTCTACCGCGCCCGCGAGGGGATGACCAAGGTCGATGTCATCGTCACCAACCACGACATGGTGTTGGCCGACCTGGCGCTAGGTGGGGGCGCCGTGCTGCCCGATCCGCGTGAGACCTTGTACGTCTTCGACGAAGGCCACCATCTGCCGGACAAGGCGATCGGCCATTTCGCCCACTTCACCCGTTTGCGCTCGACTGCCGATTGGCTGGCACAGATCGACAAGAACCTGACCAAGCTGCTCGCGCAGCATCCGTTGCCCGGTGAGTTGGGCCGTCTGGTCGAGGCGGTGCCGGAAATCGCTCGTGACCTGCGTGCGCAGCAGCAGTTCATGTTCAGCGCCTGCGAGCAGGTCGCCGACTTCCGGGCCGGCGAGGACATGGAAGGGCGCGAACGGCCGCGGCATCGCTTCGTTGGGGGTGTCGTGCCCGAGCATCTGGTCGAACTCGGCAGTGAGCTGAAGAAAGGCTTCGCCAAGCTGACCGATCTGTTCACGCGCATCGCCGAAGTGCTCAAGGAGGCGATGGATGGTGAGGGTTCGACGGGGATTGCCAGTCACCAAGCCGAGGAATGGTATCCCCTGTTCGGTAGCCTGCTGACGCGCGCGCAAGGCAACTGGGACCTCTGGCTGGCGTTCACCGCACAGGACGCCGAAGACAGCCCGCCGATGGCGCGTTGGCTGACGCTGGCCGAGGGCGGGGCGCTGTTCGATATCGAGGTCAACGCCAGCCCGATCCTCGCGGCCGAGACGTTGCGCCGCAATCTCTGGAACGTGGCCTATGGCGCGCTGGTGACCTCAGCGACGCTGACCGCGCTGAACAGCTTCGATCGCTACCGTATGCGCGCCGGTCTGCCGAAAGCCACGGTCACCGCCGTAGTGCCGAGCCCTTTCCATCATGCCGATGCCGGTGTGTTGCGCGTACCGGATTTGCGTGCCGATCCGCGTGACGCGGCAGCGCATACCGCCGCGATAGTCCGCGAGCTGCCGGCGCTGGTCGAAGGTTCGCGCGGTACGCTGGTGCTGTTTTCGTCACGCAAACAGATGCAGGACGTGTTCGATGGCCTTGAGCGCGACTGGCGTCGGCGTGTGCTGATCCAGGGCAACCTGTCCAAGCAGGAAACACTCAACAAGCACAAGGCGCGGGTCGATGGCGGCGAGCCGAGCGTGCTCTTCGGTCTGGCCAGTTTCGCCGAGGGGGTGGATCTGCCGGGGGCCTACTGCGAGCACGTGGTGATTGCCAAGATTCCCTTTGCCGTACCGGATGATCCTGTCGAGGCTGCGCTGGCCGAATGGATCGAGGCGCGCGGCGGTAATCCCTTCATGGAGATCGCCGTGCCCGACGCCTCGCTGCGATTGGTGCAGGCGTGTGGCCGGTTGCTGCGCACCGAGCAGGACAAGGGCACCATCACGCTGCTAGATCGCCGGGTGGTGACGCAGCGTTACGGCAAGGCCATTCTCAACGCGTTGCCACCTTTCCGCCGGGAAATCCAATAGTTCGCCCCAGACCTGGCCATTCGCCGGGCGAATGCGGCTTGCCTGGCTGGAATACGCTGGAACAATGCCTGAAACCGATCGCCAGGAGGATCACGCGTGCAGATACAAGGCTATTTCGACCTGCGCTTCGAGGCTGTCCGGGACGGCTTCGCCGAACTCTTCTCCACAACCCAGACACGCGGCGCAGCGCTCTGTATCCAGGTCGGTGGCGAAACGGTGGTCGATCTCTGGGCCGGAGTGGCCGACAACGCCGGGGAACAGGCCTGGCAGGAAGACACCTTGGTCAATCTGTTTTCTTGCACCAAGCGTTCACCGCCGTTGCCGCACTGCAGCTGGTGGACGAAGGCAAGTTGGAACTTGATGCGCCTGTCGCCCGTTACTGGCCCGAGTTCGCTGCAGCCGGCAAGGCCGCCATCACGCTGCGCCAGTTGCTCTGTCATCGCGCGGGGTTGCCAGCCATCCGTCAGCCTTTGCCACCGGAGGCGCTGTACGACTGGACGGCGATGACGGCTGCGCTCGCCGAGCAGGCGCCTTGGTGGGCGCCGGGAACGGATCAAGGCTATGCAGCCATCACCTACGGCTGGCTGGTTGGCGAGCTGCTGCGAAGGGTGGATGGACGCGAACCGGGCGCCTCGATCGTTTCGCGCGCCGCCGCCCCGTTGGGGCTGGACTTCCACGTTGGCCTCGATGATTGCGAGTTTCATCGAGTGGCTTATCTGACCCGTGCGAAGAACGAATTCGGCGATGCGGCGGCGCAGCGGCTGTTCCGCGCGACGATGGGCGAGCCGGAGTCCATCAGTGCGTTGGCCTTCACCAATCCGCCATCGATCATGACCAGCGGCAACAAGCCCGAATGGCGACGTATGGCTCAGCCTGCTGCCAATGGCCATGGTCATGCGCGGTCGCTGGCTGGTTTTTATACCGGTTTGCTGGGCGGGCGCCTGCTGGACGGCGCGCTGGTCGAAGAGATGACCCGCGAGCACAGCTTGGGCGTCGATCGGACGCTGCTCGCGCAGACACGCTTCGGCCTCGGTTGCTGGCTCGACCAGCCGGCGGTGAGCAACGCCACCTTTGGTGCGGGCCCGCGTGCGTTCGGGCACCCGGGTGCCGGCGGCAGTGTCGGCTTCGCCGACCCTGAGCGTGAGCTTGCTTTCGGCTTCGTCACCAATACACTCGGCCCCTACGTGCTGATGGATCCTCGGGCACAGGCGCTGGCGCGATGCGCGACGGCCTGCCTGGCTTGAACCGCTCGTCACTTTGAAACGTGGATGCTTTGCAGAAGAGGCACTTGCGTCCACAATTTGAACACCTGTCTGAACACCTGCGGTGGCTACTCCAGTTGCCGCACCAAGCCTGATGGAAGCGTCCATGATTCTGCCGAAAAGCGCTGCTGCCTGATCGTCTTGCTGGCCCTTGCGGCTGCAGTTCGAATGAAGAGAAGCCCGCAGAAACAGCGGCTGCTCCGGCTACCGTCAAGGTCGATGCGGCATGGATGGATGCGTACGAGGCGCGCCTGCGCGATGCGCTGAAGGACAGTCGCTTCGAGGTGGAACGTCGCGACGAGGTGTTGGTGGTTACCGCGCCGGTCGATTCGTCATTCAATCCGGATCGCCCGGGGATGTTGCTGCCGGTCACGCTCGGCCCGATCAGCCGAGTAGCCAAGCTGGTTGAGGATGACGAGAAGACCGCGGTGATGGTGCTTGGTCATGCCGACAGTACCGGCTCCCAGGACATCAACCGAACCATCAGTCGTGACCGGGCCAGCGCCGTTGCGGCGATCTTCCGCCTCAGCGGGCTCAAGCATGACCGGCTGCGCATACGTGGGCTGGGTTCGGACATGCCTCGCGCTGCGAACGATAGCCAGGAAGGACGTGCGCTGAATCGGCGGGTCGAGATGGTCCTCGCGCCCCAGGCCAGTATGCTCGCGCTGCTGGCACGCTACAGTCTGCCGGCGCCGGCTGCTCAGGTGGCGGTCGCGAAGGTCGACGACAAGGCTGCGAAAAAGGACTGAGCGCTTGGTGGATCGCTCAAAACGAAACGGGCCCGTGTCAGGGCCCGTTTCGTTTTGCCTTGAATCAAGCGCGAGGCCGCCTGCTGCGGATAAGCTAGGCAGCCCTAATCGTGGCAAGAGCCTCGAGCAGCGCGCTGTGCTGCGCCGGTCGGCACCGTACAAGGAGCATTCGATGATCAAGTCCCTGGCCGATATGCGCCGTGACTACACCCGTGACGGGCTGAGCGAGGCCAATGCGCCGCAGGACCCGTTCGTGCTGTTCCATCAGTGGTTCGAGCAGGCCGTGCAGACCGAGCAAGCGCCGGTCGAACCTAACGCCATGTCCTTCGCCACCGTCGACGAGCAGGGGCGGCCGCACTGTCGCGTGCTGTTGCTGAAGGCACTGGACGAGCGCGGTTTTACCTTCTTCACCAACTACGACAGTGCCAAGGGCGCTCAGTTGGCGCACAGTCCGTTTGCGGCGATGACGTTCTTCTGGCCTGCCCTCGAACGGCAGGTCCGTATCGAAGGCCGCGTCGAAAAGGTCTCGGCTGAGGAGTCCGATGCCTATTTTCACGTTCGGCCGTTGGGCAGCCGGCTTGGTGCCTGGGCTTCACCGCAGAGCCAGGTCATTCGCGATCGTGCGGAGCTCGAGCGGCTGTTGGCCGAAACCGAGCAGCGCTTTCTCGACAAGGCTCCGCACTGCCCGCCGCACTGGGGAGGCTACCGCTTGCTGCCCGAGCGCATGGAATTCTGGCAGGGCCGGGCCAGCCGTCTGCATGACCGCCTCGACTACCGCCTCGAGGCTGGCGGTTGGGACCGCCAGCGATTGGCACCCTGATTTCTTCCGGGCCCGCGCATCAGTTGACGGGCGGGCTGCCTCCGTACACGCCCGGTCAATGCCCCGGGTATTCCAGCGCCTTGCGCTCCAGCCAGGCCTGCAAGTCGCCGCGGCGAACCTTCTGCGCCTTGCGTCGGCCAATCTATCCAGCATCCAGCTGCGCCTGTCGGGGTCGCTTCCGGCGATCGAGAGCGCCAGGTCGCGATCAGCCCAACGGCGAAAACGAACGAAAAGCCAGGCGTGGAAGGCCAAGCCGGCAATCGTGGTGATGGCTATGATGAAATAATCCATGTCGGTGTCTATTGCAGTCATCGGGAGAGATTCTGGGCTTGCGTAGGGTACAGACGCAGGCCGCCATGTACCATGCGGCTAACAGCCAGCCCGCTGCTCGTCGCGGTAGCGGTTCAAATCGTCCGTCAGGAGGTTTTCCATGCGCCATTCGATTCTGCTTGCTTCGTTCACGGCCGTCGCGCTTGCGATCAGCGGTTGTGCATCCAGCCTCACGGGGGATACCTACTCGCGCGACGAGGCGCGCGCGGTTCAGACGGTTCGCTATGGCACCATCGAGTCGCTGCGGCCGGTGAAGATCGAAGGTACCAAGACGCCGATCGGCTCCGGCGCCGGTGCATCGTGGGTGGCGTGGCCGGAAGCGGTGTCGGTGGCGGCCGCGGCAGTGCGGTCGCGGCGGTGATCGGTGCGGTGGCTGGCGGGATGCTCGGCGCCGCTGCGGAAGAGGGGATCACCCGAGCCCAGGGCGTCGAGATCACGGTCCGTGAGGATGACGGCACCACCCGCGCCTATGTTCAGGAGGTGGAGCCGAACCAGGTGTTCCGCGTGGGGCAGCGGGTGCGCATTCTGACCGTTAGCGGTACCAGTCGCGTCGCCCCCTGACGCAACGGGTACCCCGTGGTGCAAGTTGCCGAGCAAGTTGGCGGCCGGCCAATAGCTTTTAGAAATATATCCACGCGTGGCGCTGCGGTCTCCGATATGGATAATCGGCTGCCCATTCATGATGACCGGCATGTCGGGTTGACTTATCTGGAACTGCATCGCCACCCGCTTGGGGTGCTTAAGGGGGCTCGCTCATGGCGCTTGCGCTGATCATTGCTCTGCCGTTTGCGGGGATCTTCCTGCCGCTACTGCTTGAGCGATTCGGCCGATCGGCCTGTGCCTTCGGCGCGGGGTGGCGCCTTTGGCTGCCCTGTCGATCCTGCTCGCGCAGCGTGAGTCGGTATTCGCCGGGGAAGTCCTAATCGCCCGGCAGGGCTGGCTGCCAGACCTCGGGCTCGATCTGGCGCTACGCTCGATGGCCTGGGCTTTCTGTTCGCCCTGCTGATTCTCGGCATCGGCCTGCTGGTGATTCTCTACGCGCGCTATTACCTGTCGAAGAAAGACCCGATGGGACGCTTCTTCGGCTTCTTTTTGCTGTTCATGGGCTCGATGCTGGGCGTGGTGCTTTCCGAGAACCTGCTGCTGATGCTGATGTTCTGGGAGCTGACCAGCCTTTCGTCGTTCTTGCTGATTGGCTACTGGAACCATCGCGCCGACGCCCGGCGCGGTGCTCGGATGGCACTGGCCATCACCGGCGGAGGAGGGCTGGCGCTCCTGGCCGGCATTCTGCTGCTTGGCCATATCGTCGGCAGCTTCGAACTGAGCAAGGTGATCACGGCAGGCGATCAGATCCGCGCGCACGCGCTGTATCCACTGACGCTGGTGCTCGTCCTGCTCGGCGTGTTCACCAAGTCGGCGCAGTTTCCCTTCACTTCTGGTTGCCACAGGCGATGGCCGCGCCGACGCCAGTGTCGGCGTTCCTGCACTCGGCGACGATGGTCAAGGCCGGCGTATTCCTGCTGGCCCGCCTGTACCCGGCCCTGTCGGAGTCGGAGTGGTGGTTCTACATGGTCAGCCTGACGGGGCTGGCGACCCTGCTGATCGGCGCCGTGATGGCACTGTTCCAGCACGACCTCAAGGGGCTGCTGGCCTACTCGACCATCAGTCACCTGGGCCTCATTACGCTGCTCTTCGGCCTTGATTCGCGCGTTGCTGCCGTGGCGGCGGTGTTCCATATCATCAACCACGCCACATTCAAGGCCTCGCTGTTCATGGCCGCCGGCATCATCGATCACGAGACCGGTACGCGGGACATGCGCAGGATCAACGGCATGTGGAAATACATGCCGCATACCGCGGCGCTCGCCATGGTCGCTTCGCTGGCGATGGCCGGCGTGCCGCTGCTGAACGGTTTTCTTAGCAAGGAAATGTTCTTCGCCGAGACGCTCGAGCAGCATCTGCTGGGCAGCTTCTACTGGACCATTCCGGTCCTTGCGACCGTTGCCGGGGCCTTCTCGGTCGCCTATTCGGTACGCTTCATTCACGACGTGTTCTTCAACGGCGAGCCGATCGACCTGCCGAAATACCCGCCCCACGAGCCGGCGCGCTACATGAAGATGCCGGTGGAAGTCCTGGTGCTGCTGTGTCTGGTAGTCGGCATGTTGCCGGGCTATACGGTCGCCTCGCTGCTCGCCGCGGCGGTCGGTGCCACGCTCAATGGCGACGTGCCGGCGTACAGCCTATCGATCTGGCATGGCTTCAACCTGCCGCTGCTGATGAGCTTTGTAGCACTCGCCGGCGGGCTGGGTATCTATGCGACGCGCAGATGGCTGTTCAGCTGGTACGAAGGCCTGCCAAGCATCGATTCGGTGCTGGTCTTCGAACGCATGATGAAGACGCTTACCGAGACGGTGCGGCGGCTGGACGCCTGGTGGACGGCGGTTCGCTGCAGCGTTACCTCCTGCTGATGCTGGTGGCCGTTCTGGTCCTGGTGATCTATGCGTTGACGCCGCTGGCGCCGCTGGAGGGGCCGGTCGCGCTGACTCCGCTCGATGCTGTGACGGTCGGCGGCATGACGCTGCTGGCGCTGGCCGCGCTGTTGACGGTCGTCTACCACCGGCGCGGCTGGTTTCGCTGATGATGCTCAGTACGGTCGGGCTGCTGGTTTCGTTGGCCTTCGCCCGCTATTCCGCCCCCGATCTTGCGCTCACTCAGCTGTCGGTCGAGGTGGTGTCCATCATCCTGCTGGTGCTCGCCCTGCTGTTTATGCCAGCGCATACGCCAGCCGAGTCGAGTAGCTTGCGGATGTTCCGAGACGTGCTCATTGCGGGTGGTTGCGGCGTCGCCATCGCCTTGTTGACGTTTGCTGCGCTGACCCGGCCATACGACAGCATCGCCTCGTTCTTCCTGGAAAACAGCGTTTCCGGTGGCGGGGGTAAGAACGTCGTCAACGTGATTCTGGTGGACTTCCGTGGCTTCGATACGCTCGGCGAAATCACCGTGCTGGCGATCGCCGCGATCGGCATCTTCGGGCTGTTGCATGGGTTGCGCCTGGCGCCGCCGCGCCGTGACTATGTCGGTCGTTTCTGGTCGGCCGATCGCCACCCAATGATCCTTTATGTGCTGGCCAGGGCGTTGCTGCCGATGGCGCTGATGGTCTCGGTGTTCATCTTCCTGCGCGGGCACAACCTGCCGGGTGGTGGCTTCATTGCCGGCCTGATCACGGCGGTAGCGCTGATTCTGCAGTACATCGCCCACGGCGTTGCTGGGCCCAGGAGCGGCAGCCGGTGAGCTACCACCTGGTCTGTGGGGCCGGCCTGTTGATCGCCGGGTCTACCGGGCTTGGCAGTCTGGCGCTCGGATATCCGTTTCTGACATCGGCCTTCGGCCACTTCCATATCCCGCTGATCGGCGATGTCGAACTGGCCACGGCAATGCTGTTCGATCTGGGCGTGTATCTCGTGGTTGTCGGCGCCACCTTGCTGATGCTCTCCAACATCGGACATGTCAGCCAGGATGCGACCTGCAAGGAGGTGTTGTAATGGAGGCGGTGCTGGCTGTGGCACTCGGCGTCATGGTGTTCAGCGGGGTGTATCTGCTGTTGCGCGCGCGCATCTTTCCGGTTGTGGTTGGCCTTACGCTGATTTCCTATGCGGTCAATCTGTTCATTCTTTCCATGGGGCGCCTGGTGACCGGCGCGCCGGCGGTGATCGGCCAGAGCAAGGATTATGTCGATCCATTGCCGCAGGCCTTGGTCCTGACGGCGATCGTCATCGGTTTCGCCATGACCGCCTTCGTGGTGGTGCTGGCGCTGCGCGGTATCGGTGAGCTCGGAACCGATCATGTCGACGGGCGGGAGTCGCGCGAATGACTCACGCGTTGATTTTCCCATCCTGTTGCCGCTGTTCACCGGTGCGCTGTTGTTGCTGGCGCACCGCATGCCGCTGGCCGCCAAACGCGGCTGTCGGTGCTGGCGGCAGCGCTGCTGGTGCCTTTGGCGGCTTGGCTGGTCGTGCTGGCGGGCGATGGCGAGCTGCGTCTCTACGCGCTGGCAACTGGCAGCCACCGTTTGGCATCATCCTGTTGCTCGATCGGCTGAGCGCGATGCTGCTGCTGCTGACCGCCGTGCTCGCCAGTCTTTCCCTGCTGTACGCCTGCCGCGGCGATGACGAACGCGGGCCGAACTTCCATGCGCTCTATCAGTTTCAACTGCTCGGCATTAACGGCGCCTTTCTGACGGGCGACCTGTTCAACCTTTTCGTGTTCTTCGAGATCCTGCTGATCTCCTCCTATGCCTTGTTGCTGCATGGCCACGGACAGCGGCGGGTTCGCTCGGGTATCCATTACGTTGTGCTGAACTTGCTGGGCTCGGCGCTGTTTCTGATCGGCGTCAGCCTGCTTTACGGGGTGCTCGGCACGTTGAACATGGCCGACCTGGCGCTGCGTGTCGCCGAGATGGATGAAGCCCTGGCGCCGCTGGTCGCCGCAGCCGGCTATCTGCTGCTCGTGGTATTCGCCCTGAAGGCCGCCATCTTGCCGCTGCATTTCTGGCTGCCACGGGCCTACGCAGCAGCGACGGCGCCGGTGGCGGCGCTGTTCGCGATCATGACCAAGGTGGGGCTGTATGCCATCCTGCGGGTCTTCTGGCTGATCTATGGCAGTGAGGCCGGTCCGCTGGCGAACATGGTCGCTGACTGGCTGTGGCCGCTCGCCCTCGTGACTCTGCTGGCAGGGGTGCTGGGAGCGCTCGCCAGTCGCAATCTGCAGACCACGCTGGGCTATCTGGTGATTGTCTCGGTGGGAACCCTGCTGGCTGGCCTGGCCTTCGGTAGCGAAGCCGGCTTGAGCGCTGCCCTGTATTACCTGCTGCACACCACGCTCGTCAGCGGCGGGCTGTTTCTGCTCGCCGACCTGGTCGCGCGGCAGCGCGGCAACGTGGGCGGCGAACTGATTCCAGGCCCCGCATTGCGCAACCGCTGCTACTCGGTGCTGCTGTTT
>LZQQ01000203.1_pt1 | contig 10099 bp, 14 predicted proteins | sample 768581 | NCBI WGS metagenome assembly LZQQ01 (sample SAMN05207185, study PRJNA324510) | oil field metagenome | isolation source: sample BH-FW-20 from oil reservoir | place: India: Bombay High | collected 2015-11-25 | reverse complement strand
GCCGGCCCGCGCGGCGACCACGGGGATGCCGCTGGCCATGGCCTCGAGCGCGACCAGGCCAAAGGTCTCCTGATCGCCGGCGTGCAGCAGCAGGTCGCTGCTGGCCATGTAGGTCGCCACTTCCTCGCGGCCACAGAAGCGGTCGATCACCGTGACGTTGTCCGGCACCTTTCGCGGCATGGTCGAACCGACCAGCAGCAGGTGATACGGCCTGCCCAGCAGGCGCGCGGCCTCCAGCAGCACCGGCAGGTTCTTCTCCCTCGAGCCGCGGCCGGCGAAGATCAGCAGGCGGGCGTCATCGGCGAGCCCGAGCCTGGCGCGCAGCTGCGGATCGCGGCGCTGCGGACGGAACGTCTGCAGGTCGACGCCCAGCGGCTGCACGTGCACGTTGTGCACGCCCAGGCTGTCGAGCTTGTCGGCCATCACCTGGCTCGGCGCCAGCACGCGGTCGAAGCTGCGGTACAGGCGCGAGACGTACTGCGCCATGTTCGCGCCGAACCAGGCGCCCATGCGCTTGGACGCCAGCAGCGGCAGGTCCGAGTGGTAGAAGCCGATCACCGGAATGTCCAGGCGCCGGCCGGCGTCGAGTGCGGCCCAGGCCGTCATGTAGGGATCGCCGACCTCGATCAGGTCGGGGCGCAGCGCCCGCAGCTGCTCGCGCCAGGGGCCGCGGCGCACCGGGAAGCGGTGACCGCGCCCGAACGGCAGCATCGGCGCCGGGATCTCGTAGACGCATCGTGCTGGCGATAGTCGCTGCCGGGCACCAGCACGCTGTGTCGAACGCCCGGATAGAGTCGGAGCCGGCGATGCTTTGCTTCCAGATAAGTACGCACGCCACCGCTTGCCGGGGCGTAGAACATGGTCATATCGGCGATATGCAAGGTGAAGCGTCTCCGTTTGGCCATAGCGCAGAGCCGCGCACGGCGCGAGAAGACATCGATCGGCTCGCTCGCCGTGAAGGCCCTGTGATGGAATCAATGGACCGTTCGGAACGACAGACGTTCGAGCGCCGACGCTGGGCTGGTCAGGATTCCAGGCGCTTGTCGCCCGGGTCCTTGCCCTCGGCCGAGGCATGCTCGATCACCGCGTTGAGCTCCGCGCCGAACAGCAGCACCGCGGCGGAGATGTAGAAATACAGCAGCAGCACGATGATCGCGCCGATGCTTCCGTAGGTGGCGCCGTAGTTGGAGAAGTTCTGCACGTAGATGCCGAAGCCCAGCGAGGCGATGATCCACACCAGCACCGCCAGCACCGAGCCGGGCGTGAGGAAGCGGAACTGCTGCTCGACGTTCGGCGCGAAGTAGTACAGCAGCGCTACCGCCAGCATCATCAGCAGCACCACCACCGGCCAGCGCAGCCAGGTCCAGAGCACCACTACCACCTGTTCGAGCCCGACCTGCCCGGCGAGCCACTGCATGACCTGCGGGCCGACGATCATCAGGCCTGCCGCCAGCAGCAGCATGATCGCGATGCCGATGGTGTAGACGAACGAGAGAATGAAAAGCTTCCACGACGGCCGCTCCTCCTTCACGTCGTAGGCCGCGTTCATCGCGTTCATCAGCGAGCGCACGCCGGTCGAGGCGGTCCACAGGGCCACCAGGATCCCCAGCGAGAGGAAACCGCGCTCCTGCTGCTGCAGCTGGTCGATGACCCCGTTGACCTGGTCCACCGCCATCGGCGGCAGGGCCAGCGCCGCCTGCTCGCGCAGCCAGTCGAAGAAGTTCGGCAGATGCAGGAAGCCCAGCATGGACATCAGGAACAGCACGAAGGGAAACAGCGAGAACAGCGCCCGGTAGGCCAGCGCCGACGCATAGGTGGACATGTCGTCGTTGTTGAATTCCCGGAGGGTGCGCTTGAGAATCTCGAAAGGACCCACGCCCCGCATGTTCAGAAAAGCCATCGTCTGCAGCCTCTCGTTAGCCGACTCTGTCCTTTTCCGACGATGGCCGTCCGTAGGAGTTCGGCGTCCCAGACGGCCCGCCCTGCCCTGCGTGCCGGCCAGGGAACGTCCCGCCGTGACGCCTGTCTCACCTCTGGCAGTACACGTATCGGGCGTTGCACCGCGGCCCTGGCCGCGCGCCACGCATCGCACAAGGGAACGCGCAACCGATAAGGGACAACAACGATGCTGACCGACATTCACGACCTGCTGCTGCTCTACAGCCTGATCTTCGCCTCCGCCGGGTTCGTGCTCGGCCTGTTCTACAACCACCGCCGGGTGTTCAGGCTGGAAGACAAGGTGACTCGCCTGAGACGCACCGTCGCGCACCTGCAGCGCAAGCTCGAGCAGACCGAAAGCCCCGCCCTCATCGAACTTCCCGGCCGCGCCCTGCCCTTCGAAGCGCCCGACCGGGCGATGCAGCAGCGGCTGCTGCCGCTCGGGGCCGATCCGTTGGATTGACCGCCGAACGGACGCCATAGTGAAGGCGATGGCTGGTGGGCTGAAGCGGAACGCCGCCCGGCCCACCCTACGGCCAAGCGTCCTGCTTTCCCCGCGGTCATGGCACCGGCGACCCTGGGTTCCTCACCACCAGGCGGCTAGCCCCAGGCCCAGCAGCCCAAGGTAGAACAGCCGTTGAAAGAGCGCCTCGGTAATGTGCCGGCGCAGCCGCTGGCCGAGGTACATGCCCAGCAGCGTGGGCGGAACCATCGCCGCCGAGCCCCAGAGATCCAGGCGGCGGCCCTCCCCGTGCAGCCACAGGCCCGCGCCCAGCGCCAGGGTGGCGACCAGGAAGCAGATCGCCAGGGCCTGGACGAGGTCGTCCTTGCCCAGGCGCAGTGCCTGCAGCAGGGCACCGCGGGGATGACGAATACCCCCGGTGACGCCGCTCAGCGCACCGGTCGCCAGCCCCACCGGGAACGACAGCCAGCCTTCCAGCCGCCCGGGCTGCGGCAGGCGGAGGCGAAAGAGCCCCGCCAGGCGTAGGCCACCAGGACAGTGCCCAGCACGGGATGGATCACCTCGCTGTTGCCCTGCGTCAGCCAGCGCGTGGCGACCAGGGTCGCCAGGGTGATGCCCGCCAGCAGCGGCAACAGCCGCCGGCACATCCGCAGTGCCGACGCCGCGCGCCCATCTGCCAGAGGTTCGTCAGCACCGAAGGCAGCAGCAACAGCGCCGCCGCCTCGGGCGACGGCATGAGGATCACCAGAAGCGCCATGGCCAGGGTCGGCAGGCCCATGCCGAGCAGCCCCTTGACCAGGCCCGCCATCACGAAGATCAACCCGCACAGTGCGACGAACATGACCACTCCCAGATCGGAAACCGCGCCAGTGTCGGGCCGCCCCGCAGGCTTGACCAGCGGTATGCGGCGAAGCGAGCCTTAGGCAAATCCAAAGGCTGACACCATGACCTACGACCTCACGGACCTGCGCCTCCTCCTCCACGTGATCGAAGCCGGCAGCATCACCCACGGCGCCGCGCGCAGCCATCTGTCGACGGCCTCGGCCAGCGTGCGCATCAAGGGCCTGGAGGATGCCGTCGGTGCGCCCCTGCTGGTGCGCAACGCCCGGGGCGTCCGTCCGACGGTCGCCGGGCAGACCCTGTCCAGCCATGCCCGGGCGGTGCTGCATCAATTGCAGCTGATGGCCGACGAACTGGCCGGACAGGCCTCGGCGCTGCGCGCCAGGTGCGCCTGCTGGCCAACAGCGCCGCGCTGGTCGAGCACCTGCCGGCGCCCTGGCCGACTTCCTCGCCGCCGAGCCCACGACCGACGTCGAGCTGGAAGAGCAGCCCAGCGCGCTGATCGCCCAGGCGCTGCGCCGCGGCCAGGCGGAACTGGGCGTGCTCGCTGCCCACGTGGATACCCAGGGCCTGCAGACCCGCCCCTTCCGTACCGACCGGCTGGTGGCGGTGCTGCCGCCCGGCCATCCCCTGGCCGGGCAATCCGCCCTGCCCTTCGAAGCGTGCTGAACAGCCCTTCATCGCCCTCGGCCGCGGCTCGGCGCTGCAACGTGAACTCCTCGCCCGCGCACTGGACGCCGGCGCCGCTGCGGCTGCGCGCCACCGTCGCGACTTCGCCGCACAGTGCCTGCTGGCAAGCCGCCGGGCAGCATCGCGGTGATGGCCGGAAAGCGCCGCCGGACGCCACGCCTCCACATACCGGCTGAGCGGCGTCCCGCTCACCGACGGCTGGGCCACCCGCGCCCTGCGGCTCTGCACACGGGACTTTTCGCGATTGTCGCCGGCGGCGCGGAGGCTGGCCGAGTGTCTGGTGGATAGCGAGGCCGGCAAGTGCCGGGCCAGTAACGGGTAGAACCCGGACTCGCTCACACAGCCTTCAGCATGTCGATGAACGCGCGCAGCGGGGCCGGCACCTGCCTGTGGCCCGAGTAGTAGAGGGCCAGCCGGTTCCGGCTGAATGTGAACCAAGCGGTTTCGCTCGCTCGGTTCACAGGTCACTATCGGACAGATCGAAGCAAAGCACGTAGGCGCTGATGACGTTGGCCCGCTGAACCAACCGAGAGTCGGCCTGCCGGACTGATTTATAAGAAGTTTCATGGAAAAGGACGACCTCAAGGCCCTGGCCTACCCGTTCGATCGGGACTGGGATTTGGACACTGGCTGGAAGACCGGTAGCACCGGAAACCGCGACGCCAGCTGGGGGCCTGATCAAGCTGGAGCCCTCAGGCTGATTTACCGAAGAGCCGGCCTGGAAACGGTGGTGCCTCCTTTGCGCCTGGGAGCAAAAACCGAGCTGTCCCCGAGCTCGCGGACTGGCCGCCGCCCGACATGCTCAAGCTCCCCGAGCCCTGCCTCCTGGCTTCTACGTCGTACCGCGCAGCATGTCCGGCGAGCAGGTGCTCGCCAGGCTGTTCACCGACAGACCTCACACTCATCTGGTCAACCGCATCAAGTCGCTCAATCCCACCTTCGCCCAAGGCTTCAAGGCGGGCGAAATGTTCATCATCGGCAACCTGCTCAACCCGACCGCCTGTTTGCGTGAAGAAGCCGACCTGATGGCCGCGGCCACCAGGGTGCGTGACGCCCTGGAACCGCTGAGCGAAGACGAGGCCGACTTCATGGCTGAGCATCAGGCCGAAATCGCGCTGATGCTCGGCGGTGCCGGTGGAGCGCTCGGGGTCGGCAAGGACGTGCTGGAGAACGGGCTGAAACAGATCGCAGGCACCCTGCGTGACGTCGAATACCTGCATCAACGTGAATTCACCACCCACGGCCACCTGAAAAGCCCGCAGTTTTTCGCCACACGCCAACAGCTGTACCGCCAGCTCGACAACCAGCTGAAGGCGACCTTGCTCGGCAAGCAACTGGGTCTGGGCAGCTACCCGACGCTGCGCCGCGACCTCGGCATCTCCACCCGCAGCCTGGTACACCACTGGAGCAAAGGCGGCGCTCCCGGCCAGATACCCGGCTACGCCACCCACATGGATGAGGTCGCCAAGCGGCCAGGTACCTGAAATACGGCGGCCACATCGGCATCGCCCTGTCCGGAACCGCCTCCGCCATGACGGTTCAGGACGTCTGCCGCGCCGGGGAGGCCGAGGCCTGCCAGAAGATCCGCTTCACCGAGGCGGGCAGCTTTGGCGGGGGTGGGGTGGTGGATCGGCTGCCGCGGCGTTGACCGGATCCGTAGCTGGCTCGATTTGCGCAGCCATTGGAATCGGTTCGGGAGGTATAGGCGGAGTCGTTTGCGGCTTGATCGTAGTCGGTGGAGCTTCGATGGCTGGCGGAGCTGGTGGAGCGGCAGTTGGGGAATGGATGGGCGAGTTCTTATACGAGCAGACCAAGCAATGAGTACGTTCTGGAACTCTTGGTGGGCATTTGCCTTTATGTTGGCCCCCTTCGTGATCGCGCTCTCTGGCGTGTTCATGTTTCTTTTCATGGCCTACCGAAATCTCGAAACGCTCCTCTCGCTGTTCCCTAACAGTACGTATGTCAAAAGGCAAAAATTGCTGTGGGGTGGCAATGGCTTGCGCTCGCGCTTCATGCTGACCAGCAGCTTGGCGGCCGTAGCCTTGTGGCCAAACGGGCATATCAAGCGCGGAGAGCTCGATGAGGATGAAGTAAGGAACCTGCCTAACCCGATCAAGCGCCGAATGGTTGTTGCCTGGTGGCTTTGTGCTGTCGGCATGGCCTGGCTGTTCCTGGCGGTTGGTCTGCTCAAGCTCACCAGAGGCTGAACAGCTTTATGACCAAGGACTGCGCGATCACGATTCCTGACCGGCAAGGTCCCGGGGTGGCTCTGCGAACGGACGTGCGCCTTCCCGCTCAATCCGCACCGGACGACCTGAGCGTCCTGATGATCAGGCTCCTGAGGCTGTCCACGGCCCTGGAGCCCTGCGAGGCGCGGCTTCGATAGACCGCGACCTGCATCGGTTCCAGCGGGCCCAGGCCGTGCTCGCTGCCGAGGATCTGCAGGTGGTCGGGTGCGCTGCACTGGGTCAGCACCGCCACTGCCAGGCCGCTCTCGACCGCGGCGATCTGGCCGGCCAGGCTGGAGCTGTTGTAGACCACCTTGTAGCGGCGCCCCTGCAATGCGAGCGCGTTGATCGCGCTGCGGCGCGCGAGGCTGGCGGCCTCGTAGACGGCGATCGGCAGCGGGTCGCGGCGCCACAGCTCGAAGTGCGCCGAGCCACCCACACCATCGGCTCATGGAACAGCAACGTGCCGCGGCGGGCGTGATCGCGGGAGACCAGGGCCAGGTCCAGGTCGCCGCTGGCCACCCGCGGGATGAGCGCGGTCGACTGCTCGCAGTTCAGCTCGATCTCGACCCCGCCGTGCCGCGGGGCGAAGCGCTTGAGCACCGGGGTGATGTAACGGGCGGCATAGTCGTCGGGCACCCCGAGCCGGACCCGACCGGTGAGCGTCTCCCCACCGAAGGCGGCCTGGGTCTCGGCGTGCAGGTCGAGCATGCGCCGGGCGTAACCCAGGAGCGTCTGCCCGTCGGCCGTCAGTTGCAGATGCCGTGGGCCGCGCACCAGCAGTTGGCGCCCGAGGGCCGTTTCCAGCTTCTTCAGCTGCATGCTCACCGCGGACTGCGAGCGATGCACCTCGCCGGCCGCGCTCGACAGCGAGCCGGCGTCTACCACCGCGACGAAGCACTTGAGCCAGTCCATCTGCAAATCGCGGGGCATCATCGGCGCCGTCCTTCCATTCGATATTCGAATACCTGCCTGAAAGATTATGCGCTTCTCGCCTCAGAGAGCCAGCCCGATGATGAGCGCATGAACACCGACCAACAGAACCCCGGGGCACTCGGCAGGCACGACAGGCGGCACGCAGGCGGCGCCCTGCCCTTCATCCTGGGCAGCGTCATCCTGGGCACCATCGGCATCTTCGTGCACGAGGCCGGTACCGATCCGCTGACGGCGACCTGGTTCCGCTGCGCCTTCGGCCTGCTCGGCCTGACGCTCTGGATAGCTGGCGCCGGCAGCTCGGCCGCCTGCGTCCGAGCCGGGCGAGCTGGCGCGGGGTGCTCGCCGCCGGGGGGCTGATGGTGCTGGGCTGGGGGTTGTTCTTCGCCGCCATCGAACGCACGTCCGCCGGGGTGGCCACCGTGCTGTTCCACATGCAGCCGCTGTGGGTGCTGCTCCTGGGGGCCTGGTACCTGAAGGAATCCGTCGCCCCGCAACGCATCGCCTCGGTGGGGATCGCCATGCTGGGACTGGTGCTGGCCACCGGGGTGCTCGAACGCCTTTCGCCGTTCGGTGCCGGCCAGCCATCGCAGGCGGGCTACTGGCTGGGCGTGGGCTTCTGCCTGTTCGGCGCCCTCTGCACGGCCTGGGTCACCATCATCGCCCGCCAACTGCGGGACATGCCGACCGGCATTCTGGCATGGTGGCAATGCGCGATCGGCACCTTGGCCCTGCTGGCCTGGCCGACGCTCAATGGCTGGCCCGAATGGGGCGCGTCCTGGGTCTGGCTCTCGAGCCTCGGGCTGATCCACACGGGGCTGGCCTATGCGCTGCTGTATGCCGGCATGGCGCGCCTGAGCAGCGACCGTATCGCGGTCTACCAGTTTCTCTACCCGGCGGTCGCCATCCTCATCGACTGGCTGGCCTACGGGCAGCGCCTGGGGACGCTGCAACTGATCGGCGTCGCGATCATGGTAGTCGCCATCTGGTTCACCGAGCGCGCGCCGAAGCCCTAAGCGACAGGGCCGCCCGCCTGCCCGGCCGTCAGGGTCTCATCGCGTCGAACAGCGCGGCGTAGTCGCTCTGCCGCTCCAGGCTGGCGACGAATCCCAGGACCCGATCCTGCGCCGACGGGTCGAGGTGCGGCGCCGCCATGCGGCGAAACTTGCGCTCGAAGTCCCCGTCGGTCATCGGCGTTTCCAGGGAGCCGGGGCCGCTGATCATCTCGCAGGTCAATCGTTCGCCCGACACCAGGGTCACGCTCACCCGGTTCGCCAGGTAGCGGGGGAACAGCCGGGTCAGCCCGGCGTCCTCGCTCACCGTCGTCCTGCCCATCAGGGCGATGGCGCGCGGGTCGCAGATCCGCTCCATCGAATAGGAATCCAGGGTGATGTCCCCGTCCAGCAGCGCCCGCGCCACGTTGTAGGGCAGGCTGTGGTCGGCCGTCTCGCGCGTTCTGGGCTGCCATTTCTCCGGGTCGGCCAGCACCCGGCGATTGAATTCGGATGTCTCGATCCGAATGGACTCGATGGCCTTGAGGTCAGGGATTCGCGAGCGCAGGTCGATGGCCGCCCATACTGCCGTGTGCAGCTCCCCATTGGTGGGGAAGGTCTTGGTGAGCGAGCGCAGGATGGCGAAGTCGCCGTTCGCACGGTTTCCGAAACCTTCGACGTCAAGTTCGAACTCGCCCGACACCTGCCGGAAGAAGCCCATCTCGCCTTCGAACGCCGGGGCTGGCCCGGTCATGCCGTGGCGCGCCAGCTGCGCGGCGAAGATCGCGCTGCGCGCCGCGTTGGCGGCCGAGCAGCCCTTCCAGTCCGACAGCGAGCCCGAGCGCACCTGGCGCGTGGCCAGGTGTGCGCCAAGCGCGATGTTGATCGCCTGTTCCGCCCGCGCTTCGTCCAGCTGCAGCAGCCGGGACGCGGCCGCGGCCATGGCGACGTTGATGTAGTTGACGTGATCCCAGCCGCGCTTGTTCAGACTGGCCGCGTCCTGCAGCCGCATCTGGATCTCGTAGGCGACCACGATGGCCGCGATCAGCTCGCTCCCAGTCGCGCCCTCGGCCTCCGCCAGGGCGAGGCAGGCGGGAATGTTGTCGCTCGGATGGCCCGGCTCGCGGCCCATGTAGCCGTCGTTGTAGTCGAGAAAGCGCACCATGACGCCGTTGGCGAACGCCGCCAGCTCAGGCGTGGTGCGCAGGTTGGTGCCGAACACGCTGGCAGCCGGCAGCGGCGTCTGGGCAGCCATCGCCAGCGCGACCTGCACCGGACCGGCGCCGTAGGCACCCAGGATGCAGGCCAGGCTGTCGACCAGGCGCCGGCGCACGCAGGCGGTCACGGATTCGGGTATGTCCTCGGCGGACAGTTCGCAGGCATAGCGTGCGAGATGCCGGGCCAGTGTAGGGTCGGACATGGGAATTTCTCCATTGCTCCTCTGCGCGCTGCATCGAGCGCTCGGGGGTTCGGGAACCAGGCCGGCAGCGCGGACCCGCCGGGATCGCGCTGCCGGCAGCCGCGCCGGTCAGACGCCGGCCCGGGCCAGTTCCTCCGCCAGCACGTAGCCCCACTGCGCGCCGTGCATGTCGCGATCGGCCACCGAACCCTGTACCACCGGGCGCGGCAAGCTGATCTTGATCACGTTGAGCGGCGCCATGTGGAAGATCCGCACCTGCTCGGGGTCGCTGTGGAACAGCGCGGCCATGGACGGCGCGCTCAGGTGCGGGTCGCCGCACAGCCTGCCGAAGGTCTCGGCGTCGGCACAGAAGACGTCGAAGGTCAGCCAGAACGGCCCGGCGCTCTTCGAACGGATCTCGTAACCCTGGGAACGGCTCATGTTCAGGCTCCTGTCACGGTGAAATCGAAACGGAACGGGCTCAGCGGGTCCGGCACCACCATCACGTGATTGAGGGCGAAGGTCAGCCAGAACGGCCCGGCGCTCTTCGAACGGATCTCGTAACCCTGGGAACGGCTCATGTTCAGGCTCCTGTCACGGTGAAATCGAAACGGAA
>LZQQ01000202.1_pt1 | contig 10111 bp, 13 predicted proteins | sample 768581 | NCBI WGS metagenome assembly LZQQ01 (sample SAMN05207185, study PRJNA324510) | oil field metagenome | isolation source: sample BH-FW-20 from oil reservoir | place: India: Bombay High | collected 2015-11-25 | reverse complement strand
GCATCTCGGCCAGGAAGACTTGCACACCGCCGATGCTCAAGCCCTGTTTCAAGCCGGTTTACGGCTTGGCGTCAGCACCCATAATCCGTCGGAAATCGAAAACGCCTTGCCGTTGCAACCGTCGTATCTTGCCATCGGCCCGATTTTCGGCACTCAAAGCAAACAACTCGACTACCCGGCGGTCGGACTCGACAACCTAAGCCATTGGAGCCGTTCGCTGCCAATGCCGGTGGTCGCCATCGGCGGGATTGGATTGGAACAACTGGGCGCCGTGGTGCGAGCCGGTGCCAATGGCGTGGCGATGATTCAAGGGTTACAATTACATCAAGCCGACGGCGCCGAACACCTGCAACCCGGTTTGCCGAAAACTACCAGGCCTGGTCAAAAACGCCACATGACGAGAAGCCCTTTCGATGAGGAAAAATCCTTTATGCGCCCCACCACACCGACCGTTCTGACCATCGCCGGTTCCGATCCTTACGGCGGCGCCGGCATTCAAGCCGATTTGAAAACCATTCACGCTTTGGGCGGTTACGGTTTCAGTGCCCTTACCGCGGTGACGGCGCAAAATTCGCAGGGCGTGCAACAGGTGAAAGCCTTATCGGCGGAAACGTTACACCACCAATTGCAGGCTTTGTTCGAGGATGTGCAAATCGACGCCGTCAAAATCGGCATGCTCGCCAATGCGGAATTGATTGACGTGGTGGCCGCGACGTTGCAACGCCACAAGCCCAACGCCATCGTACTGGATACGGTGCTGGTCAGCTCCAGCGGTCACCCGTTGTTGGCGGCCGACGCGTCAGTACTTTGGTGGAAAAACTGTTTCCACTGGCCGATGTCATCACTCCCAATTTACCAGAGTTGAATCACCTGCTGAATCGACCTCCAGAAACGCCGGTAAATGATCTGGTTGAAATCGAAAAGGCACTGTATGAGATGGGCGTTGAAGCGGCCGTCCTCAAAGGCGGCCACAGTGGCGACGCCGACACGGCAACCGACATTTTGATTCAGCAACCCGCGAACTTAACGCCGAATCGAAACGCTTTTCCGGCCCAAGGGTGTCCACCACGCATACCCACGGTACCGGCTGCGTGTTTTCATCCGCCATCGCCACCGAACTGGCCCAAGGAAGAACACTGGAAGAGGCCGTCGGCAACGCCAAGCGTTATCTAACCGCTTGGCTGAGCCAGTCGGAAGCCCTGCGTTTCCATTATCACGACAAGCGCTCGGTACAGCGCCGGGAGCCAATCGACATCCGCGCCACCCGCCCTATTTGAAACGGATTGGGCTTCAACGTTTGCTGTGGTACGGGTCCAACGGCGTCAGACGTTTTCGCAGCACCACTTGATAGAGCTGCAAGGAACGGCTTCGGAAAGCCCCGGCGGAAATTTTCAGGTAATAATTCCACATCCGATAAAAACGGCTGTCGTAACGGTCTTGCAAATCCGGCCAGGCCTGGTCGAAATTGCGTTGCCACGCCATCAAGGTGCGGTCGTAATCCGGCCCGAAATTGTGCACGTCTTCCACCACAAAATAAGGCTCCGCCGCCTTATTGATTTGCGCCAACGACGGAATGGAACCGTTCGGGAAAATGTATTTGTGAATCCACGGATTGGTGACGTAAAACGACTTGTCGCTGCCGATGGTGTGCAGTACGAAAATCCCGTCGTCTTTCATCAGATCGTAAGCGGTGCGCATATAGGTATCGTAATTTTTCTGCCCGACGTGCTCGAACATGCCGATGGACACCAGCTTATCGAACGTGCCTTCCATCTTACGGTAGTCTTTGAGTTCGATTTGCACCGGCAAGTCTTTGCAGCGTTGTTCGGCCAGCTGTTGCTGTTCACGCGAAATGGTCAATCCGGTGACGTGCACCCCATATTTGCGCGCCGCCAATTCGGCGAAACTGCCCCAACCGCACCCGATGTCGAGCACCGTTTCATTGGATTGCAACTCCAGTTTCTGACAAATCAAATCCAACTTGGCTTCTTGGGCCTGATGCAGCTGTCGGCGTTTTTCCAATAACCGCAGGAATAGGCCATGGTCGGGTCCAGCATAGCTTCGTAGAGGTCATTGCCGACGTCATAATGCTGCTCGCCAACTTGATAGGCGCGCTTTTCCGATTGCATATTCGTCAAACGCGCCATCAACCAATGTTTGATGAACACCCAGCGCCCGGTCAAGGATTCGTCCAGTTTGGCGGTCATGGCGCGGGTAATCATTTCGTCCAGTTGCTCGCAGTCCCACCAGTGTCCATGTAACTTTCCCCGGCCCCGAGCGTGCCGTCGCGCAACACCCGCCAGTAGGTTTGGGCATTATGGATTTGCGGATCCCAGGGGTTGGAACCGTTCACGGTGAGACCGGCTTTCGCCAGTTGAGATTCGAGAAAATCCGCCGCTTTTCCTAAGCGGCCGGAAACCAAAGTACCAGCACGAACTTCCTTGTCGGCCAAGACAGTCGAGTGACGCATGCTTGCCTCCTATGAAAGCCAAAACGGCTTATCAACCAATGGATACCTTATCGGTGCTCTCGTCTTTGAGAAATGCCTTGAGTTACGTAAACAATCGTATAAAAAACAATACAAACAGTTTTAACAGATTAATGAAAATGATATTTTTTTCAAGCGAAAACTATGACAATGCCTTGAAATAGCAGTAAAAAACTTTTTTATAGCAGACACTTTGGTACCATAAAAACTTAGAGAAACCATCCAACCGGAGGTGTCTATGACCGCTCGATTTTCGCCCGCACTCAAAGCCATCCTGTTCGATCTCAGCGGCGTGCTGTACATCGGCACCCAAGCCATTCCGGGCGCCGTTGACGCCATTCGCCGAGCCCGCGAACAAAGTTACACTCTGCGTTTCGTCACCAATACCGCCAGTCAATCGTCGGACATGATTCTGCAACAGCTGCACACTCTCGGGTTCGACTTTTCGCCATCGGAATTGTTCACCGCACCGAAAGCCGCCAAAGCGTATATTCAACAGCACCAACTGCGGCCTTATTGCCTGATTCACCCGAATCTGAAAACCGAATTCACCGACATCGACCAAACCGACCTAATTGCGTACTGTTGGGCGATGCGCAAGACGGGCTGAATTATCACACCCTCAACCAAGCTTTCAATTTGGTGGAGACAGGTTTTCCGTTAATCGGCATCGGCAAGAATAAATATTACAAGGATGCCGAAGGGTTCAAGCTCGATGCCGGCGTGTTCATTCATGCGCTGGAATGGGCCAGCGGCGTCGAAGCCATTATTATGGGCAAACCGGACCCAGCTTTTTTCGAACAGGTGGCGGCCTCCACCGGATTTCAGCCGGCAGAATGTTTGATGATTGGCGACGACGTCATCGGCGACGTGCAAGGCGCGATTGACGCCGGGTTGCAAGCCAGCCTGGTGCGCACCGGGAAATACAAACCCAGCGATGAAACCCTATTACCCGAAAACGCCCACATTCTCGACAGCATCGCCGATTTACAATTTTGACCAGGCCTGGCCAAAGTCGAATTAGCAAACACTGATTGCACGATTCTTTCGCATTATGACCATGCTGACCTGCCTACAATGAAACGGTGTTAATAACCTACCTCATAGGAGAAAAACCATGTCCTCCCTCACCCAAACCCTTAAAACATTGTTAATCAGTTCAGCCTTGAGTATGTTGAGTTTTCATTCGCTGTCGGCCCAGGCCGGAGATGCCAACCTCAACAATCAAGCCGCTTTGAAAGGAATTTCCGAGATTTACACCCTGTACGATGTGCGCAAGGCCAACCCAAATGTCATGCTATCTTACTTAAAGGGGATTGAATCCAATTACAACAATCTGCTAAAAGAGAAGGTGAAACCGCACCTTCGGATTATCTTTATTTCATCGGCGGTGCAGTTCATTACCACCAAACCGGCCGACAACATTGAAATGGAATACGGCGACACCCTGAAAGGCATTGCCAATCAGATTGCCCGCTTGAAAGACATCGGCGTGAAGATGGAAGCTGCTCGACCGCGACGGCCTATTTCAATGTGGACAACGATACCTTGCTCCCAGGCATCGTGCCGGTGCGCTCCGGGTTTCTATCGGTAATGGGCTGGCAAGCGCAAGGTTATTCGTTGGTGCCGGTGTATTAGTATGACCGCAACCGTTTATGGAGGCATTCCCATGCGTACGACTTCATCGGTTTGATCCTGAGCTTATTCGTCTTCAGCCTCATCGCCTGCACGTCTCACTCCAACCCCGGCCCTTTGGCGGGCACCTGGCAACTGACCGGTCATGCCGACATGGTCATCACCTTTCGGGACAGTGAAACCGAAGCCAACGGCATCGTGGAAAAAGTGCGTTACGAAGTCCGCGATAAGACCGTGCTCGTCACTTACTTGGAAGGCATGGCCAAAGGCATGACCATGCACTATACGCTCACCGGGCCGGATACGGCGGTGACCAACCTCGGCACGCTGCGACGCATCTCACCGGACGAAGCTCCGCCGTCATAAGCGCACTCAAGTGCGACACCGTCAGGCCTGGCTTTCTTCACAGCAATGACATAGATGCACTTCGATAATCGGATGATGCAAGCCGTCCATATCGGCCAAAGCGGCTTTGTACTGATTGGGCGAGGCATCATGATGGCTGACCACCGATGCGACCAGCGTCCAGGAACCCTGCCCGACCGACCACAGGTGCAGATCCAGCACTTTGGTTTCCGGCAGGGATTCCAAACGCTGACGGATACGCTCCCGCAATTCCATTGGTGCTTCGGCATCCAACAGAATCGCGCCGGTATTTTCAACAAGCCCCACGACCAACGCACAATCAACACCGCGGCCAGCAAGGCAATGGCAGGATCCAACCACTGCCACCCCCACAACCACGCCGCCGCCAAACCGGCGATCGCCGCCACCGAAGTGACTGCATCGGCCATGACATGAAATAATGCCGCTTTGATATTATTGTCGGCTTCATGGTGATGGTGGTGTTCATGACCGTGGTCGTGATGATGCTCATGCGTACCCGACAGCATGAAATCGACACCACATTAACCACCAAACCGATAATCGCAACCACCATGGCTTCAAACGCATAAAGCGGTTCCGGCGCCAACAGTCGATGCACCGATTCCACCACCAGCCAAATCGACGATACCCCCAACAACAGTGCACTGGTGTAAGCCGCCAAATCTTTGATTTTGCCGCTGCCGAAACTCAATCGCCGGTCTTGCGCATAGCGCCGCGCCAAAAAATAAGCCCCGGCGGCCAGACCCAACGCAATGGCGTGCCCGCCCATGTGAATGCCGTCCGCCAACAGCGCCATGGACCCGGTCAACAAGCCCGCCACGACTTCCGCCACCATCACCACCAAGGTCAAAAAGGCGACGCTCCAAGCGCGTTTTTCGGCCCGCTGCAATTGCCCCTGACCGAAGTCATGCGGATGAGTGGTGTGCTGGATGACCGGGCACTGGGTTTCCCAGGTGGATGAAGACGTCGACATAACAGGCCTCAAAGAATAGACAGAATCATTTTAGCTTACCGGAAACAGGCAGGCAGACGCAATAGAGATTTCAAGGCTCAGGAAACGAACCGGAAAGGCAGGCAGAAAAAAGGGCGTGGCACTGAGGCAACCACGCCCAAAACTTAACTTAAGGGGAAACTACTTCAAAATCATTGGACGCATGGTCACCAATTCTTCCGACGAGCTCGGGTGAATGGCGATGGTCGCATCCAAATCCGCTTTGGTCGCGCCCATTTGCACGGCCACCGCGAATCCTTGCAGCATTTCATCCGCGCCGTCACCGACGATGTGAATGCCGACCACTTTTTGCTCTTCACCAACACAAACCAACTTCAAAGCCGTTTTGATCTGATGACCGGTAAAGGCATAACGCATCGGTGTAAACACCGATGAATAGACCTGAACATTGTCGTGACCGTATTCACGGCGCGCATCATGTTCGGCCAGCCCAATGGTTCCGACCGGCGGATGCGAAAACACCACCGTCGGCACTTTCGACAAATCCATTTTCAACTGCGGCTGGTTGTTGTACAGCCGCTCTGCCAGATAACGCCCGGCACGGATGGCGACCGGCGTCAACTGCGCCTGCCCGGTGACATCACCGATGGCATAGATATTCGGCACATCGGTCTGGTGATAATCGTTGACGTCGATAAACCCTCGCCCATTCACTTCCAAACCGACCTTGTCCAAGGCCAACGGCTCGGTCAAGGTCTGGCGTCCGACGGCCCAGATGACTTCGTCAAAGCCTTCCAAGTGCTGACCGTCTTCCGATTCGATAATCAAGGTCCCGTCGTCCGCTTTGATCAGTTTCTTGACCTTGAAGTGGTACTCCTTATGAATGCCGCTTTCAATCATCGCATCGGTCAAAGTTTCACGCACCATGTCGTCGAAACCGCGCAAGACCAAATCCTTACGACTGATTAAGGTGGTGTCGGTGCCCAGCGCCTGCAAAACCCCGGCAATTTCCACCGCGATGTAACCGCTGCCGATGACCGCCACTTTTTTCGGCTGCTCCTGCAAAGCGAAAAAACCGTCGGAGGTGATGCCCAGGTCAGCATTTTCGGTCTCATTCGGAATCAGCGGCGTGCCGCCCGGCGCAATCACAATGGTTTCGGCGGTAACGATTTTTCCATCCACCGAGACGGTGTGCGCATCGACAAAACTGCCCCAGCCTTCCAGAACATCGATCCCCAAATCCTTCATGTAACCGCCGTACCAGGTGGTGATATTGGAAATGTAGTTTTCACGACGCTTTACCAATTCCGACCAGTCGAACCCTTTGCGTTCCACGTGGAACCCGAAGTCCGGCGCATCACGGAGCGCTTCTGCAATATGAGCACCAAACCACATTACTTTCTTTGGTACGCACCCGATGTTCACACAGGTTCCGCCCATTTTTTTGGCTTCCACCACGGCACACTTCTTACCGTACTCGACGGCGCGCTCCACGACGGACAAGCCGCCGCTACCGCCACCGATGGCGATCAAATCGTAATCATATTGCATCTTGTGTTTTCCTCTTCCTGAAAAAATGTCTATCTATTCGAATCCATAAATAGGCATTCTTATAATTCTGTTATAAGGCTTTCCGGGCCTTAAAAGGCAAAAACCACCAGGCCTGGTGGTTTTTTGCATCCATCTACCTGTTTGGTTTATTTGGCCAAATAGGTTTCAAGGTCGTCGGAACCACCGATGTATTCACCTTCGATGAAGATTTGCGGAACCGTATCCGCATTCGCCACTGCACGAAGCGTACGTGACGTGACACCGTGATTGGAAATACCGATTTCTTCATATTCAATGCCGGCATCTTCCATTGCCGCTTTCGCTTTGGCACAGAAAGGACAACCCGGCTTGGTGAAAATGGTCGCCACTTTCGCCGCTTGCGCGTTCGGGTTGATGTAATTCAGCATGGTATCGGCATCGGAGACTTCAAACGGGTCGCCCGGGACATTCGGCTCGATGAACATTTTCTCAACGACACCGTCTTTCACCAACATGGAATAACGCCATGAACGCTTACCGAAACCAAGGTCGTTTTTATCGACCAACATGCCCATGCCTTCCGTGAACTCACCGTTCCCGTCCGGAATCAAGGTCACGTTATTAGACTCCTGGTCTTTCGCCCATTCGTTCATAACGAAGGTATCGTTTACGGACAGACAAACGATTTCGTCCACGCCGTTTTCAAAAAATACCGGGGCAAGCTCGTTGTAGCGAGGTAAGTGGCTTGAAGAACAGGTTGGGGTAAAAGCCCCCGGAAGCGAGAAAACGACAACCGTACGACCTTTGAAAATATCATCACTGTTAATGTTTACCCATTCGTTGTTCTGACGCGTTGGCCAGACCACACTTGGGACCGTCTTTCCTTCACGATTTTCCATAGCTTGAGACATCTTTTTCTCCTTGGTTTAGTGATTGCAGTTCTTATCTTATCGCACTACAACAGCTTAAAAAATGAATTCCTTTTGAATACGGTTCTTATTGTAGAAAGATTCTTTAATTAAGTAAAATTAATTGTTTTTAATAATACAATAGTAATTAGCTATTATTAACGTACAAAAAAGCGGCTTTCGCCGCTTAAAAAGGAAGATCGTTTGCGAATTATTCGGTGACCGTTAACTCAACACGGCGGTTTTTGGCGCGTCCAGCGGACGTAGCGTTATCGGCTACTGGATATTTTTCACCCTCGCCAATCGATTCCATGCGTTTTGCATCCACATCTTTGCTTTCCAGATAGTTTTTAACGGAATCCGCACGCTTTTGCGATAACTTCTGGTTATAGGCCGCGGAACCATGGCTGTCGGTAAAACCACGAATTTGCAAAGTCGTGTCCGGGTTGGCTTGCAAATATTCGGCATAACCATCCAGCTTGGATTTGGCTTCGTCGGTCAGCTCAAAACTGTCGGTTTTGAAAAAGCCGCTAAAATCGGCCGGCTTGGCGACTTCCACCACCGCAACCGCAGCGGCCACTTCTTCGACAACCGGTTCTTCAACCGCTTTAGCGGACTCGGCGACCGGTTCGGCTTTTTTCGGCATCGGCGCTTCGGCATTGACCACGGCTTTCGGTTCGCCGCCGCAAGGTACAGTGTCTTCTTTCCAATGGATGGTTCTCACGCAATTACCGTCTCGATCACGGACGATATTGCCGTAGGAATCCCAAACATAAGCGTTGTTTTGTTGATGGGGAATGTCTTCAAACGCCTGCGCACCGGTGGCGATCAAAGTGGCGGAAATAAACAGGAAGGGTAAACGTAACGTCATTGTGCTTCACCTTAAGTTAAATTGAACATTAAATTGGGGAGTATTCTCTAACTATAAGGCTTTGTACGCCACGGGCAAAGAGTAAACTTAACTGACTGGCTTATTCAGTTTATTGAATGGGCGCATCCTGCAACTCGCGCATAAAGGTTTCCAGGTTACCGACTTCCTGTGCGTATTTCATAATCACGCCCAAGGCGCCTTGATCTTCCTGACGGGAGGCAATCCGCGCCGCCAATTGAAATTCACGGTCGGTCACGCCGCCCTGAAAGGCGTTGGCTTCCAACAACGCCGCCAGCGCGCCGACATTATTCAACAAACACGCCGCTTGCAAGGGTTTGACGGTTTCGCCCGCCGCGTCCTTGGCCACTTCCTGTTGCGGCGACACGAAATGCTCCTGAATCAACACCTTCATCATCCAGTAGTTCATTTCCGGCGCTTCTTCACTTTCCAGCACATTCATAAAAATTTCGTTCGGGTCGATTTTATGCTTTTGAATCAACGTCCGAACGGTTTTAGAAAAAGGCGCACGCGTGTCTTCGGGTAAATTAAGTAGGTTCATAAAACGGTTGTTCGCTCTCGTTTGGTTTCTGGATAACGCTATTATACGGCACTGAGCCCTTCTCTTGGTCAAGCCGATTGCCCGGCGGCGAAGCCGGACGCCCAAGCCCACTGAAAATTATATCCACCCAGCTGACCGGTGACGTCCAACACCTCACCTATAAAATACAGCCCCGGCGTGGTTTTGACCTCCAGCGTTTTCGAGGAAATCGCATTTGTGTCGATGCCGCCCAGAGTGACTTCCGCCTTATCGTAACCGGCGGTGTCGGACGGGTAAAGCGTCCAGGCGGTGAGCTGTTCGGCATACTGCCGCAAGCGTTCGTCGGGCAGTTCCGCCAGCGGTTCGGGCAAAGGGTATTTTTCCAACCAGGCCTGGGTGAATTTCTTAGGCCAGAAACCGTTCAACCACTTTTTCAGCCCGGCATTGTCACGTTTCAATTGCAACAAGGCCTCGGCGACATCCGTACCGGGCAACAGATTCACCCGGATCGCCTCGCCCGGCCGCCAGTAATTGGAAATCTGCAAAACACCCGGACCGCTGATGCTTGATGGGTAAACAATAAGGCCTCCGAGAAGGATTGCGTGCCGTCTTGATTGCGGATGGCCACATCCAGTGACACCCCGGCCATGGCGGCGCAAAATCGCGCAGCTTGCCGTCAAACACCAAAGGCACCAGGCCTGGGCGTTTTTCGGTCACCGCCAAACCGAATTGTTCCGCCAAGCGATAACCGAACCCACTGGCTTTCAACTTCGGAAACGACAAGCCACCCGTCGCCACCACC
>LZQQ01000201.1_pt1 | contig 10147 bp, 10 predicted proteins | sample 768581 | NCBI WGS metagenome assembly LZQQ01 (sample SAMN05207185, study PRJNA324510) | oil field metagenome | isolation source: sample BH-FW-20 from oil reservoir | place: India: Bombay High | collected 2015-11-25 | reverse complement strand
GCTGCAGCAGGTCGGTGTGCGGCGTCTCGGGCTGCGTCGGCTGCGCCTGGCGGGTGAGGGTGATGGGCATCAGCGCGCTGCAGATGAGGATGGCGGCCAGCGCGAACAGGGTGAACACCATCGGGCTTTCCAGCGCCAGCAACTGCTGGGCCGCCGCCAGCGCCCCGAGGTTGACCACCATGTAGATGGCGAACACCTGGCCGCGCTTGTCGCCGCTGACCTGCGCATTCAGCCAGCTCTCGATGACCATGTAGAGCGTTACCAGGGCGATGCCATAGAGGACGCGCAGCGCCATCCATACCCAAGGATTGACGATCATCACGTGCAACAGCGCGGCGATCGACGCCAGGGCCGCATAGAAGGCGAAGGTGCGGATGTGCCCGACCCGGCGGATCAGCGAGGGCGCCAGCCAGGTGCCGATCAGGTAACCGAGAAAGTAGCCGGACATCATGATGCCGATGAGGCCGGTCGAGTAGCCCTCGGCGACGCCCCGCAACGTCAGCAGGGTATTCAGCAGGCCGTGGCCGAGCAGGAGCAAAGCCACGCCGCCCAGCAGCGAACCGATGGGGCAATCAGAGAAGTCATGCGTCAAACCCTAAGCAACTGGCAAATGGATGGCAAGCTCGCGATTGCCGCCGCCCGCCGGCAGTGCATGCGCCTGCAAGTGCACCATTGGGCAGCACGAGCGGCCAAGGATTCCCTGGCAAGCCAAGCGGCGGGCACTAGCGATGGTCGTCTTGCGGTACGACAGCAGGTCAGGACGGCGCCCCGGATGAACGACGACACTTTTTCGTGCACCCGCGTGCCGTCTGCCTCAGCCGGTCTGGTCCGGTGCCAGCGTGGCGATCAGCGCCTTGACCGTGCCCGGCAGGGCATCGAACTCGCGTACCAGGATGCTGCGCTCGCGTACCGCCCAGGGCTCGTCGAGCTCGACGATCGCCAGGCGCATGGTGCGGCTGTGGCGGGTGGCCGCCGACTCGGGAATGACGCCGATGCCGACACCGGCCTCGATCATCCGGCAGACCGCTTCGAAGGAGGACACCTGGATGCGCAGCGACAGCTGCTCGCCGAGCCGTTCCACCTGATCGCGCAGGAAGCTGAGCAGGGTGCTGCCTTCGTGCAGGCCGATGTGCTGGAAGGACAGCGTCTGGCTCAGCGTCACCTGGCGCTCGGCGGCCAGCGGGTGGCCGACCGGAACCGCCAGCACCAGCCGGTCGGTGCTGAAGTGCAGCACCTGCAGGCCGCGCGCCTCCACCGGGCCGGCGATGATGCCGAGGTCGGTGGAGCCGTCCAGCACGCCGCGCACGATGTCGCGCGACAGGCGCTCCTGCAGGTCCACCGTCACGCCCGGGCGTTCGGCGAGAAAGCCGGCCAGCTTCTCCGGGAGGAATTCGGTGACCGCCGTGGTGTTGGCGAAGATGCGGATGTGCCCGGCCGAATCGGTGCCATAGGCGGTGAACTCGCTCTTGAGGTAGTCGACCTGGCGCATGATCAGCCGCGCATGCTGCAGCAGCCGCTGCCCGGCCGGGGTGAGCTCCACGCCGCGGCTGTCTCGATACAGCAGGCGGGCGTCGAGCTGCGACTCCAGCGCCTTAATGCGGACGCTGGCCGCCGCCGGCGACAGATGGCAGCGGCGCGCCGCCTGGCTCAGGCTGGGTGACTCCGAGATGTGCAGGAACAGGTGTAGATCGGCTAGATCGAAGTGCATCGGACGCGCCCTGTGCTGGTGTTAACCATAATTTAATGGTGGTGTTAGGAAATGCTAATTCACAAAACACCAATAACCCAGCAGGCTACGGCGAAAACAACACACACCACCACGATGGGATCTGTGATGACCGACACCTCTGCCTGGCTCGGACGCACCGAGGAGACTCACGAAGAGCTCAGCCGCAACCTGATCAAGCGCATCGCCGCGACCCTGGGCGAAGCCGAACCCGGCACCGGCCAGCCACTGCCGCCGCTGTGGCAATGGTGTTTCTTCCAGGATGCGGTGCCCGAGACCGGCCTCGGCGGCGACGGCCATCCGGCGCGCGGCGGCTTCCTGCCCCCGGCGGACAACCGCAACCGCATGTGGCTGGCGGCCGGCTGGAATTCATCGAGCCGCTGCCGGTGGGCGAGGAGGCGACGCGCGTCTCCACCATCCAGGACATCCAGGAAAGAGCGGCCGCACCGGTTCGCTGCTGTTCGTCACCGTGCGCCACGACTACTCGCAAAACGGCCGCCTGGCCATTCGCGAAGAACAGGACATCGTCTACCGCGAGCCCACCCCGCCGAAGACCAGCAGCGGCGAGCCGCTGATCGAGGGTGACTGGCGCGAGGCGGTGAACCCGACGCCGACGCTGCTGTTCCGCTATTCGGCGGTCACCTTCAACGGCCACCGCATCCACTACGACTGGCCCTACGTGACCGACACCGAGGGTTATTCCGGCCTGGTGGTGCACGGGCCGCTGATCGCCACCCTCAGCCTGCGGGCCTTTTGCCGCGCCAACCCGGAGGCGCGCCTGCGTCGCTTCGCCTTCCGCGGCCTGCGTCCGCTGATCGCGCCGCAGCCCTTCGAGGTCGGCGGGCGCATCGTCGCGCCGGGCAAGGCCGAGGTCTGGGCCGGCAATGCCAACGGCCTGGCGCAGAAGGGCGAAGTGGAATTCGAGTAAACACAAAGACTGATTTTGGGAGCCAGGGTGCCGTAGCCCCTTGTTCGTGAATCGAGGCGGCAGCCATTCGCGAGCAAGCTCGCTCCTACAAAAGAATTTTCGAGGAACCGAGATGAATCCGTACCTGAACGACGAATACAACGCCATCCGCGAAGGCGTGCGCGCCCTCTGCGCCGAATTCCCCGCCGAATACTGGCGCAAGATCGACGAGGAGAAGGGCTTTCCCGAGGAATTCGTCAAGGCCATGACCGAAGCCGGCTGCTGTCGGCGATGATCCCGGAAGAATACGGCGGCTCGGGCCTGGGCCTGGCCGAAGCCTCTATCATCCTCGAGGAAGTGAACCGCTGCGGCGGCAACTCCGGCACCATTCACGGCCAGATGTACAACATGTTCACCCTGCTGCGAAACGGCAGCGACGAGCAGAAGGGCTACTACCTGCCCAAGCTGGCCAGCGGCGAGCTGCGCCTGCAGTCCATGGGCGTGACCGAGCCGACCACCGGCACCGACACCACCAAGATCAAGACCACGGCGGTGAAGCAGGGAGACAAGTACGTCATCAACGGCCAGAAGGTCTGGATCTCGCGCATCCAGCACTCCGACCTGATGATCCTGCTGGCCCGCACCACGCCCCTGGCCGAGGTGAAGAAGAAGGCCGACGGCATGTCCATCTTCCTGGTCAACCTGCGCGAAGCCATCGGCAACGGCCTGACCGTGCAGCCGATCGCCAACATGGTCAACCACGAGACCAACGAGCTGTTCTTCGACAACCTGGAAATCCCGGCCAGCAGCCTGATCGGCGAAGAAGGCAAGGGCTTCCGCTACATCCTCGACGGCCTCAATGCCGAGCGCACCCTGATCGCCGCCGAGTGCATCGGCGACGGCCGCTGGTTCACCGAGAAGTCGGCGCAGTACGCCCGCGACCGCGTGGTGTTCGGCCGCCCGATCGGCCAGAACCAGGGCGTGCAGTTCCCGATCGCCGAGGCGCACATCGAGATCGAGGCCGCCGACCTGATGCGCTGGCGCGCCTGTGAGGAGTACGACGCCGGCCGCAACGCCGGGGCCGCGGCCAACATGGCCAAGTACCTGGCCGCCAAGGCGTCCTGGGAAGCGGCCAACGCCTGCCTGCAGACCCACGGCGGTTTCGGCTTCGCCAACGAATACGACGTCGAGCGCAAATTCCGCGAGACCCGCCTGTACCAGGTGGCGCCGATCTCCACCAACCTGATCCTGTCGTACGTGTCCGAGCACCTGCTCGAGCTGCCGCGTTCGTTCTGACGGAGCGGCCGTAGGGTGGAAAACGACCGCAGGTCTTTTCCACCGAGACCGATGATGCAGACGCGTGGAAAAGGCTTCGCCGTTTTCCGCCCTACGAATGATGACGCCGGCGATGGGGCCGAACCCATCGAGTGGTCCAACCCAATGGAGTCAACCGAAATGAGCCAGCACACCCAGGCACTCACCGAGTTCCTCGCCGGCCTGACCTACGAGCAGATCCCCAATCAGGTACTGGCGCGCACCGAAGACCTGTTCCTCGACTGGCTGGCCTCCGCGCTGGCCAGCCAGGGCGCGCACCCGATCCCGCTGTTCGAGCGCTACGCCGAGAAGATGGGCCCGGCCGACGGCCCGGCGCACATCTTCGTCAGCGGCAAGGGCAGCTCGGCCTATTTCGCCGCGCTGGTCAACGGCGCCAGCTCGCACCTGGTCGAGCAGGACGACCTGCACAACAGCTCCGTGCTGCACCCGGCCACCGTGGTCTTCCCCGCTGCGCTGGCCGCCGCACAGGACCTCGGCAAGTCCGGCCGCGAGCTGCTGCTGCGTCGGTCGCCGGCTACGAGGCGGGCATCCGCATCGGCGAGTTCCTCGGTCGCTCGCACTACCGCATCTTCCATACCACCGCCACGGTCGGCACCCTGGCCGCCGCGGTGGCGGTCGGCAAGCTGCTGGATTTCGACCAGGCGCAGTTCACCAACCTGCTCGGCAGCGCCGGCACCCAGGCCGCGGGGCTGTGGGAGTTCCTCCGCGACGCCGCCGACTCCAAGCAGCTGCACACCGCCAAGGCGGCCGCCGACGGCCTGCTGGCCGCCTACCTGACCGCCGAGGGGCTGACCGGCGCGAAGAACATCCTCGAAGGCGATCAGGGCATGGCCGCCGGCATGTCCAGCGACGCGACCCGAGCAAGCTGTCCGACCGCCTCGGCAGCCGTTGGGCGCTGGTGGAGACCTCCTTCAAGTTCCACGCGTCCTGCCGCCACACCCATCCGGCCGCCGATGCCCTGCTCGAGCTGATGCAGCGCGAAGGCCTGCGCGCCGAGGAAATCCGCAGCGTGACCGCGCGCGTGCACCAGGGCGCCATCGACGTGCTCGGCCGCGTGACCGTGCCGCAGACGGTGCACCAGGCGAAGTTCTCCATGGGTACGGTGCTCGGCCTGATCGCCGTGCACGGCAAGGCCGGCCTGCCGGAATTCCACACCCTGGCGCTCACCGACGAGGCGGTCTCGGCCTTCCGCGACAAGGTCTCGATGGTGCTCGACCCGGAGGTCGACGGCGCCTATCCGGCCCGCTGGCTCGGCCGCGTCACGCTGGAGACCACCGACGGCCGCACCCTGCAGGCCGCGGTCGACGACCCCAAGGGCGACCCGGGCAACACGCTCAGCCGCGCCGAGCTGGAGGACAAGTTCCGCCGCCTGGTGCAATTCTCCGGCGCGCGCAGCGCGGACGAGGCGGGCCAACTGATCGAAAGGGTCTGGCGCCTGCGCGACACCAACGACCTGAGCGTTCTGGCCTGACGGCTTCGAACCGGCACTCTTTCGTAGGGTGGGCTTCAGCCCACCGGACAGACGAACAGGCAGGAAAAGAACTATGAGCGATACCGCAGCCAAACCCCGTCCCCTGGACGGCATCACCGTGATCAGCCTCGAGCACGCCATCGCCGCGCCGTTCTGTACGCGCCAACTGGCCGACCTCGGCGCCCGGGTGATCAAGATCGAGCGGCCCGGCGTCGGCGACTTCGCCCGCGGCTACGACGAGCGCGTCAAGGGGCTGGCCTCCCATTTCGTCTGGACCAACCGCTCCAAGGAAAGCCTGGCCCTGGACCTCAAGGCGCCGAGGCCGGCGAGGTGCTCGACGCGCTGCTGGCCAAGGCCGACGTGCTGGTGCAGAACCTCGCGCCCGGCGCCGCGGCGCGCATGGGCCTGTCGTTCGAGGCGCTGCACGCGCGTTTCCCGAGGCTGGTCTCTGCGACATCTCCGGCTACGGCGAAGGCGGTCCCTACGAGCAGAAGAAGGCCTACGACCTGCTGATCCAGAGCGAAGGCGGGTTCCTCTCCGTGACCGGCGGGCCGGGCGAGGAGGAAATGGCCAAGGCCGGCTGCTCGATCGCCGACATCGCCGCCGGCATGTACGCCTACACCGGCGTGCTCTCGGCGCTGATGCTGCGCGACAAGACCGGCGAAGGCAGCCGGGTCGACGTGTCGATGCTCGAAAGCCTGGTCGAGTGGATGGGCTATCCGCTGTACTACGCCTACGACGGCGCACCGCCGCCGCCGCGTGCCGGTGCGGCGCATGCCACCATCTATCCCTACGGGCCGTTCCCGGCCGGCGATGGCGGAACCGTCATGCTGGGGCTGCAGAACGAGCGCGAATGGGGCCTCTTCTGCGAGAAGGTGCTGCTGCAGCCTGAGCTGGCCAGGGACGAGCGCTTCTCGGCGAACTTCAAGCGCTCCGAGAACCGTGCGGCGCTGCGTGCGATCATCGTCGAGAGCTTCGCCAGCCTGACCGCCGAGCAGGTGATCGAGCGGCTGGAAGCGGCCTCGATCGCCAACGCCCACGTCAACGACATGGCCGGCGTCTGGGCTCATCCGCAACTGAAGGCGCGCCAGCGCTGGAGCGAGGTGGGCAGTCCCTCCGGCACGCTGCCGGCGCTGCTGCCGCCGGGGCGCAATACCGCCTTCGAGCCGCGCATGGACCCGATTCCGGCGCTGGGCGAACACACCGATCGCGTGCTCGCCGAACTGGGCTACACGGCCGCCGACATCGAACGCATCACCGGCCGCCGAGCCGGCTGAAGGGCAAAGGACATCCCATGACCGAACAGATCATCCGTAGCGCGCTCTTCGTCCCGGCGACCCGCCCCGAGCGCATCCCCAAGGCGCTCGCCAGCGGTGCCGACGTCGTCATCGTCGACCTCGAGGACGCGGTGCAGGAGAGCCTGAAGGAGCAGGCGCGGGCCAACCTCGACGCCTCCCTCAGCGAAAACCCAGAGGCCCGCGTGCTGGTGCGGGTCAACTCGGCCGGGCACGCCGGGCATGCCGCCGACCTGGCGCTGTGCCAGCGGCACGCCAACGTCAGCGCGGTGCTGCTGCCCAAGGTCGAGAGCGCCGCCCAGGTCGAACGCGTGGCGGCCTGCGGCAAGCCGGTCTGGCCGATCGTCGAAAGCGCGCTCGGCCTGTTCGAGTTGCCAACGATCGCCAGCGCCCAGGGCATCGAACGGTTGTCGTTCGGTGCGCTGGATCTCGGACTCGATCTTGGTCTGGCTAGTGGAAGCGCAGCGGCAGAGCGTATCCTTGACCATGCTCGTTATGCGATCCTGCTGCACTCGCGCATCGCCGCGCTGGCCGCACCGCTCGACAGCGTGTTCCCCGACATCAAGAACGTGGAGGGGCTCGCCCGGGCGGCGGCCGATGCAGCCGACATGGGGTTCGGCGGATTGCTCTGCATCCACCCCAGCCAGGTGGCGGTGGTGCACGAGGCCTTGATGCCCAGCACCGACGAACTGGCCTGGGCACAGCGGGTCTTGGCTGCGGGCGCTTCCGGTGACGGGGTGTTCGTGGTCGACGGGCAGATGGTCGACGCACCGGTGATCGGTCGCGCTCGCCGTCTGCTGCAGCGGGCGGGGCGCTCGGTCGGTTGATCGACGCCACGTCTGAAACACACATACCAACTCGTCAACAATCGACAACAACAAGAGGTATCACAATGCTCAAGCAAACCGTCAAGGCGCTCGCCTGTGCTGTTTCGATCGGTCTCGCCGGCCTGGCTCACGCCGCCGACCCGATCGTCATCAAGTTTTCGCACGTGGTCGCAGACAACACGCCCAAGGGCCAAGGCGCGCAGATGTTCAAGAAGCTCGCCGAAGAACGCCTGCCCGGCAAGGTGAAGGTCGAGGTGTATCCGAACTCCTCGCTGTTCGGCGACGGCAAGGAGATGGAAGCCCTGCTGCTCGGCGACGTGCAGATGCTGGCGCCCTCGCTGGCGAAGTTCGAGCCGTACGCCAAGTCGGTGCAGATCTTCGACCTGCCGTTCCTGTTCGACGACATCAACGCGGTTGACCGCTTCCAGGCCAGCGATGCCGGCAAGCAGCTGCTCAACAGCATGCGCGACAAGAACATCACCGGCCTGGCCTACTGGCACAACGGATGAAGCAGCTGTCGGCGAACAAGCCGATGCGCGAACCGAAGGACGCTCGCGGCCTGAAGTTCCGCGTGCAGGCTTCCAACGTGCTGGAAGAGCAGTTCAAGGCGCTGCGCGCCAACCCGCGCAAGATGAGCTTCGCCGAGGTCTACCAAGGCCTGCAGACCGGCGTGGTCAACGGCACCGAGAACACCTGGTCGAACTACTACAGCCAGAAGGTGCATGAAGTTCAGCCGTACTTCACCCACTCCGACCACGGCGTGATCGACTACATGGTGATCACCAACACCCAGTTCTGGGACGGCCTGCCGGAAGACGTACGCGGCGAGCTGGAAAAGATCATGGAAGAGGTCACCGTCGCGGTGAACAAGCAGGCCGACGATCTGAACCAGGAAGCCCGCGCAGCCATCGAGAAGGCTGGCACCAGCGAGATCATCGAACTGACCTCGGAACAGCGCGAAGAATGGCGTGAAGCATGGCGCCGGTCTGGAAGAAGTTCGAGAACGAGATCGGTGCCGACCTGATCAAGCGCCCAGGACTCCAACCAGGCCAACTGAGCCGGGCTGCCCGAACGGCTCCCACTCTGCGCACAGGCGCAGGCGTTGGTGCCGAACGGGGGTTCGTCGCAGGTTGACTGCGCCTGTCGGGCGCCGGGACGTTCGGAAGCCGGATGCCGCCTTCGCGGCATCTGCAACCTGTCCCGGCGCGACGCCACGGTGCAGTGAGGCGTCCTCTAGGAGGGGCCAGGGTGAGGGGACGCGTTTCCCTCGTCCGCCCCTGCGGAAGGGGGACGCGCCGAAATCCGTAGTTGGGCCGGGCGGCGCTCCGCTTCAGCCCACCACGTGGCCTGCATTGGTGGGCTAAAGCCCACCCTACGGTGCTTGTCCGCGCGTGGCGGAAGGGCACAGACGCCCGACCTTCCCCTGTAGGAGCAGGCTCTGCCTGCGACCGGGGCCCCGCCATTAATCCTCAAACCGATCGATCCTCTCTCCGGGAGGCTGTCGCCGGTTCGGTGTGCCTGATCCTTATTTCGGGCCGTATTTCCTCTGCAAGGTCGCAAGCAGAACTTGCTCCTACAGAGTTTGGCTCCGGCTAACCTCTATCGCACCAATCCATGCGACGCGAGCGCGGCCGCACCGGCCGAGCGCTGGAGGACCCGATGAAACCCCGCATCAGCGTAATCACCCTGGCCGTGGACGACCTGTCGCGGGCGGTCCGCTTCTACCGCGACGGGCTGGGCCTGCGCACCGAGGGCATCGTCGGCGAGCAGTTCGAGCACGGCGCGGTGGCCTTCTTCGACCTGCAGGCCGGGCTGAAGCTGGCGCTGTGGCCGCGCGGCAGCCTGGCCCACGATTCGGGGCTGGCGCCCGGCCCGGCGAGCGCGACCGAGTTCAGCCTGGGGCACAACGTCGCCAGCCGGGAAGAGGTCGATGCGGTGATGGCGCAGGCGACGGACGCCGGCGCGCGGCTGGTCAAGGCCGCCGCCGACACCTTCTGGGGCGCTACGCCGGCTACTTCCAGGACCCGGACGGACACCTCTGGGAAGTCGTCTGGAACCCGGCATTGCTGCCGGACGAGGCGGGCGGCGCCTGACGCCCGCCGTGCACGGCGCTCAGGCGGTGGCGTCCATCCATTTCGGCCGCGGATAGCGGCGGTCGGACTTGCCGGCCTTGAGAATCGCCCCGGGCACCTCGTGGCCGATCAGACCGGGCAGCTGGCGGCGGCTTCCAGCAGCCGGTCGAGGTCGACGCCGGTGTCCAGGCCCATGCGCTGGAACATGTGCACCAGGTCCTCGGTGCAGATGTTGCCGCTGGCGCCCGGCGCGTAGGGGCAGCCGCCGAGGCCGCCGAGCGAGGCGTCGAAGCGGTCGATGCCGGCGTTCAGCGCCGCCACCGCGTTGGCCAGGCCCATGCCACGGGTGTTGTGGAAGTGTGCGGTGAACACCGTCTGCGGCCAGCGCCGGCGGCCTCCCCGCAGATGCGCCCGACCTGCGCGGGGTCGGCCATGCCGGTGGTGTCGCACAGGGTCACGCCCTGCACGCCGATGTCCAGCAGCTTCTGCACCAGTTCGTAGACGCGCGCCTCCG
>LZQQ01000200.1_pt1 | contig 10161 bp, 14 predicted proteins | sample 768581 | NCBI WGS metagenome assembly LZQQ01 (sample SAMN05207185, study PRJNA324510) | oil field metagenome | isolation source: sample BH-FW-20 from oil reservoir | place: India: Bombay High | collected 2015-11-25 | reverse complement strand
CGCTGCTGCGCTGGGCGCCGCCGGCCGGCCACGCAAGTTTGAGCTGGTAGGGCCTTTCCAGTAGACTACGCTCCCGTCTTATCCAAGCTTCTGCGTGGCTCCACGAGCCCCGCAGGGTTTCGCCATGCCGCCCTCCGCGCGCTGGCACCTTCGCTTTCCCCAGCGGCGCCGGCCGCTTAACGCAGACTTCTAGGGTTCTTATGACGCGCTACATCTTCGTCACGGGCGGTGTTGTTTCTTCATTGGGGAAAGGCATCGCCTCGGCATCCTTGGCGGCCATCCTGGAGGCGCGGGGCCTGAAGGTCACGATGCTCAAGCTGGATCCCTACATCAACGTCGATCCGGGCACCATGAGCCCGTTCCAGCACGGCGAGGTGTTCGTCACCCACGACGGCGCCGAGACCGATCTCGACCTGGGTCACTACGAGCGGTTCATCCGCACCACCATGACCCAGAACAACAACTTCACCACCGGCCGGGTCTACGAGGACGTGCTGCGCCGCGAGCGCCGCGGCGACTACCTCGGCGCGACCATCCAGGTCATTCCGCACATCACCGACGAGATCAAGCGCCGCATCATCAAGGGCGCCGGTGACGCCGACGTCGCGCTGGTGGAAATCGGCGGCACGGTCGGTGACATCGAGTCGCAGCCGTTCCTCGAGGCGATCCGCCAGCTGCGCGTCGAAGTCGGTGCCAAGCGCGCCATGCTGATGCACCTGACGCTGGTGCCCTACATCGCCACCGCCGGCGAGACCAAGACCAAGCCGACCCAGCATTCGGTGAAGGAGCTGCGCTCCATCGGTCTGCAGCCCGACGTGCTGGTGTGCCGCTCCGATCATCCGATCGACATGTCCTCGCGTCGCAAGATCGCCCTGTTCACCAACGTCGAGGAGCGGGCGGTCATCGCCCTCGAGGACGTCGACACCATCTACAAGATTCCCGGCGTGCTGCACGCGCAGGGGCTGGACGACTACGTCGTCGAGCGTTTCGGCCTCGAGTGCGGCAGTGCCGACCTCTCCGAATGGGACCGCGTGGTCGATGCCAAGCTGAACCCGGAGAAGGAAGTCACCATCGCCATGGTCGGCAAATACATGGAACTTCTCGACGCGTACAAATCTCTGATCGAGGCAATGAGCCACGCCGGTATCCAGAGCCGTACGAAAGTGAATCTCCGTTACATCGACTCCGAAGACATCGAGACCCAGGGCACCGGGCTGCTCGAGGGCATCGACGCCATCCTGGTTCCGGGCGGCTTCGGTCTGCGCGGCGTCGAGGGCAAGATCGCGACCGTCAAGTACGCCCGTGAGAACAGGATTCCCTATCTCGGTATCTGCCTCGGCATGCAGGTAGCGGTCATCGAGTATGCCCGTGACGTGCTGGGATGGAGCGATGCCAACTCGACCGAATTCGACCGCGAGAGCGGCCATCCAGTGGTCGGCCTGATCACCGAGTGGGCCGATGCCACCGGCAACCTCGAGACCCGCAGCGAAAGCTCCGACCTGGGCGGGACCATGCGCCTGGGCGCGCAGGAGTGCCAACTGGAGCCCGGCTCGCACGTGTACGACTGCTACGGCAAGGATCGCATCGTCGAGCGTCACCGCCACCGCTACGAGGTGAACAACAACCTGCTGCCGAAGCTGCAGGAAGCCGGCCTGAAGGTCACCGGCCGCTCCGGCGACGGCGCGCTGGTCGAAGTGGTCGAGGCGCCGGACCATCCTTGGTTCGTGGCCTGCCAGTTCCATCCGGAGTTCACCTCCACGCCGCGTGACGGCCATCCGCTGTTCAGCGGCTTCGTCAACGCCGCACTGGCGTACAAGGGGAGCAAGGCATGAGCACCCGGACCATCCGCGTCGGGGCCATCGAGGTCGCCAACGACAAGCCCTTCGTGCTGTTCGGCGGCATGAACGTGCTCGAGTCGCGCGACCTGGCCATGCAGATCTGCGAGGCCTACGTCGAGGTCACCGGCAAGCTCGGCATCCCCTACGTATTCAAGGCCAGCTTCGACAAGGCCAACCGTTCCTCGATCAACTCCTTCCGCGGCCCGGGCCTGGACGAGGGGCTGAAGATCTTCGAAGAGGTCAAGAAGACCTTCGGCGTGCCGGTCATCACCGACGTGCACGAGCCCTACCAGGCGCAGCCGGTCGCCGAGGTCTGCGACGTCATCCAGCTGCCGGCCTTCCTCTCGCGCCAGACCGACCTGGTGGTGGCGATGGCCAGGACCGGCGCGGTCATCAACATCAAGAAGGCCCAGTTCCTCGCCCCGCAGGAAATGAAGCACATCCTCGCCAAGTGCGAAGAGGCGGGCAACGACCAGCTGATCCTCTGCGAGCGCGGCTCCTCGTTCGGCTACAACAACCTGGTGGTGGACATGCTCGGCTTCGGCATCATGAAGCAGTTCCAGTACCCGGTGATCTTCGACGTCACCCATGCCCTGCAGATGCCCGGCGGGCGCGCCGATTCGGCCGGCGGCCGACGCGCGCAGGTGACCGACCTGGCCAAGGCCGGCTTGAGCCAGGGGCTCGCCGGCCTGTTCCTCGAGGCGCATCCGGACCCCGAGCAGGCGAAGTGCGACGGGCCCTGCGCACTGCGGCTGAACAAGCTGGAGCCGTTCCTGACGCAGCTCAAGCAGCTGGACGACCTGATCAAGAGTTTTTCGCCAATCGAAACCGCTTGAAGCTTCCTGCTTGAAGCTATTTATGGAGTGTTGATAACAATGGCAAAAATCGTCGACATCAAGGGACGTGAAGTTCTCGACTCGCGCGGCAACCCGACCGTGGAAGCGGACGTGATCCTCGACAACGGCATCGTCGGCAGCGCCTGTGCCCCGTCGGGAGCTTCCACCGGTTCCCGCGAGGCGCTGGAACTGCGCGATGGCGACAAGAGCCGTTATCTCGGCAAGGGCGTTCTCAAGGCGGTTGGCAACGTCAACGGCCCGATCCGCGACCTGCTGCTGGGCAAGGACCCGGCCGACCAGAAGGCCCTGGACCGCGCGATGATCGAACTCGACGGTACCGAGAACAAGGCCAAGCTGGGCGCCAACGCCATCCTCGCCGTCTCCCTGGCAGCCGCCAAGGCCGCCGCCCAGGACGCCGACCTGCCGCTGTACGCGCACATCGCCAACCTCAACGGCACGCCCGGCCAGTACTGCATGCCGGTGCCGATGATGAACATCATCAACGGCGGTGAGCACGCCGACAACAACGTCGACATCCAGGAATTCATGATCCAGCCGGTCGGCGCCAAGACCTTCGCCGATGCGCTGCGCATGGGCGCGGAAATCTTCCATCACCTCAAGGCCGTGCTCAAGGCGCGCGGGCTGAACACCGCGGTGGGCGACGAGGGCGGCTTCGCGCCGAACCTGGCCTCCAACGAGGAGGCGCTGGGCGCCATCGCCGAGGCGGTGGAGAAGGCCGGCTACACGCTGGGCACCGACATCACCCTGGCGCTCGACTGCGCCTCCAGCGAGTTCTACAAGGATGGCAAGTACGATCTCGCGGGCGAGGGCAAGGTGTTCGACGCCGCCGGTTTCGCCGACTACCTGGCCGGCCTGACCCAGCGCTACCCGATCATCTCCATCGAAGACGGCATGGACGAGTCCGACTGGAGCGGCTGGAAGGGCCTGACCGACAAGATCGGCGCCAAGGTCCAGCTGGTCGGCGACGACCTGTTCGTCACCAACACCAAGATCCTCGAGGAAGGCATCGAGAAGGGCATCGCCAACTCGATCCTGATCAAATTCAACCAGATCGGTTCGCTGACCGAGACCCTGGAAGCCATCCAGATGGCCAAGGCGGCCGGCTACACCGCGGTCATCTCGCACCGTTCGGGCGAGACCGAGGACGCCACCATCGCCGACCTGGCGGTGGGCACCGCCGCCGGCCAGATCAAGACCGGCTCGCTGTGCCGTTCCGACCGGGTGTCCAAGTACAACCAGCTGCTGCGTATCGAAGAGCAGCTCGGCGGAAAGGCCCCGTACCGCGGCCGCGCCGAGTTCCGCGGCTGATGGCAGCGTGATAAAAGGGCGGCGCATGCCGCCCTTTTTTGATGAATCAGGTTTTTTCATGTCCTCGAGCAGCCCCTTGTTGCGAAGCCTCCGGGCGTACCTTCGTCTTGCGAGGGCGGCCGCATTCCATGCCGGCCCGTACCAGGTGTGCCATGCGTAGTCCCTACTGGCTGTTCGCGGTCCTGATCCTGCTGCTCGGCGGCCTGCAGTACCGGCTCTGGGTGGGCGAGGGGAGTCTCGCCCAGGTCACCGATCTGAAGCGGCAGATCGCCGAGCAGCGCAACGAGAACGAGCGCCTGCTGGACCGCAACCGGCTGATGGAAGCCGAGGTCATGGAGCTCAAGCAGGGCATGGAAACCGTAGAAGAACGCGCGCGTCACGAGCTGGGGATGGTCAAGGAGGGGGAAACCCTCTACCAGCTGACCGAATGAGCGACGTGCCGTTACCTCCCTTCTGGTGCGTGGTTCCGGCCGCCGGCATCGGCAGCCGAATGCGCGCGACCGGCCAAAGCAATATCTGCAAGTGGCCGGGCGCAGCATCCTCGAACATACCCTCGAACGTCTTCTCCGGCACCCCGGTCTGCAGGGCTGGTGGTCAGCCTGGCGGCGGACGACCCGTTCTGGCCGCAGCTCGCCTGTGCCGGCGATCCACGCATCACCCGTGCGCGCGGCGGCAGGGAGCGTGCCGATTCGGTGCTCGGAGCGCTGCAGACGCTGCTGCGCATGGGCGTGGACGAAGACGCCTGGGTGCTGGTGCACGACGCGGCGCGGCCCAACCTGGCGCGCGAGGACCTCGATCGGCTGCTGGGCGAATTGCAGCACGACCCGGTCGGTGGGCTGCTCGCCGCGCAGAGTCGCGACACGCTCAAGCAGGCCGACGCCGAAGGGCGGGTGGTGCAGACGCTGGACCGCGCCCGGATCTGGCAGGCTACACCCCGCAGATGTTCCGCCTGGGCATGCTGCAGCGCGCGCTGTCGCAGGCACTGGCCGCCGCCCTGGCGGTGACCGACGAGGCCTCGGCAATGGAGTGGGCCGGCCACGCGCCGCGCCTGGTCGAAGGCCGCACGGACAACCTCAAGGTGACCCGTCCGGAAGATCTGGAGTGGTTGCAGCGGGCCTGGGCAGGCCCGCTGTAAAGGCGCGTCAGAAGCGATAAAGCGCCGCGACGCCGGTCTGGGTGGGCATGCGCTCCTTCGGCACCACAATTACCTCGCCGCCGTGTTCGAAGGTCCACACGGTCAGCTCGTCCAGCAGGTCGGGCGTGGTCGCCGACTGCTCGCTCACCGGCAGCGCCTTGCCCTCGCTGAGATCGGTCTGGCCGGGAATGCGCCGTTCCGCCTCGACCAGCAGGGTCGCGACCCGCCCTTCGACGATCGACTGACCGATCTCCTCGATCCGGTCGGTCGCCAGGCCCTGGCCGCGGGATTCGCCGTACTGGTCGATGATGCCCTCCAGGCGCTTGAGGTAGCGCGGCTCCATCACCGTCCAGCTGAGCTGGCGCAGTTCGTCCTTGCCCAGCAGCGAGTGGTCCTTGTCGATGCCTTCCGGGAGCAGGAAGTTGTTGTGGCTGAGCTTGCGGAACACGTGCTGGTGTTCCGGCAGCGCAGCAGGATCAGTGGCAGGCCGGTGGGTTTGGAGTGGTGCTCGAGAATGGCGCGGTCGACTTCGCGGAAATAGCGCTCGCGGTCGCGCTCCATCTCGCCCGAGCGTCCCTCGCCGCCAGCTTCGGCGGTCATCGGGTCGCCGCGTTCGCTGGCGCGGCTGTAGCCCTGCGGGTGGCCGCTCTGGTCCTTCGCCGTCAGGTCGCTGCCCAGGGCCTGTTCGAGCGTGGCGGGCACGCCCTCGGCGAGCGGGATCTCGTCGATGCCGTCGCGGTTACCCTCGTACAGGCGCACCGAATCCATGGTCAGCGCCAGGATCTGGTAGCGGTCCGCCGACTGGGCGATGCGTAGCAGCGGCTTGACGTGCATGCGGTCGTTGGCCACGGCCAGCTCCGGCACCTTGCGCTGCAGCCGGAAGAACTTGAAGTAGCCCGGCGCGCCGAATACCGCCAAGCCGTCGCGGCTGGCGTTCCAGAAGTCGTTGTCGTCGACCAGGGCGAGGAAGGGCTCGAGCAGCTTGTCCGCATCGGGAAAGCCCTGTTTCCTCAGCGAATCCTCCAGCTGGCGTACCAGCTGCTTGTAGCGGATCGGGTCCTGTTCGCGCTCGGGGAAGCTGCGGTGCGTCGGCTGGTAGAGCGAGAGGCAGGGCTTCTGCCGAACCGCCAGCAATTGCTTGAGCGTGTCGCGGGTAAGAGTCGCGGGCATGGTACACCTCATGACGTAATGATCAGTGGCGCGGTCCCTCGTGAATGGCTGTCCGGTCAGCGGCGGAGCTTGCCGATGGTGTGCTCCAGCGCATGGGTCATCTTGGCGGCGGCGCATCGACCGCCAGGTCGAGCGATTCGGCCTTGTGCGTCACCGACAGGGCCTCGTGGTGCTTCATCCGCGCCTCGATCTGGCAGCGCTTGTCCTGCGGCCCGGCCTTGCCGGCGTTCTCGTCGTTGATATGCACCTCGACCCGGGTCAGGAAATCGCCGAATCGCTCGAGTTCCCCCTCGACGGTGGCGCGGATGCTGTCTTCCAGGCCCTGGGTCACGTTAATGCTGTGATTGCTGTTCACTTGGATGTGCATGGGGGTCTCCTGAGTGGCGCAAGGCGCGGGGGCGAAAGGGGCTGACAGGCTGTGACAGCTGCGGCGCGGGACCCTGCCGCGTCGAAAACAGGCTCGGCCACGTGACGATCGGAACGTTCGTCCACGTCTGGGCTTTTTCGCTGTTCTCGTGCTTGCCTGGCCATCGCTCGCGACGTTCTCACGCAGCCTGTGAGGGCGCCCTTTGCAGTTACGACGGGCCGACTCGGGGAGGGTTCCGCGTATCCGCCCGCCGGTATTTCAGGGAGTTACAGCGAATCGGGCGGTGCCGTGTCCGGACGATACTCGGGGCGCGCGGCGAGCCCGTGCTTGAGCGCTTCGATCAGTTGGGCGACCTTCGCCGACAGCAGCCGGCGCCTCGGATAGACGGCCCAGACGGCGGTATTCGGCGGCTGGTTGGCCTCGAGCAGGGACACCAGCCGCCCTTGGCGCAACGGTTCGCGCACGTAGTAGTCGGGCAACTGGCTGATGCCGAAGCCGCGCAGAGTCGCGTCCAGCACCGCCTCGCCGCTGTTGCAGCGCCAGTTGCCGGTGGGCCTGACACCGTGCTCGCGGTTATCGAGCTGGAAGGTCCAGACGTCGCTGGTGCCGATCAGGCAATTGTGGTGCGCCAGCTCCGAAAGCGTATGCGGGCGTCCGTAGCGCGCCAGGTATTCCGGTGCGGCGCACAGGTGCATGGCGCGCGGCGCCAGCCGGGTCGCCACCAGGCTGGAGTCGGTCAGCCGGCCGAGGCGGATGGCCAGGTCGAAACCCTCGTGCACCAGGTCGAGCAGGCGGTTGGTGAGCTCGATCTCCACCCTCAGCTGCGGGTGCGCGGCCATGAAGTCGTTCACCAGCGGGACGATGAAGCGCTCGCCGTAGGCCACCGCGGCGGTCATGCGCAGCAGCCCGGTGGGCGCGCTGTTCAGGTCGCTGACGGCCTGGAAGGCCTGGTCGCGCTCCTCGATCAGCCGCTGGCAGCGCACGTAGAAGGCCTGCCCTGCCTCGGTCATCGAGACCCGCCGGGTGGTGCGGTAAAGCAACTGCGCCTGCAGCCGGTCCTCCAGGCGTGCGACCTGACGACTGACGTGCGAGGACGACACCCGCAGCCGGCCGGCCGCGCCGAGAAAGCTGCCGGTCTCGACCACGGCGACGAATTCGTCCAGCCCGTCCCAACGTTCGGAGCCCATGATTATCCCTGTGCAGCAACAATGAATTACCGAGCCGTGGATTATCCCTTGCTGGCGCTGAATTACACTCGCTTTTTCGATCAACCCACGGAGCATCGTCATGATCAAATCGCGCGCCGCTGTCGCTTTCGGCCCCAACCAGCCGCTGCAAGTCGTCGAAGTGGATGTCGAGCCGCCCAAGGCCGGCGAAGTGCTGGTGCGCATCGTCGCCACCGGCGTCTGCCACACCGATGCCTACACGCTGTCGGGCCAGGATTCCGAGGGGGTTTTTCCCTGCATCCTCGGCCACGAGGGCGGCGGCATCGTCGAGGCGGTGGGCGAGGGCGTCACCTCGGTGGCGGTGGGCGATCACGTGATCCCGCTGTACACGGCCGAATGCCGCCAGTGCAAATTCTGCAAGTCCGGCAAGACCAACCTGTGCAGCTCGGTGCGCGCCACCCAGGGCAAGGGCCTGATGCCGGACGGCACCACCCGTTTCTCCTACAACGGCGAGCCGGTCTACCACTACATGGGCACCTCGACCTTCTCCGAATACACCGTGCTGCCCGAGGTGTCGGTGGCCAAGATTCCGAAGGAGGCGCCGCTGGAGAAGGTCTGCCTGCTCGGCTGCGGGGTGACCACCGGCATCGGCGCGGTGCTCAACACGGCCAAGGTTGAGGAGGGCGCCACCGTCGCCATCTTCGGGCTCGGCGGCATCGGCCTGGCGGCCATCATCGGCGCCAAGATGGCCAAGGCCAGCCGCATCATCGCGGTCGACATCAACCCGTCGAAGTTCGCCATCGCCGAGGAGCTGGGCGCGACCGATTTCGTGAATCCGAAGGACCACGACAAGCCGATCCAGGAGGTCATCGTCGAGATGACGACGGCGGCGTGGACTACAGCTTCGAGTGCGTCGGCAACGTGCAGCTGATGCGTGCCGCGCTGGAGTGCTGCCACAAGGGCTGGGGTGAGTCGACCATCATCGGCGTGGCGCCGGCCGGCCAGGAAATCAGCACCCGGCCGTTCCAGCTGGTCACCGGGCGCGTCTGGCGCGGTTCGGCCTTCGGTGGCGTCAAGGGCCGCACCGAACTGCCGGGCTATGTGGAAAAGGCGCAGAAGGGCGACATTCCGCTGGACACCTTCATCACCCACAACATGGGGCTGGAGGATATCAACCAGGCGTTCGACCTGATGCACGAAGGCAAGAGCATCCGGACTGTCATTCATTTTTGACGGCTTCAGGCGGCAGGCTTCAGGCTGCAGGCGAAACGCGCTTTTGCCTGTAGCCTGCGGCTTGCAGCCTGCGGCCAGGAGCTTTTATGACCCTCGAAAATATCTCCTGCCAGAAAAGCTTCGGCGGCTGGCACAAGCGCTATCGCCACCGCTCGACCTCGCTCAACTGCGACATGGTGTTCGCCGTCTACCTGCCGCCGCAGGCCGAGCAGGGCGCCCGGCTGCCGGTGCTCTACTGGCTCTCGGGCCTGACCTGCACGGACGAGAACTTCATGCAGAAGGCCGGTGCGTTCCGCGCCGCGGCGGAGCTGGGCCTGATCATCGTCGCGCCGGACACCAGCCCGCGCGGCGAGGGCGTGCCGGACGATCCGGAAGGCGCCTGGGATTTCGGCCTTGGCGCCGGCTTCTACCTCAACGCGACCCAGGAGCCCTGGGCCCGGCACTACCGCATGTACGACTACGTGGTGCAGGAACTGCCGGCGCTGATCGAGGCGAACTTCCCGGTGTCCGACCGCCGCGGCATCGCCGGGCATTCCATGGGCGGGCATGGCGCGCTGGTCTGCGCGCTGCGCAACCCCGGGCGCTACCGGTCGGTGTCGGCCTTCGCCCCCATCACCCATCCATGGAGTGCCCCTGGGGCGAGAAGCGTTCAGCCGCTACCTGGGCGAGGACCGCTCGAAGTGGCGGGAATGGGACGCCTGCGCGCTGATCGCCGATGCGCCCGAGCGGCTGCCGATCCTGGTCGACCAGGGCGATCGCGACGACTTCCTGGCCAACCAGCTCAAGCCCGAAGCGCTCGAGGCCGCGGCCCAGGCCGCGGGGCATCCGCTGGTCCTGCGCATGCAGCCCGGGTACGACCACAGCTACTTCTTCATCGCCAGCTTCATCGAGGATCACCTGCGGCATCACGCCGAGGCATTGAAGGCGTAGGGTGGATGACGGCGCAGCCTCATCCACGCGTGGGGCCTTGACCGCGAACGAGTCCCCACCGTCCATTCGCGGCCAAGGCGCTCCCACAAGGGCCCGGGTTAGCGATGTCGCCGCGAGGGCGCGCCTCCCACAAGGCGCGGTGGCCGGCGCCTGCTTT
>LZQQ01000199.1_pt1 | contig 10185 bp, 10 predicted proteins | sample 768581 | NCBI WGS metagenome assembly LZQQ01 (sample SAMN05207185, study PRJNA324510) | oil field metagenome | isolation source: sample BH-FW-20 from oil reservoir | place: India: Bombay High | collected 2015-11-25 | reverse complement strand
CGGAGACGGCGAGGGCGAGCAGGGCGGGTACGACGGGCTTCATGCTTGGATCTCCTTGAGGCGAACGGCCTTGCGGGCCTCGCGCCCTTCCACGAAGGCGCGAATGAGCACATAGAACACCGGGGTCAGCAGCAGGCCGAAGAAGGTCACGCCGATCATCCCGCTGAACACCGCGACGCCCATCGCGTGGCGCATTTCCGCACCGGCGCCGGAGGACAGCACCAGCGGCACCACGCCCATGATGAAGGCGAAGCTGGTCATCAGGATCGGCCGCAACCGCAGGCGGCAGGCTTCCAGCACCGCGGCGAGGCGGTCGAGGCCTTCCTCCTGCTTGTCCTTGGCGAACTCGACGATGAGGATGGCGTTCTTGCACGCCAGGCCCACCAGCACGATCAGGCCGATCTGGGTGAAGATGTTGTTGTCGCTGCCGGCGATGATCACGCCGGTGATGGCCGACAGCAGCGTCATCGGCACGATCAGGATCACCGCCAGCGGCAGGCTCCAGCTCTCGTACTGCGCGGCGAGCACCAGGAAGGCCAGCAGCACGCAGAGCGGGAAGACGAAGATCGCGGTGTTGCCGGCGAGGATCTGCTGGTAGGTCAGCTCGGTCCATTCGTAGCTCATGCCGTTCGGCAGCTCGGCCTCGAGCAGGCGCGCCATCGCCGCCTCGGCCTGGCCGGAGCTGTAGCCCGGTGCCGGCGCGCCGTTGATCTCGGCGGTGATGAAGCCGTTGTAGTGCATCACCCGGTCGGGGCCGGCGGTGTCGCCGATCTTCACGAAGGTCGACAGCGGGACCATCTCGCCGCGGTTGTTGCGTACCTTCAACTGCCCGATCTGCTCGGCTTCCAGGCGGAACTGCTGGTCGGCCTGGACGTTGACCTGGTAGGTGCGGCCGAAACGGTTGAAGTCGTTGGCGTACAGCGAGCCCAGATAGATCTGCAGGGTGTCGAAGATGTCGTCGATGGCCACGCCGTGGGTCTTGGCCTTTTCCCGGTCGATGGCGGCATCGATCTGCGGCACGTTCACCTGGTAGCTGGTGAACAGCCCGGCCAGCTCCGGCACGTTCTGGCTCTTGGCGATGATGTTCTGGGTCTGCGCGTACAGCTCCTCGTAGCCGAGGTTGCCGCGGTCCTGGACCTGCACGCGGAAGCCGCCGATGGTGCCCAGCCCCATGACCGGGGGCGGCGGGAAGATCGCGATGAAGGCTTCCTGGATGCCGCCGAACTGCTGCTGCAGGCGCCGGCGATGGCGTTGGCCGACAGCGACGGGTCCTGGCGCTGCTCGAACGGGTCGAGGGTGACGAAGACGATGCCGCTGTTCGGGCTGTTGGTGAAGCCGTTGATCGACAGGCCGGGGAAGGCCACGGTGCTTTCCACGCCGGGGTGCTTCATGCGATGTCGGACATGCGCCGGATGACGTCCTCGCTGCGGTCGAGGGTCGCCGCGTCGGGCAGTTGGGCGAAGGCCACCAGGTACTGCTTGTCCTGGCCGGGAACGAAGCCGGTCGGGGTGCTGGAGAAGCCCAGGTAGGTCAGGCCCAGCAGCCCGGCATAAACCAGCAGGGCGATCGAGCTCAACCGCAGGACCCTGCGTACGGCACCGACGTAGCCGTGGCTGGCGCGGTCGAACACACGGTTGAAGGGGCCGAACAGCCAGCCGCCGAAGAGCTTGTCGAGCAGCCGGGAAAAGCGGTCCTTCGGCTCGTCGTGGCCCTTGAGCAGGACGGCGGCGAGGGCCGGCGACAGCGTCAGCGAGTTGAACGCGGAGATCACCGTGGAAATCGCCACGGTCAGCGCGAACTGCTGGTAGAACTGCCCGGTCAGACCGGAAATGAAGGCGGTCGGCACGAACACCGCGCACAGCACCAGGGCGATGGCGATGATCGGCCCGGTGACCTCCTTCATAGCCTGGCGGGCGGCCTGCACCGGTGTCTCGCCAAGGCCGATGTGGCGTTCGACGTTCTCCACCACGACGATGGCGTCGTCCACCACGATGCCGATCGCCAGCACCAGGCCGAACAGCGACAGCGCGTTGAGCGAGAAGCCGAACATGTGCATCACCGCGAAGGTGCCGATCAGTGAAACCGGCACCGCCGCCAGCGGGATGATCGAGGCGCGCCAGGTCTGCAGGAACAGGATCACCACCAGCACCACCAGCACGATGGCTTCCAGCAGGGTGTGCACCACCGCCTCGATCGAACCGCGCACGAACACCGTCGGGTCATAGACGATGGAATAGTCCACCCCCTGCGGGAAGGTCTGCTTCAGCTCGGCCATGCGCGCGCGCACCAGGTCGGAAATCTCGATGGCGTTTGAGCCCGGGCGCTGGAAGATCGGGATGGCCACCGCCGGCTTGTTGTCCAGCAGCGAGCGCAGCGCGTACTGGCTGGAGCCGAGTTCGACGCGGGCGATGTCGCGCAGGCGGGTGATGGCGCCGTCCGCCTCGGCGCGCACGATGATGTTCTCGAACTCTTCCTCGGTGACCAGCCGGCCCTGGGTGTTGATCGACAGCTGGAAGCTGTTGCCGCCGTCCACCGGCGGTGCGCCGAGCGAGCCGGCGGCGACCTGGCGGTTCTGCTCGCGGATGGCGTTGACCACGTCGGTGGCGGTCAGGTTGCGCGAGGCGACCTTGTTCGGATCCAGCCAGACGCGCAGCGAATAGTCGCCGAGGCCGAACAGTTGCACGTCGCCGACGCCTTCGAGCCGCGCCAGCTCGTCCTTGATGTTGAGCGTCGCGTAGTTCGACAGGTAGAGCATGTCGTAGCGGTCGTCGGGCGAGGTCAGGTGCACCACCATGGTCAGGTCGGGCGAGGCCTTGTCGACCGTCACGCCGATGCGCTGCACCTCGGTCGGCAGGGTCGGCATGGTGCGTGTGACGCGGTTCTGCACCTGCACCTGCGCCTTGTCCAGGTCGGTGCCGAGGGCGAAGGTGAGGGTCAGGGTCATCTTGCCGTCGGAGGTCGCCTGCGAGGACATGTAGAGCATGTTCTCGACGCCAGTGATGGCCTGCTCGAGCGGCGAGGCGACGGTTTCGCCGATGACCTTGGGGTTGGCGCCGGGGAATTCGGCGCGCACCACCACGGTCGGCGGCACGACCTCGGGGTACTCGCTGATCGGCAGCTGGAACAGCGAGATGCCGCCGGCGATCAGGATGACCAGCGAAAGCACGGCGGCGAAAATCGGCCGCTGGATGAAGAACTGGGAAAAGTTCATCGGGACATTCCTTCGTTACGGTTACGCTCGGCAAGAGGCGTCCGCTGCCCGCGCAGGGCGGGCAGGGGGAACGCTGCAGGAGTGCCTCGCGGGGAGGCGCTGGTTCAGCCGCGCGGGGACTTCTCGGGCTCGCGCTGGGCGACGTTGGTGTCGGCGGCCTCGACGGCGCGGCGCTGGCGGGCGAGGGCGGCGAGGGTGTCCTCGTCGGCCATCGGCACGGTCTGCGCCTCGACGTTCATGCCGGGGCGTACCCGCTGCAGGCCGTTGATGACGATGCGGTCACCCGGCTGCAGGCCGTTGCGTACGATGCGCAGGCCCTCGAGCTTGGGCCCGAGTTCGATGGCGCGGTAATCCAGCGTGCCGTCTTCCTTCAGGGTGAGGACGAACTTCTTGCCCAGGTCGGTGCCCACGGCGGAATCCTGGATCAGCAGGCCCTCGTAGGTCGCACTGCCGACCAGCTTCAGCCGCGCATAGAGACCGGGGGTGAACAGCCCTTCGCGGTTGTCGAACACGGCACGCCCGCGGATGGTGCCGGTACGCGGATCGACGTGGTTGTCGACGAAGTTCATGCGGCCCAGGTGCGGGTGCCCGGTCTCGTCGGTCAGGCCGAGGTACACCGGCGTCTCCTGCGCGCGGCTGCCCTGGCGCGCCAGGTGCCGGTACTTGAGGTAGATGCGCTCGTCCGCTTCGAAATAGGCATAGACCTTGTCGGTGGAGACCAGGCTGGTGAGCAGCGTCTCGCCGGCATTGACCAGGTTGCCGGCGGTCACTTCGGCGCGGCTGACCTGGCCGTCCATGGGCGCGCTGACGCGGGTGAAGGACAGGTTCAGGCGGGCCGCTTCCAGCTGGGCGGCGATCGCCGCGGTGGCGGCTCGGGCTTCCTGGGCGGCGCTGATACGCGCATCGGCCAGCTCGGCGGAGATGGCGTTACGCTCGCGCAGCGCTCGCCGCGTTCGGCTTCGCTGGCGGTACGACGCTGCTGCGCGCGCGCCTGGGCGAGCTGGGCTTCGAGGCGCTTGACCTCGGCCTCGAAGGGGCGCGGATCGATCTGGAACAGCAGGTCGCCCTTGCGCACGCTCGAGCCTTCCTCGAAGGCGACCCGGTCGATGTAGCCGGACACGCGCGGACGGATCTCCACCGTTTCCGGCGCCTCCAGGCGGCCGGTGACCTCGTCCCATTCCACCACCGGCTGCTGGAGGACCTGGGCGACACTGACGGTCGGGGCGGGCGGTGCGCTTTGCGCCTGCTCGGCTTCACGCCCGCAGGCGCCGAGCGCCATGGCGGCAAGAACGACGAGAGAAATACGCAAGGGCTTGAGTGACGATTCCATGTGGACTCCGCATGCCTGGGATTGGGCGACGCTGCGGAGTGTGCTCGGCGGGGGGAGCGATAACGAATCGAACGGGGCGAAGATGAATATCAGCGGCGTGATGATAGGCATGCCTGCGGGCGGGCGGTATCGATGCGGCGATATGACGGGCGACAAGCGAGTTTGCTGGCCCGTAAAAAAGAAGCCCCGCCGAAGCGGGGCTGTACATGCGGGTCCTTGCCGTCCCTGCCGGACTCCTTGTCCGTCGTCGTTGCGCTTGGCTTCCTTGCGATCCCTGCGCATCAGCATGCGAGGGTGATTATGTAGAGGCACTGGGCCAGTGTGAATGGCTCATTGCCATCGCGCCGTGTAGGAAAATGCTTACACGAGTGCGTAGGGAGCGTCCCGTCGCGGTCACGTTATCGAGATGGTGGGCTGAAGCCCACCCTACGGCAGTATGGGGGCGTAGGTTCCGTCTTTCGGTGCGGGAAGTGCCGTCACAACACCCGACCAGCGGCCCGGCTGCAGGCAAGCCTTTAATTTCGAGAACCGATTCACGCCGTGGTGGTCGTAGGGGTACGATCCGGGCTGGCGGTCCAGGCCACTCAGAGGCTGAGGCTGCGCCGGTTCGCTCACCGCAGGGCAGCTGCCGTACTTAACGAAACGGACGCATGCATCAATTGGAACCCTTCATTCAAGGACTCACATGATCAAGAAATGCCTTTTCCCAGCGGCTGGATACGGAACCCGTTTCCTCCCGGCCACCAAGCCATGCCCAAGGAAATGTTGCCGGTGGTGAACAAGCCCCTGATCCAGTACGGGGTGGAAGAAGCGCTGCAGGCCGGGCTCAACCAGATCGCCATCGTCACCGGGCGCGGCAAGCGCTCGCTGGAAGATCACTTCGACATCAGCTACGAACTCGAACACCAGATTCGCAACACCGACAAGGAGAAGTACCTGGTCGGTATCCGTCGCCTGATCGACGAGTGCAATTTCTCCTACACCCGCCAGGTGGAAATGAAGGGCCTCGGCCATGCGATCCTCAGCGGCCGCCCGCTGATCGGCGACGAGCCCTTCGGCGTGGTGCTGGCCGACGACCTCTGTCTCCACCCGGAAGGGGACGGCGTGCTGGCGCAGATGGTCAAGCTGTACAACCAGTTCCGCTGCTCCATCGTCGCCATCCAGGAAGTGCCGCCGGAAGAGACCAGCAAGTACGGCGTGATCGCCGGCGAAATGATCCGCGACGACATTTTCCGCGTCAGCCACATGGTCGAGAAGCCCAAGCCGGAAGATGCGCCGTCGAACCTGGCGATCATCGGCCGCTACATCCTCACCCCGGACATCTTCGAGCTGATCGAGCAGACCGAGCCGGGCAAGGGCGGGGAGATTCAGATCACCGACGCGCTGATGAAGCAGGCACGCGACGGCTGCGTGCTGGCCTACAAGTTCAAGGGGCAGCGTTTCGACTGCGGAAGCGCCGAGGGCTACATCGCGGCGACCAATTTCTGCTACGAGAACTTCTACCTGACCGGCCAGGCCTTCTGAGAGCCGTCGGCGTGACCAGGGCCACCTTCGGGTGGCCTTCGTTTTTCAGCCGGGCGAGGGCAGGTCCTCGGCGCCGGGGCCCAGCGGCTGGCCGTAGCTGAACTCGACGTAGTTGCCGGCCGGGTCGCGCAGCCCGCAGTAATAGCCGACCGGATAGGGCTCGTCGCGCGGTTCCCAGATCAGGCAGCCGGCGCTGCGGGCCCGTGCGGCGATGGCGTCGACCGCTTCCCGGCTGGGCAGGGCGAAACCGAAATGGCTGTAGTCGTTGGCGGCGAGATGACGATCCTGCCCGCCGGGCATCAGCACGAAGATGAACTCGCGCTCCTTTCCGGGCTCGGCCATCCAGACGATGCGCGAGCCTTTGCCGGCGCGCTGGTGGAACACGTGCATGCCGCAGAAGCGCTCGTAGAACGCAATGCAGGCGTCGAGGTCGGGAACATGCAGGGCCAGGTGGGTCAGGGTAGGGGACATGCGCTTCGCTCCTATGATTCGAACGGCCGACGTCGGTATCCTAAGCGCCTTACTGGAGACAACGATCAATGACCTACGACTTCGACCTGTTCGTCATCGGCGCCGGTTCCGGCGGCGTCCGGGCGGCCCGGTTTTCCGCCAGCTTCGGTGCGCGCGTGGCCGTCGCCGAAAGCCGCTACCTGGGCGGCACCTGCGTCAACGTCGGCTGCGTGCCGAAGAAACTCCTGGTCTTCGGCGCGCATTACGCCGAGGACTTCAGCGAAGCCGAGGGCTACGGCTGGACCTTCGATGGCGGCAGTTTCGACTGGAGCACCCTGATCGCCAACAAGGACCGGGAAATCCAGCGGCTGAACGGCATCTACCGCAACCTGCTGGTCGACAACGGCGTGACCCTGCTGCAGGCCCATGCACGCATCGTCGATGCCCACACGGTGGAAGTCGAGGGCAAGCGTTACACCGCCGAGCACATCCTGATCGCCACCGGCGGCTGGCCGTTCGTGCCCGACATCCCTGGCCGCGAGCATGCCATCACCTCCAACGAGGCCTTCCATCTCGAATGCGTGCCGCGCCGCGTGCTGGTGGTCGGCGGCGGCTACATCGCCGTCGAGTTCGCCTCGATCTTCAACGGCTGCGGCGCGCAGACCAGCCTGCTGTACCGCGGCGAGCTGTTCCTGCGCGGCTTCGACGACGCGCTGCGCGACCACCTGAAGGACGAACTGATCAAGAAGGGCGTGGACCTGCAGTTCAAGGCCGACATCGCCCGCATCGACCGCCAGGCCGACGGAAGCCTGAAGGCGACGCTCGAGGACGGGCGCGTCATGGAGGCTGACTGCATCTTCTACGCGACCGGTCGCCGGCCGATGCTGGACAACCTGGGTCTGGAAAACCTCGACCTGGCGCTGGACGAGCGCGGCTTCATCAAGGTCGACGAGCATTACCGCACGTCCGTGCCCTCGATCCTCGCCATCGGCGACGTGATCGGCCGGGTCCAGCTCACCCCGGTGGCGCTGGCCGAAGGCATGGCCGTTTCGCGCCGCCTGTTCAAGCCGGAGCAGTACCGCCCGGTGGACTACGCGCACATTCCGACCGCCGTGTTCAGCCTGCCGAACATGGCCACCGTCGGGCTCACGGAGCAACAGGCGAGGGCGGAAGGACACAAGGTGGTGGTCTACGAGAGCCGCTTCCGGCCGATGAAGCTGACCATCACCAAGAGCCTCGAACGCAGCCTGATGAAGCTGGTGGTCGATGCCGAGACCGATCGCGTGCTCGGCTGCCACATGGTCGGGCCGGATGCCGGCGAGATCATGCAGGGGCTGGCCGTGGCGGTGAAGGCGGGGGCGACCAAGCAGGTGTTCGACGAGACCATTGGCATCCACCCGACCGCCGCCGAAGAGTTCGTCACCATGAGGATCCCCACGGCGATCTGACATGGAGACTCTCTTCTACATCGCCGACCTGTTCGGCGTGGCGGTGTTCGCCATCACCGGCGCGCTCATGGCCGGGCGCAAGTCCATGGACCTGTTCGGCGTGCTGGTGATCGCCATCGTCACCGCGCTGGGTGGCGGCACCCTGCGCGACCTCATTCTCGACAACCACCCGGTCAGCTGGATTCGCGACGACACCTACCTGATCGTCTGCACGCTGGCGGCGGTCGGCACCGTACTCTGGGTGCGCGTGACACGGCCGATCCACGAAACCGGGCTGCTGGTCTCCGATGCCTTCGGCCTGGCGGTGTTCACCGTAATCGGTACCGAAGTGGCGCTGCAGCACCAGGTGCCGGTGAGCACTGCGCTGATCATGGGCGTGATGACCGGCGTCGCCGGCGGCGTGATCCGCGACGTGGTGTGCAACGAAATCCCGCTGATCTTCCAGAAGGAAATCTATGCCACGGCCTGCCTGGTCGGTTCGCTGGTGTTCGTCATCCTGCGCCAGCTGGGCACGCCGCACTGGGTCGATACGGGCGTGGCGATGCTCGTGGTGCTGCTGATCCGGCTGGCGGCGATCCGCTGGCACCTCGGGCTGCCGCGCTTCCACCTGCTGGACAGGGACATACCATGATCGAACGCATCGACCATCTGGTGCTCACCGTCGCCGACATCCCGCGCACGCTCGCGTTCTACGCGCGTGTGCTGGGCATGCAGCCGGTGAGCTTCGGCGAGGGACGCCACGCCCTGGCGTTCGGCTCGCACAAGTTCAACCTGCATCAGGCCGGCAAGGAGTTCGAGCCCAAGGCGCGCACGCCGATGCCCGGCGCCATCGACCTGTGCCTGATCACCCGGCGTACGATGGATGAACTCATCGAGCATCTGCGTTCACAGGGGGTCGAGATCGAAGAAGGCCCGGTCGCGCGCACCGGCGCGCTGGGGCCGATCGAGTCGGTCTACTTTCGCGACCCGGACGGCAACCTGATCGAGGTGAGCCGCTATCCGGACTGAAAACTTCCAGGAGCACACTGCCGCAGCATCAGGGGTGTGGACTCGTCTGTCACTGGTACGCTTGAGAAGGTCAGCGCAGTGATCCCGGAACTTCTAAACGATGACAGGTCGCGCCGGGCGATTGTGCACGCCGCAACCCAGCCATGGATCGCCAGCCCCCTCGCTGGGGTCGATAGACGTCCGCTTTATCGCGTGGGTGGCGAGCAGGCGCGGGCGACCAGCCTGGTGCGCTATGCACCGGGTAGCCATTTCAGTCCGCACACCCATACCGGCGGCGAAGAGTTCCTGGTGCTCGAGGGCGTTTTCGAGGACGAAAACGGTCGCTATCCGGCAGGCAGCTACGTGCGCAATCCCCCTGGCAGCCGACACGCTCCGGGCGCGAGCGGTGGTTGCATGATCTTCGTGCGGCTACGGCAATTTCATCCGGCCGACGACAGGCATGTAGTCGCCCAGCTATCTGCCGGGGACAGCCAGTTGCTGTTCGTCAATGAGCATGAACGTGTCTGGGTGGAGGCGCTCAAACCGTGCGCGGCGATGCGCGTGAACAACCCTAGAGGGCTGGAGATCTTGCTGCTCGAGGGAAGCGTCACCGGGGAAGACTTCCAACTCCAGCCTTTGAGCTGGATGCGCCTGCCAGCGGGCGAGTCCTTTCAGGCCGTGGCCGGCGACGGGGGCGCGCGCCTCTGGGTGAAGGATGCCTCGCCGACATTAGGGTTCTGATAGACCTTTGCCAACGCCCACCAGCAGGAGGTGTTCGTGGAGGCGGGCTTTGCCGAGGACTGGTGGCGACAATCGCTTCGCTGCCACTGCAGTGGGTAAATATCCGTCGCGACATATAGCGAACATCGATGAGGCGGCAGAAGCATCAGGCGGGCGGGATGCCGGGCATCGGACAACGACCTATACGGCTGCCATTACGGATACCTGATTTAACATAATATAGATTATGCGAAGCGCCTAGACAGGCTTGAGGCAGAGCGGACAGGCCTTTGAAGGCCACTGAGGCGGATTCCAGTACAGAACACGGCAGTGACTGCAACGACTATGCCTGTTGCCGCTGACCGAAAACTGACCCAGTAGAGACTGTTCTGCCGACTGAAAACTGACCCAGGTGCTCAACTGCTTCTGCTCAATTTTTGAGCAGGAGAACACAGGGTGATCAGTATGGAAATGATGGGCAAAATCCGCCGGATGTATTTCCGCGACAAGCTGTC
>LZQQ01000198.1_pt1 | contig 10189 bp, 14 predicted proteins | sample 768581 | NCBI WGS metagenome assembly LZQQ01 (sample SAMN05207185, study PRJNA324510) | oil field metagenome | isolation source: sample BH-FW-20 from oil reservoir | place: India: Bombay High | collected 2015-11-25 | reverse complement strand
CTGGTGGAGCCGCTGGCCGCGGTGATCAGCGCCTGGCTGGTCGGCATTTCCAACATGCTGCTGCCCTGGGGGCTGGCGTTCGCTGCGGGCGCGATGCTGCGCCGGTATGGGACGCGGCAAGGCGGTGGGCGATAGTGCCGCCTCGGGGCTGGTGGAGCCGCTGGCCGCGGTGATCAGCGCCTGGCTGGTCGGCATTTCCAACATGCTGCTGCCCTGGGGGCTGGCGTTCGCTGCGGGCGCGATGCTGTTCGCGGTGGTTCACGAGATCGTGCCGCAGGCTCACCGGACTGCGCACGGCATGTCGGCCAGTCTGGGAGTGCTGGCCGGCTTCTGCCTGATGATGGGGCTGGATACGGGGCTGGGTTGGTAGGTGGGCTCAGGCATGAGCCCCGCGGCGTAGCGGCCGGACTGCCGGCATGTTCGTCTCGTCCTCGAGCGAAGGCACTCCGGGCTCGGCGGTTTCAGCGCCCGCAGCTCATTCGCCTTCCTCGAAGTAGTCGGCTATCAGCGCGGTGAGCGCGTCCAGGGCCTCGTCTTCGTTTTCGCCGGTGGTGTGCAGGTGCAGCGTGGTGCCCTTGCTGGCGGCGAGCATCATCACCGCCATGATGCTCTTGCCGTCGACCAGGCAGTCCTGCGAGCGGCCGACGCGCACCTCGCACGGGTAGCGGGACGCCACGCCCACGAACTTGGCGGCAGCTCGGGCGTGCAGCCCCAGCTTGTTGATGATCAGTACTTCGCAGGAAGGCATTGCAGGTGTCCTAGCTGAGGTCCCGGTGGCGTACCTGAAGGTTCTTGAGCCGTCCCCTGAGTGCCTCGCCGAGGCGCTCGGCCAGATAGACCGAGCGATGATGGCCGCCGGTGCAGCCGATGGCCACCGTGACATAGGCACGGTTGCTGGCCGCGTAGCGCGGCAGCCACTTGGCGAGATAGGCGTGGATGTCCTGAAACAGTTCCTCCACCTCGTCCTGGGCGGCCAGGTAATCGATCACGGGCTGATCCAGCCCGGAATGCTCGCGCAGGTCCGCCTTCCAGTACGGATTGGGCAGGCAGCGCACGTCGAATACCAGGTCGGCATCGACTGGCATGCCGCGCTTGAAGCCGAACGATTCGATGAGGAATGCGGTACCCGGCTCCGGCGTGTTCAACAGCCGCAGCTTGAGGGTGTCGCGCAGTTGGTAGAGGTTCAGGTGGGTGGTATCGATCTTCAGGTCGGCGAGGTCGACGATCGGCCCGAGCAGAGCTTCCTCGTCATGGATTGCCTCGGCCAGCGAGCGGTTCTCGTTGGTCAGCGGGTGTCGTCGGCGGGTTTCGGAGAAGCGCTTGAGCAGCGTTTCATCGGCGGCGTCGAGGTAGAGCACGTGGCACTGGATGTGGCGCGCGCGCACCTCGGCGAGCAGGTCGGGAAAGCGCTTGAGCTGGCTCGGCAGGTTGCGCGCGTCGATGGAGACCGCCACCTGCGGGTGCAGCAGCTCGGTGTGCAGCAGCGCCCGTTCGGCGAGTTCCGGCAGCAGCCCGGCCGGCAGGTTGTCGATGCAGTAGAAGCCGTTGTCTTCCAGGACGTCGAGCGCCGTGCTCTTGCCCGAACCCGAGCGACCGCTGACGATGACCAGGCGCACGGCCGGCTCCTCAGTAATCGCGCTGGGCGTCGATCACCACCTGGAACAGGTGATCGCTGTCCGGTGCCTGGCGCAGGCGGTCGCGCACCTCGCTGCGGTCGAGCATGCTGGCGATCTGGCGCAGCAGTTCGAGGTGTTCGTCGGTGGCCGCTTCCGGCACCAGCAGGACGAACAGCAGGTCGACCGGCATGCCATCGATGGCATCGAAGTCGACCGGCGCGTCCAGGCGCAGCACGGCGCTGACCGGCGACTGGCAGCCGGCGAGGCGGCAGTGGGGAATGGCGATGCCGTTGCCGAAGCCGGTGGAGCCGAGCTTCTCGCGGGCGATGAGGCTTTCGAATACGAGTTGCGAGTCGAGGTCCGGCAGGTCCTTGGAAACCAGCCGGGCAATCTGTTCGAGTACGCGTTTCTTGCTGCCGCCCGGAACGTTCACCTGGGAACGTCCGGGGGTCAGGATGTCTTCGAGTCGGATCATGATGGGTCAGCGAACGACCACGCCCTGGTGACGGTCGAGCTGCTTTTCCTTGTGCTTGATCAGCTGGCGGTCGAGCTTGTCGGTGAGCAGGTCGATGGCCGCGTACATGTCCTGATGTTCGGCGTTGGCCACCACTTCGCGGCCGGCGACATGCAGGGTGGTCTCGATTTTCTGCTTGACCTTGTCGACCTGGAGAATGACTTGAACCTTGATGATGCGGTCGAAATGGCGCTGGAGTCGATCGAACTTGTCTTCGATGTAGTCCCGCAGGCGTCTGTCACAACCAGATGGTGTCCACTGATGTTGACTTGCATGCTGCTTTCTCCTTCTTGCCACGTGCAGAGAGGCAGGCCCGAGGGCCTGCCGCCGAACGCTTCGGCCTGCTCGCCGCAGGGTCGGACTACATCAACCGCTTGCGTTCGCTCGAGGGCGCGATGCCCAGCGATTCGCGGTACTTGGCGACGGTGCGGCGGGCTACTTGTATGCCCTGTGCCTCCAGTAAACCAGCGATCTTGCTATCGCTCAACGGCTTTTTCTGATTTTCCGCGGCGACCAGTTTCTTGATGATCGCGCGGATCGCGGTGGAGGAGCACTCGCCGCCTTCGGACGTGCTGACGTGACTGGAGAAGAAGTACTTGAGCTCGTAGATGCCGCGCGGGGTGTGCATGTATTTCTGCGTGGTGACCCGCGAAATGGTCGACTCGTGCATGCCCACCGCCTCGGCGATGTCGTGCAGCACCAGCGGCTTCATCGCCTCGTCGCCGTACTCGAGAAAACCGCGCTGGTGCTCGACGATCTGGGTGGCGACTTTCATCAGCGTCTCGTTGCGGCTCTGCAGGCTCTTGATGAACCAGCGCGCTTCCTGCAGTTGGTTGCGCATGAAGGTGTTGTCGGCGCTGGAATCGGCGCGCTTGACGAAGCCGGCGTACTGGGCGTTGACCCGCAGCCGCGGGACCGCTTCCTGGTTCAGTTCGACCAGCCAGCGATCGTTGTGCTTGCGCACGATGACGTCGGGGACGACGTACTCCGGCTCGCTGGATTCGATCTGCGAGCCGGGCCGGGGGTTGAGGGTCTGGATCAGTTCGATGATCTGCCGCAGCTCGTCTTCCTTGAGCTTCATCCGCCGCATCAGCAGGCTATAGTCGCGGTTGCCGAGCACGTCCAGGTGGTCGCGCACCAGACGCTCGGCTTCTTCCAGCCAAGGCGTATCGGCCGGCAGCTGGCGCAGTTGCAGCAGCAGGCACTCGCGCAGGTCGCGGGCGCCGACCCCGGCGGGCTCGAACTGCTGGATGCGGCGCAGCACCACCTCGATTTCATCGAGTTCGACCTCCAGTTCGGGATCGAGCGAGGCGTGGACTTCCTCGAGCGTTTCCTCGAGATAGCCCTGGTCGTTGATGCAGTCGATCAGGGTCATTGCGACGACGCGGTCGGTGTCGCTCATCGGCGCCAGGTTCAGCTGCCAGAGCAGGTGCGACTGCAGGCTTTCGCCGGAGGAGGTACGGGCCGTGAAGTCCCACTCGTCGTCATCGCTGCTCGGCAGGTTGCTGGCGCTCGTCTGGTAGACGTCTTCCCAGGCGGTGTCGACCGGCAGCTCGTTGGGAATGCTTTCGTTCCATTGGCCATCCTCGAGGCTCTCGGCGCTGTGCGTCGGCTCCTCGTAGGTGCTCTCCTGGTTGCTGGCCGTGGCGGTTTCAATGCCTTTTTCGGCCGAGTCGGCCATGGGGTCGCTGGTGTCGAAATCCTCGCCGTCCTCCTGGCGCTCGAGCATCGGGTTCGATTCGAGGGCTTCCTGGATTTCCTGCTGGAGGTCCAGGGTGGACAGCTGGAGCAATCGAATGGCCTGTTGCAGCTGGGGGGTCATCGTCAGCTGCTGGCCCATCTTCAGGACTAGCGATGGTTTCATGGCAGGATCTTGGAACCTAGTTGACCAGCGCAGCTCGCCGGATCCGACTTCTGACGCCCTTGGGCGCCGACAGGAAGCAAATTATATGCCCGGAAAACAAGCCTTTGCCTAGACCCCCCTGGCGGAGGTGACGGTAAAAAGTCACAGGCGGAAGTCGTGGCCGAGGTAGACGTCCTTGACCAGCGGGTTGGCCAGGATGGTCTGCGAGTCGCCTTCGGCGATCAGCTGGCCGGCGTTGACGATGTAGGCCGTTTCGCAGATGTCGAGGGTCTCGCGCACGTTGTGATCGGTGATGAGCACGCCGATGCCCTTGGCCTTGAGCTGGTGGATGATCTGCTTGATGTCGCCCACCGAGATCGGGTCGACTCCGGCGAAGGGTTCGTCGAGCAGGATGAATTTCGGGGCCGTGGCCAGCGCCCGGGCAATCTCCACCCGGCGCCGTTCGCCGCCCGACAGGCTCATGCCCTGGTTGTCGCGGATGTGGCTGATGTGGAATTCCTGCAGCAGCGATTCGAGCTCCTGCAGGCGGCCGGCGTGGTTCAGGTCCTTGCGCGTCTCGAGGATGGCCATGATGTTGTCGGCCACGCTCAGCTTGCGGAAGATCGACGCTTCCTGCGGCAGGTAGCCAATGCCGGCGCGGGCACGGCCGTGCATGGGCAGGTGGGTGACGTCGCTCTGGTCGATGAGCACGCGGCCCTGGTCGGCCGCCACCAGGCCGACGATCATGTAGAAGCAGGTGGTCTTGCCGGCGCCGTTGGGGCCCAGCAGGCCGACGATCTGGCCGCTTTCGATCGAGAGGCTGACGTCCCGGACGACCTGACGGCCCTTGTAGCTCTTGGCCAGGTGTTGCGCTTTCAGTATCGCCATCAGGGATTCTGCCTGCTTCCTGGCCGCGGTTTCTCGGCTGGATGACCATGTCCACGCGCGGTCGCGGCGTGGTGACCTGGGTGTCGGTGGCGCGCCCGGCGTTGACGATCTGGCGCTGCGTGTCGTAGACGATCTTCTCGCCCTCGAAGGTGTTGCCTTCCTGCACCACCCGCGCCTGGTCGATCAGCACGATGCGCTCGTTCTCGGCGAAATACTGGATGGTCAGGCCGTAGGCCTTGACGATCGGCTTGTCCACGGCCGGCTTCTGCTCGTAGTAGGCGGGCTTGCCGACGGCGGTGAAGACCTCGACGTCGCCGTTGGCGTCCTGGGTGATGGTCACCTGGTTGCCGGTGATCTTCAGCGTCCCCTGGGTGATGACCACGTCGCCACGGTAGACGGCGACGCCCTGGCGGTCGTCGAGTTCGGCGGTGTCGGCCTGGACCCGGATCGGCTGGTTGCGATCCTCGGGCAGCGCCCAGCTCGCCGCGCTGGCCAGCAGCGCGCCGATGCCGAGAAGAAGGGGAAGGGGGTTAACGAACCTCATGCTGGCCTCTTACGTTGGACAGCAGGAGCATTCTGCCGTCGTTAGATACGCTTCCATCCCGGTCGCCGTGGTCACGCCGTTGGCCGCCGCGATTCTAACGGCTTGGCGGGTCTGCGCATATTCCCGATCGGGGAACACGGTCATGCGGCTGGTGGTGAGCAGTGTGGTGCGGCCCTTGGCGTCGGTGCGCTCGACCCTGACCTGGTCGATCAGCTCGACTTCGCTGCCGTCCGGGGAGACTTCTCCGCGCACGCTGCTGACGTGCCAGGGCTGCGGCGTGCCGCGGTACAGCAGCAGGTCCGGGGAGGTCAGCAGGCTGACCTCGGTGGCGAGGATGTGCTCGACCCTCTCCGCGGTCAGCACGTACTGGCGCTGGCCGTCCGGCTGGTACTTCACCGTGCGCGTGCCGGTCGCGTAGAAGTCGATCTCGGGCTGCTCGGCGACCCGTTCGACCGGCGTGCGCATGAAGCTTTCCGGGCGGATGTTCCAATAGCCCACCGCCACCAGCAGGGCGGCGATGCAACCGAGGATCAGGGCAGTACGAAGTCGGCGCAGCATGTTGCCTCTACAGGTAGGCGGCCAGGGCGGGCTCGAGGGTGCCCTGGGCCTGCATGATCAGTTCGCAGAATTCCCGTGCGGCGCCTTCGCCGCCACGTGCCTCGGTGACTCCATGGGCGTGGCGGCGAACGAAGGCGGCGGCGTTGGCGACCGCCATGCCCAGGCCGACGCGGCGGATCACCGGCAGATCCGGCAGGTCGTCACCGAGATAGGCGACCTGTGAATAATCGAGGCCCAGTTGGCCGAGCAGTTCCTCGACCACGACGATCTTGTCCTCGCGCCCCTGGTACAGGTGCTGGATGCCCAGGTTGGCAGCGCGGCGCTCGACCACCGGGGTCTTGCGGCCGCTGATGATCGCGGTGCGCACGCCGGACCGGATCAGCATCTTGATGCCGTGGCCGTCGAGCGTGTTGAAGGTCTTGAATTCGCTGCCGTCGACGAGGAAGTACAGGCGGCCGTCGGTGAGCACGCCATCGACGTCGAAGATCGCCAGGCGGACGTTGCGTGCGCGTTCGAGCAGGTCGGCATCCATCACATCACCCCGGCGCGCAGCAGGTCGTGCATGTTGAGCGCGCCGACCGGGCGGTCCGTTTCGTCGACCACCACAAGGGCGCTGATCTTGTTGTCTTCCATGATCTTCAGCGCCTCGGCGGCGAGCATCTCGGCACTCGCCGTCTTGCCGTGCGCGGTCATGACGTCGTCGATGACCGCGTCGCGCACGTCGACGCCCCTGTCCAGGGTCCGGCGCAGGTCGCCGTCGGTGAACACTCCGGCCAGGCGGCCGTCGCTCTCCAGGACCACGGTCATGCCCAGGCCCTTGCGGGTCATCTCCAGCAGCGCGGCGCGCAGCGGCGTGCCGCGCTGCACGTGCGGCAGGCGTTCGCCGGTGTGCATGACGTTCTCGACCTTGAGCAGCAGGCGCCGGCCGAGCGCGCCGCCCGGATGCGAGAAGGCGAAATCCTCGGCGGTGAAACCGCGCGCCTCGAGCAGGGCGATGGCCAGCGCGTCGCCGAGCACCAGGGCCGCAGTGGTCGAGGAGGTGGGCGCCAGGTTCAGCGGGCAGGCCTCGACCGACACGCTGGCATCGAGGTTCACGATGGCGGCCTTGGCCAGGACCGAATCGGGGTTGCCGGTCATGCTGATCAGGGTGATGCCCAGGCGCTTGATCAGCGGCAGCAGGGTCACGATCTCGCTGGTGCTGCCGGAGTTGGACAGGGCCAGCACCACGTCATCCTTGGTGATCATGCCCATGTCGCCATGGCTCGCCTCGGCCGGGTGGACGAAGAAGGCGGCAGTGCCGGTGCTCGCCAGGGTGGCGGCGATCTTGTTGCCGACGTGCCCGGACTTGCCCATGCCGAGCACGACGACCCGTCCCTTGCTGGCGAGAATGAGTTCGCAGGCGCGGACGAAGTCGTCGTCGATGCGGCTCTTCAGCTGTTCGACCGCGTCCAGTTCCATGCGGATGGTGCGCTGGGCGGATTCGATCAGTTGGCGGCGTTGGTTCATGGCGGGGGTCTGGCTGAAAAAGGGGCTGATTATAGCGGCAATCGCACATCGCCTTACAGATCGAATGCGCCGGCCCGGGCGTTCCGGTTTGGAGCCGGACGGCACGGTGCTATAGTGCGCCGCTCGTTCCGAGCCCGGTGGCAGACGTGTCCTGGCGGCCACGCCTGGCGTCTCCTCTCGGGTCTTCAAGGAGAAACGATGAGCGCCAATCCCTACGCCGTCGAGCTGAAGCAGGTGACCTTCAAGCGCGGCGAGCGGACTATCTTCGACCGTGTCGACATATGCATTCCCCGCGGCAAGGTTACCGCCATCATGGGCCCCTCCGGCAGCGGCAAGACGACGCTGCTGCGGCTGATCGCGGCCCAGTTGAAGCCGGCCAGCGGCGAGGTCTGGGTGGCCGGGCACAACCTGCCGTCACTGTCGCGCAGCGAGCTGTTCGACCTGCGCAAGCAGATGGGCGTGCTGTTCCAGAGCGGCGCGCTGTTCACCGATCTCGACGTGTTCGAGAACGTGGCTTTTCCGCTGCGGGTGCACACCGAACTGCCCGATGAAATGATTCGTGACATTGTTCTGATGAAGCTCCAGGCGGTCGGTCTGCGCGGTGCCGTGGAACTGATGCCGGACGAGCTGTCCGGCGGCATGAAGCGTCGCGTGGCGCTGGCCCGGGCGATCGCGCTGGACCCGCAGATCCTCATGTACGACGAGCCCTTCGCCGGACAGGACCCGATCGCGATGGGCGTGCTGGTACGCCTGATCCGTCTGCTCAACGATGCGCTGGGCATCACCAGCATCGTGGTGTCGCACGACCTCGCCGAGACCGCGAGCATCGCCGACTACATCTATGTGGTGGGCGATTCGCAGGTGCTCGGGCAGGGCACGCCGGAGCAGCTCAGGGACTCGGATAACCCGCGCCTGCGTCAGTTCATGCAGGGGCTGGCCGACGGCCCGGTGCCCTTCCATTTCCCCGCGGGCGACTACGCCCGCGATCTGCTCGGAGGTGAGCATGCGTAGGCATTCGCCGCTCGAGCGTGTTCGCCTGCTCGGCCGCGCCGGCCTCGACGTGGTCGCGGCGCTGGGGCGCTCGGTGCTGTTCCTCGGGCATGCGCTGTTCGGCCGCGGCGGCATCGGCGACGCCCTGGGCCTGCTGGTCCGCCAGCTCTACTCGGTGGGCGTGCTGTCGCTGGCCATCGTCGTGGTGTCCGGCATCTTCATCGGCATGGTGCTCTCGCTGCAGGGCTACAGCATCCTCAGCAACTACGGCTCGGAGCAGGCGGTCGGCCAGATGATCGCGCTGACCCTGCTGCGCGAACTCGGCCCGGTGGTGACCGCGCTGCTGTTCGCCGGCCGTGCCGGCTCGGCGCTGGCGGCGGAAATCGGCAACATGAAGGCCACCGAGCAGCTGTCGAGCCTGGAGGTGATTGGCGTCGACCCGCTCAAGTACGTCATCGCTCCGCGCCTGTGGGCCGGCTTCATCTCGTTGCCGCTGCTGACCATGATCTTCAGCGTGGTCGGCATCTGGGGCGGCGCCATGGTCGCGGTCGACTGGCTCGGCGTGTACGAGGGGTCGTTCTGGTCGAACATGCAGAACAGCGTGAGCTTCACGTCCGACGTGCTCAACGGCGTGATCAAGAGCCTGGTGTTCGCCCTGGTGGTGACCTGGATCGCCGTGTTCCAGGGCTACGACTGCGAGCCCACCTCCGAGGGGATCAGCCGCGCGACCACCCGGACCGTCGTCTACGGCTCGCTCGCCGTGCTGGGCCTCGATTTCATTCTGACCGCTTTGATGTTTGGAGACTTCTGATGCGCATCCGCACCCTGGAAATCGGTGTCGGCCTGTTCCTGCTGGCCGGGCTGCTGGCGCTGCTGCTGCTGTCGCTGCGCGTCAGCGGGCTCAGCGTCGGTCATTCCGACACCTACCGGCTCTACGCCTACTTCGACAACATCGCCGGCCTGAGCGTGCGCTCGAGGGTCACCATGGCCGGCGTGACCATTGGCAAGGTCACGGCGATCGATCTCGACCGCGACAGCTACACCGGGCGGGTGACCATGGACATCGACCAGGACGTGGACATCCTGCCGGTCGACTCCACCGCCTTGATCCTCACCGCCGGCCTGCTCGGGGAAAAGTACATCGGCATCAGCGTGGGCGGCGAGGAAGAGATGCTCGCCGACGGCGACACCATCCGCGATACCCAATCGTCGCTGGTGCTCGAAGAACTGATCGGCAAATTCCTGCTCAATTCAGTTAACAAGGAATGAGGAGAATACAGATGACCAACCTCCTGCGTCGCGGCCTGCTGGTGCTGATCGCGATCCTGCCGCTGTGGGCCCAGGCGGCGCCCAGCGCCCATCAGGTGATCCAGCAGACCACCGACGAACTGCTCGAGGACCTCAAGGCCAACAAGGAGCAGTACAGGCAGAACCCCTCGGCCTTCTACGACGCGCTGAACCGGATCCTCGGCCCGGTGGTGGACGCCGAAGGCATCTCGCGCAGCATCATGACGGTCAAGTACTCGCGTCAGGCGAACCCCGAGCAGATGCAGCGCTTCCAGGAGAACTTCAAGCGCAGCCTGATGCAGTTCTACGGCAACGCGCTGCTCGAATACGACAACCAGCAGATCCGCGTCAGGCGAACCCCGAGCAGATGCAGCGCTTCCAGGAGAACTTCAAGCGCAGCCTGATGCAGTTCTACGGCAACGCGCTGCTCGAATACGACAACC
>LZQQ01000197.1_pt1 | contig 10206 bp, 10 predicted proteins | sample 768581 | NCBI WGS metagenome assembly LZQQ01 (sample SAMN05207185, study PRJNA324510) | oil field metagenome | isolation source: sample BH-FW-20 from oil reservoir | place: India: Bombay High | collected 2015-11-25 | reverse complement strand
GCCTGTGCCAGGCCCAGGCCGATGCCGCCGGCGGCGCCGGTCAGCACCACCGTGCGGCCGCGATAATCCAGTGGGTTCATCTCACACCGCCGTCAGGAAGGAGACGCCGACGGCGCCGTAGAAGCTCGGCCTTGTTCGGGCCCTCGCTGACCACGCCGTAGTCGTCGCTGAGTACGCGCTTCAAGCGATGGCGGTGGAAGGGCGCGAGCAGCTGACGCATCGGGATCACCTGGTTGTAGGTGCTGCCGTACAGCTCCTCGTGCAGCTTCGGCAGGCGGTACCAGGGCGCCACGGGTTTCTCGTGGTGGGCGTTGTGGAAGCTGAAGTTGAGCAGCAGCAGGTTGAGCGCCGGCCAGCGCACCGAGACCACGTTGCTGTAGGTGTTCTGCTGCTCGTAGGCGCGGTCGCGCGGCTTGTCGTCCGGCACGCTGCCTTCCTCGAGCACGGCGAAGGCGTCGTAGGTGTGCTGGTAGCGTCGGCGAAACGCAGCACGGTGAGCATGATCATCCAGGCCAGCGCGTAGAACGCCAGCGCCTTGAGCGAGAACAGCCCGACGATTGCGAACAGCGCCGTGCGCAGGACGAAGATCAGCGCCACCTGGCCGCGGCGGGCGCGGTGCTTCTCGTTACCGGTGACGAAGGGCAGGGCAACCACGTACCAGTGCATGATCAGCTCCACCGCCGGCACGTAGGCCCATTCCAGCGCCAGCACCAGCTTGCGCACCCAGACCGGGCGGGCCATGAGGAAGGCCTTGCTGTCGAAGGTGATGACGTCGGCGCGGTCGACGTGGTGGCGCATGTGCTTCTTGCGCAGGTCCTGGAACTCGGCGTAGCAGCTGCCGGCCATCCAGCTGCAGACGTTGCCGGCCCACTGGTTCTGCTTCGGCACGCTGAAGATGGTGCCGTGGGCGAATTCGTGGATGAGGTAGGCGGCGATGACCATCGCGTGCGCCAGCAGCAGGGTACCGAGCGCATTCAGCCAGGGGTTGGCGACGAACAGCAGGGCCACGCCAGCGACGTAGCCGAACAGGGTGTAGCTCATCGCCAGGGTGTTGGGCAGGGGGCCGTCGGTGTAGCGGAACAGCGGTTTCTTCTTGGCAGTGGCGGTCATGGCAACCTCCGAAAAGGGCCGGCGACCTGCCGGCCTGCGAACGTTTTACTGGGCGAGCGCTTCGACGAACTGGGCGTCGTAGGTCTGGGTGAAGTCGGGGATCTGCGGGATCTGGCCGTTGTCCTTGAGCAGCCTGGCGATGATGGTGCCGCTGCCGTGGAAGGAGTTGGTCTGCTCGGATGGGGCGAAGCTGATCGGCATCTCGTCGAGCGTCAGGTTGTGCGCGCCGGCCATCTGCTCCTTGGCTTCGTCGGCGCTGACGCCGAGCACCTGGCCGATGATCTCGGCGGATTCGTCCGGGTTCTGCTTCATGTAGGCCAGGCCGTCGAGGTAGCCCTGGATCATCGCCTTGATCGCGGCCGGCTTCCTGGCGATCACCGCCTCGTCGAACACCAGCACGTCGGTGATCAGGCCCGGAGCGTCCTTGGAAGAGAAGACCACCTTGAACTTGCTGCCGTCGCCCATGCCGAGGATCTGCGAGACGTTCGGCTCGTAGGTCACGCCCACCGGCAGGCTGCCGGATGCCATGGCGCCGGGAATGCCCTCGGGGGTCATGTTCACCGGGACGATGTCCTTCTCGCTCATGCCGTTCTGTTGCAGCGCGTAGGCAAGCAGGAAGTCGGAGGGCGACAGCGGGTTGTAGCCGACCTTCTTGCCCTTGAAGTCCGTTACCGAGTTGATCGAAGCGTCGGCGACGATGGCGTCGCCGCCGTTGGAGAAGTCGATGGGCATCACTACCCGGTGCTTGAGGCCCTTGGCGACCGAGGCGACCACCTGGTCGTAGGTCAGCATGCCGCCGTCCAGCGCGCGGCTGGCCATGGCGGTGGGGATCAGTGCGGGGTCGTTGAAGAATTGCAGTTCCACGTCCAGCCCGTGCGGCTTGAACAGGCCTTTCTTGTCGGCGACGTAGAAGGGCCCGTAGCCGGCCCAGACCACGGTGCCGATCTTCAGGGACTCGGCCGCCTGGCTGGCGAAGGGCGCGAGCAGCGCGGTGGCGGCCAGGGTGGCGCCGATCAGGGTCTTTCGCAGCGAACGGAACACGGGTACTGACATGGACGTGACTCCTCACGATGGAATAACGGGCACGGGATGACATCGCGTCTCCCGGGCTTTTATCCCGCCGTGTAGCCCGCATCCTTGGGGCCGGAGAACTCTCGGACCAGCGCCTGCGTCCTGCAGACCGGAACCCTAGTTCGCCTTGGTGTTGCTCCAGTGTGTGCCGTCATGAGTGGCGCGAGGGCGACTCATCCCGTTCATGGAGGACAGAGCAGGTTGCGTGCCATCTCCCCGCCAGCGTCCGGCAAGGCGTTGCGATTCAAGGGGTTGCGGGCAAGACGGGACTCGACGACGGCGCCGCTCGGCGGCTGTCGGCTGCGCCCTTATGGGGAGCCGTGCTCCCGGATGGTGCCGGCGGCGCGGCATAGAGATAGAGGCCGACGTAGGGTGGGGCTTCAGCCCACCAATCAAGCCGGCGATTACCCTGTGTGTGACCGCCGCCCGCCAGGTCGCAGGCAGAGCCTGCTCCTACAGGTACCGCCGGGGGCTCCAGGCGGCCGCGCTTTCCCTTCTCCCCCTGGGAGAAGGTGGCCCGCAGGGCCGGATGAGGGCGCATGCACAGGCCCGCACCCCGGCCTCTCCGGAGGGAGAGGGGGGTCGGTTCGGTGTCGGTGCGCGGCTGCGTGCCGGCCGTTCGCGACCGAGGTCGCTCCTACAGGAGCGCGTGCCTGCATGCCCGTGGGAGCGGTCCTTGACCGCGAACGACGCCCGCCAGGGTCGCAGGCAGAGCCTGTTCCTACAGGTACCGCCGGGGCTCCAGGCGGCCGCGCTTTCCCTTCTCCCCCTGGGAGAAGGTGGCCCGCAGGGCCGGATGAGGGCGCGTGCACAAGGGCCGCACCCCGGCCCTCTCCGGAGGGCGAGGGGGTTGGTTCGGTGTCGGTGCGCGGCAGGCCCGGTTCGCGACCGAGGTCGCTCCTACAGGAGCGCGTGCGTGCATGCCTGTGGAAGCGGTCTTGACTGCGAACATCGACCGGCGTCAATCACGCCGGCACCGGCACGTCCTCGCGCAGCAGGCCTTCATCCTTCAGTGCTCGCCAGAAGTTGGCCGGCACGCTAGCGTTGAAGTAGTCCATGTACTGCTTCGGCCGCTGCGGGTTGGCGGTGCCGGGGATAGCCGAGAGCACCACCGGGTTGGCCAGGCAGAAGTGCAGGGCGGCGCTGCGCAGGTCGACGCCGAAGCGTTCGGCCACCGCTTCGAGCCGGGCCTTCTTGTCGCGCACCGCGGGCGGGATCTCGTCGTATTCGTAGTGGCTGCCGCCGGCCAGCACGCCGGAGTTGAAGGGGCCGCCGACGACGATGCCAACGCCCCGTTCCTGCACGTCGGGAACAACGTATCGAGCGCCTCGTGGTGTTCGATCAGCGAGTAGCGCCCAGCCAGCAGGAACACGTCCGGGTCGCTCTGCTCCAGCGCCAGGCGGCACGGCTCGACCAGGTTCACGCCCAGGCCCCAGCCGCGGATGCTGCCTTCCTCGCGCAACTGCGTGAGCTCCTTGGCCGCGCCCTGCATGGCCTGCGCGAAGTAGTCGCGCCACTGCGGGCCCCACTGGTCCTCGGAGACGTCGTGGATGAACACCACGTCGAGCCGGTCGACGCCCAGGCGCTCGAGACTGCCCTCGATGGAGCGTCTTGCGCCGTCGGCGGAATAGTCCGGCACGCGTTTGTTGGGCAGTTCGTCGACGAAGGGCTTGGCGTTCTCCGGCTTGTCCGCCGGTTCCAGCAGGCGTCCCACCTTGGTGCTGAGCACGAACTCGTCGCGCGGCTTGCGGCTCAGCAGGCGGCCGAAGCGCTGCTCGGCCAGGCCGGCGCCGTAGTGCGGCGAGACGTCGTAGTAACGGAAGCCGGCTTCCCAGGCGGCGTCAAGGGTGGCGTCGCGGTTTCTTCGCTGACTGGATGGAACATGTTGCCCAGCGGCGCACCGCCGAGGCCGATTCGGGGCAGGGAGATTCGCATGGGTCCTCCTTCGGATGCTGGGAGCCGGCCAGAGAGGGCGGCTCTCTATCGGAGAGCGTCAGGGATGGGATGTTCCGGTGAAGCGATATGAGGCATGACGCTGGCAGCTGCGGAGCTTCTTTTTTGGGTCAGATGATGCATATGCCGCACGGCCGTGGTCTGTGTAACGGTTGGCGCAATGTTGGGTAAAGAATTCATTTACACAGCCCTTACCCGAATAGACTTCATCGCAGTGTCGCTACAAGACACGATTTCACATCGATCATGACGAGGTAAGCATGAGCAGAACGACCTTTCGGATACGACTCCTGGCCGTTGCCTTGAGCCTGAGCAGCACGCTGGTACTGGCCGCGCCCGGCGGGCAGCCAGAGCGTGGGGACGACCGGCAGCCTCGACAACAGCAACAGCAACAGCAACAGCAACAGCAACAGCAACAGCCTCGGCAACAGCAAGGGCAGCAGCAGAAGGCGCAACAGGCACACCCGTCCTCGGGTGCCGACGCCCGCAGCAACCATCAGCAGGCCAAGCCGGCTGATACACGGTCCCAGCCGAATCGGTCGGGTCCACCTGCCGATCTGAGCCAGGTGGAAAGGACGCTGCGTGACCACCGCAACGAAATCGGACGCGGGGGACCGGTGCCGGCCCATGTACAACTGGTCAAAGGCAAACCCCTGCCCCAGGGCTACGGTAAACGTCTGCCTGATGCCACCTTGGCCCGCCTGCCCAGATACGACGGCTATGAGTGGCGCCGGGTCGGCAGCGACATGGTGTTGGTGGCGGTCACGACCGGGATCATCTACGCCATCTTCAACGGTGTGCTGAACTGACGGAGTGAGGCGCTGCCGGCAGGGCAGAGAGGCAGGCGCTGGCCCGCCTCTACGGGAGGCGCAGCCTCGGCCGGCGGCGCCTCTATCCGTGCCAGCAGTTCCCGCTAGCCCCGTTGCGCCAGCCAGGCCTTCCAGCCGCCGAACCCGGTGATGTCCTGCGCACCATCCAGCCCGTATGGCTCGCAGATGAAGCCGGTTTCCCAGCGACCGTCGGCCAGTTGCACCTTGCCCAGGCCCAGCGGCGCCGGGATGCCGGTGAGGAAGGAGCCGAGCTCGCTGCTCGGGATTTCCCAGACTTCCACTTCGATCGCCGCACCGCCCTCGGCGACGCGCACCATGCCCGGGCGGAATGGCGGGCCGCCGGCCAGCGCGTAGAGCCTGTAGTCCGGCGAGCTGTGGGTGGATTCGAGCAGGCGGCCGCCGCGCTGCTTCAGCTGCCAGTTCAGCGGCAGACCATCCAGGTGCGCGCCGCAGACCACCACCCGGGCGCGGTCGTTGCGCGCCGGCGCGGTCGGCGCCGGGGTGGCGAGGGCGTTGCCGCCGATCAGCGTCAGCGCAGTCCGGCGCTGCAGGGCGTCGGCCAGGCTCAGCAGGTACTGGTCGGTGAACACCCGGCCGAACAGGGTCACGCCCCAGGGCAGGCCGTTGCGCATCGTGCCGGCCGGCACCGCCACCGCGGCGTAGTCCAGCATATTCATGAAGTTGGTGTACCAGCCAGGTCCGAGTTGCGCTTGACCGGCTCGGCATGCAGTTCGTCCAGGGTCACCGGACGCGGGTAGCCGGGGTCAGCACGCAATCCACCTCGGCCATGATCCGGTCGCAGATCGCCTTGAGCTGCTGCAGGCGGTACTGCGGCGCGGAACAGCTGCACGGCGGTGGTGCCGGGCGCTTCTCCAGCACGGCGCGATCACCGGCAGCACGCGTCGGGGCTGCTGCTCGATCAGCTCGCCGGCGACGCTGTAGCGCTCGGCGACCCAGGGGCCTTCGTAGAGCAGGCGCGCGGCCTCGAGGAAGGGCCCGAAGTCGATTTCCACCGGCTCGCCGCCGAGGGCTTTCAGTTGCTCGACGGTGGCAGAGAACAGCGCGGGGCTTTCCGGGCAGCCGAGAAATTCCAGGTTCGTCGGAACACCGAAGCGGAAGCTCGTCACCTTGCCGAAGGCCGAGCCGTCGTTCCACGCCGGGTTGGCGCGGCTGTATTCGTCGCGCGGGTCGAGCCGTGCGGTGAGCGCCAGCAGCTGGCTGGCCTCGGCCGCCGTGGCGGTGAAGTAGGTGACGCAATCGAGCGTGCGGCAGGCCGGCACCACGCCGGCGGTGGAGATCAGGCCCTTGCTGGCCTTGAGGCCCACCAGGTTGTTCAGCGCCGCCGGCACCCGGCCTGAGCCGGCGGTGTCGGTGCCCAGCGCGAAGCTCGCGACGCCCAGCGCCACGGCCAGCGAGGAACCGGCGCTGGAGCCGCCGGACGGGTAGTCCGGGTGCACGCTGTTGCGGCATTCGCCGTAGGGCGAGCGGGTGCCGTTGAGGCCGGTGGCGAACTGGTCGAGGTTGCACTTGCCCAGCGGCACGGCGCCGAGGGCGATCAGTTGCTCGACGAGGGTGGCGCTGGCGTCCGGGGTGTAGGCGAAGGCCGGGCAGGCGGCGGTGGTGGGGATGCCGGCCAGGTCGATGTTGTCCTTGATGGCGAAGGGGATGCCGTAGAGCGGCAGCTCGGCGGGCGACTTGCCGTCCAGCGCGGCGAGGTAGGGCTCCAGCTCTTCCGCCGTCAGCAGATGGATGAACAGCTTGAATTCGGGATTGAGGGCGGCGGCCCTCTCGCGCAGTTCGGCGATCAGCGGCGCGGGGTGGTTTCACCGGCGGCATAGGCGGCGCGCAGGGTGTCGAGGCGCAGGTCGAATGTGTCGTTCATGCTCGTGTCCTTCGTAGGGTGGAAAACGGCGCAGCCTTTTCCACCGTTGATGTTCGGGCCGGCCCTGCGGGCCGGTTGGTGGATCGGTGAAGCGTGATCCACCCTAGGGTTGTCTGTTTCCCCTCACCCCAGCCCTCTCCCCAAAGGGGCGAGGGGGTTGTTCGGTGTCGTTCGTCGGTTGGGTGTGGGCTTCACTCGGTACCGTGCCGGACTATTTCTTTCTCTCGTACGTAGGGTGGGCTTCAGCCCGCCGAGGCGGCCGGACACCGTATCCATGCGTCACGCCGGACCATCCCCTCTCCCCTCTGGGGAGAGGGTTAGGGTGAGGGTGAGGGGACGGGCAGCCGGATGCGTTCATCAGGCTTCCTCGATCACCACCACGCGCTGGCCGGCGCGCACGGGCGAGCCGGGTTGCACGCGGACCTCCTTCACCACCCCGCCGACCGGCGCGGTGAGGGGGATTTCCATCTTCATGCTCTCGAGGATGACCAGCACGTCGCCGGCCGCGACCGTCGCGCCCGGTTCCACCTGTACCTGCCAGAGGTTGCCGGCGATGTGGCTCTCGATGCCGTGCTCGCCGGCGCCCAGCGGAGCGTCCTCGCCGAGTTCGAGGGCGACTTCCTCGCTCTCGAAATGCGCCTGGCCGGATTCGATCCAACGCTGGCGCTCGGCGTCGAAGGCGGCGCGCTGCTGTTGGCGGAAGGCGGCGATGCCCTCGGCCTCGCGGTCGAGGAAGGCCTGGTAGTCGGACAGCCGCAGCTCGGTCTCCTCGATCTTCAGCGGATAGCGGCCCAGCGGGAAGTCTCGGCGGATCTTCAGCAGCTCGTCCGCCGAGACCGGGTAGAAGCGGATCTGATCGAAGAAGCGCAGCAGCCAGGGCTGGCCGCCGAAGGCCTCGACTTCGCGGTAGCGGTTCCACATCTGCAGGGTGCGGCCGACGAACTGGTAACCGCCGGGACCTTCCATGCCGTAGACGCACATGTAGGCACCGCCGATGCCTACGGAGTTTTCCGCGGTCCAGGTGCGCGCCGGGTTGTACTTGGTGGTGACCAGGCGGTGGCGCGGGTCGAGCGGGGTGGCCACCGGCGCGCCGAGGTAGACGTCGCCCAGGCCCATCACCAGGTAGCTGGCCTCGAACACGGTGCGATAGACCTCGTCGAGATTGGGTAGGTCGTTGATGCGGCGAATGAACTCCAGGTTGCTCGGGCACCAGGGCGCGTCCTTGCGCACCGTGGTCATGTACTTCTCGATCGCCAGCTGGCAGGCCGGGTCGTCCCAGGACAGCGGCAGGTGGACGATGCGCGAGGGGACCTTCAGGTCCTGCGCCGAGCACACCGCATCCCACAGGCCGGCGACGGTGTCGAGCAGCGTCTGCAGCGGCAGGGTTTCCGGCTGGTAGTGGACCTGCAATGAACGAATCCCAGGCGTCAGGTCGATCACCCCATCCAGGTGCTTCGCCTCCAGCGTCTGCATCAAGGCATGGCCACGGAAGCGCAGCACCAGGTCGAGCTCCGGCTGGCCGATCTCCAGCAGCAGGTGGGTGTCGCCGGACAGGCGCGCCACCAGGCGGGTGTCGGCCTGGCCGAGGTCGAGGACGATGGGGGAGGTGAGGCGCGGTGCCAGGTTCCCCTCACCCCCGCCCTCTCCCCGGAGGGAGAGGGGGTCGATCGTGCCGAGGCCAGCTCCGTACATTCCCTCTCCCCCTCGGGGAGAGGGCTAGGGTGAGGGGCAAGCATCACCTCCTCATCCAGCACCTTGGCCAGCACCCGCGCGGTCGCCACGTCCACGGGCACGAAGCGCACCTTGTCGCCGGCCTTGAGCTGGCCGAGCTGCCAGAGGTCGGCCTCGATAATGGTCACTGGGCAGACGAAGCCGCCCAGGCTCGGGCCGTCCGGGCCGAGGATCACCGGCATGTCGCCGGTGAAGTCCACCGCGCCGATGGCGTAGGGGTTGTCATGGATGTTCGACGGGTGCAGGCCGGCCTCGCCGCCGCTTTCGCGCACCCACTCGGGTTTCGGACCGATCAGACGCACGCCGGTGCGGCTGGAGTTGAAGTGCACCTCCCAGTCGGTGGCGAAGAAGGTCTCGATATAGCCTTCGGTGAAGTATTCCGGCGCGCCGTGCGGGCCGTAGATCACCCGGAGTTCGCGCACCGCCGGTAGCGCCGGACAGAGTTCCACGGGCAGGCTGGCACCGGCACTATCGTCGGCCAGGGTGGGACGTGCAGCACGTCGCCGGCGCGCAGGCGCGGCCGGCATGGCCGCCGAACTGGCGAGGGTGAAGGTGCTCTTGCTGCCGAGGTAGTCCGGCACCTGCAGGCCGCCGCGTACGGTCAGGTAGCCCTCGCACCTGATCCGAAGAGGGTGCCGATGGCCAGGGTGCTGCCGGCCTTGACCAGGATGGCAGTGCCCATCGGCTGTTCGACGTCATCCAGCTTCACTGGAATCTGCGCGCCGGTCACCGCCACCACGCGTCGGTGTTGAAGCGCAGGATCGGCCCGCTCATGGTGATCTCCAGCCGGCGGCATCGGCCGGGTTGCCCAGCAGCGCATTGCCCAGGCGCAGCGCGCGGCTGTCCATCGGGCCCGACGGCGGCACGCCCACAGCCCAGTAGCCGAGCCGGCCAGGGAAATCCTGCACGGTGGTCTGGGTGCCGGCAGTGATCACCTCGACGGTGGTCGCGCGGTAGGCGAGGCCTTCCAGGCAGCGGGTCCAGGCGTTGCCGCTGGCGAAGGGCGCGTCGGCGAGAATCTGCCGCAGGTAATCGCGGTTGGTCTCCACGCCGTAAAGGGTGGTGCCACCGAGCGCGGCGTCCAGCGCGATGCGGGCTTCTTCGCGGCTCGGCGCCCAGCTGATGACCTTGGCGATCATCGGGTCGAAATAGGGCGGGATCTCGCAGCCGGCCTCGACCCAGGTGTCGATGCGCAGGTGCTGGCCGTCCGCCGGGAAGTCCACGGCGGTGAGCAGGCCGGGGCTCGGCTGGAAGTCGCGGCCCGGGTCCTCGGCGTACAGGCGCGCCTGGATGGCGTGGCCGTTCGGCTTGAGACTATTCACCAGCTCGGCCAGCGGCGGCAGCTCGCCGGCGGCCAGTTCGATCATCCAGCGCACCAGGTCGACGCCCCAGACCTGCTCAGTGACGCCGTGCTCCACCTGCAGACGGGTGTTCACCTCGAGGAAGTAGAAGCGCTGGGCTTCGGCGTCATAGACGAACTCGACGGTGCGGCGCTGCGGTAGCTCACCGCCCTGGCCAGGGTGATCGCCGCGACGCCCCAGACCTGCTCAGTGACGCCGTGCTCCACCTGCAGACGGGTGTTCACCTCGAGGAAGTAGAAGCGCTGGGCTTCGGCGTCATAGACGAACT
>LZQQ01000196.1_pt1 | contig 10221 bp, 11 predicted proteins | sample 768581 | NCBI WGS metagenome assembly LZQQ01 (sample SAMN05207185, study PRJNA324510) | oil field metagenome | isolation source: sample BH-FW-20 from oil reservoir | place: India: Bombay High | collected 2015-11-25 | reverse complement strand
CGAAGGCGAGGCTGTTTCCCCGTGCGCCGGTGGTGACGGTCATGGGCCACGTCGATCACGGCAAGACCTCGCTGCTCGACTACATCCGTCGCGCCAAGGTTGCTGCGGGCGAGGCGGGTGGTATCACCCAGCACATCGGTGCCTACCACGTGGAAACCGACCGTGGCATGGTCACCTTCCTCGACACCCCCGGTCACGCAGCATTTACCGCCATGCGTGCGCGTGGTGCGAAGGCGACCGACATCGTCATTCTGGTGGTGGCGGCCGACGACGGCGTGATGCCGCAGACGCAGGAAGCTGTGCAGCATGCCAAGCAGCCGGTGTGCCGATCGTGGTCGCTGTGAACAAGATGGACAAGCCGGAAGCCAATCCGGACAACATCAAGAACGGCCTGGCTGCGCTCGACGTGATCCCCGAAGAGTGGGGTGGCGATGCGCCCTACGTCCCGGTTTCGGCCAAGGCCGGTACCGGTATCGACGAACTGCTCGAAGCGTCCTGCTGCAGGCCGAGTTGCTTGAACTCAAGGCGACGCCGACCGCGCCTGGCCGTGGTGTCGTCGTCGAGTCGCGTCTGGATAAGGGCCGTGGCCCGGTAGCCACCGTGCTGGTTCAGGACGGTACGCTGCGCCAGGGCGACATGGTCCTGTGCGGCGTCAACTACGGCCGTGTTCGGGCGATGCTCGACGAGAATGGCAAGCCGATCAAGGAAGCCGGGCCGTCCATTCCGGTCGAGATCCTCGGCCTCGACGGCACGCCTGAGGCCGGCGACGAGCTGATCGTGGTGGCCGACGAGAAGAAGGCGCGCGAGATCGCGCTGTTCCGTCAGGGCAAGTTCCGCGAGGTCAAGCTGGCCCGTGCGCATGCCGGCAAGCTGGAAAACATCTTCGAAACCATGGGTCAGGACGAGAAGAAGACGCTGAACATCGTCCTCAAGGCCGACGTTCGTGGCTCGCTGGAAGCGCTGCAGAGCTCGCTCGGCGACCTGGGCAACGAAGAAGTGCAGGTGCGCGTGATCGGTGGCGGTGTCGGTGGTATCACCGAAAGCGACGCCAACCTCGCGCTGGCATCCAACGCCGTGCTGTTCGGCTTCAACGTGCGTGCCGATGCGGGCGCACGCAAGATTGTCGAACAGGAAGGCCTGGATCTGCGTTACTACAATGTCATCTACGACATCATCGAAGACGTCAAGAAGGCGCTGTCCGGCATGCTTGGCAGTGATGTGCGGGAGAATATCCTGGGCGTCGCCGAAGTCCGCGACGTGTTCCGTTCACCGAAGTTCGGCGCGGTCGCCGGCTGCATGGTCCTCGAGGGCAATGTCTACCGCAACCGTCCAATCCGCGTGCTGCGTGACGACGTGGTGATCTTCGAAGGCGAGTTGGAGTCGCTGCGTCGCTTCAAGGACGATGTCGCCGAAGTGCGCGCCGGCATGGAGTGCGGTATCGGCGTGAAGAGCTACAACGACGTGAAGGCTGGCGACAAGATCGAGGTATTCGAGAAGGTCGAAGTGGCGCGTTCGCTATAACCACCCAGGCGGCAAGCTCAAGCGCAAGCTTCAAGTGCGACCTGTTCCACTTGGCGCTTGCCGTTTGGCTTTGCGGCTCGATGAATTCCAAGCCTGCAGCTTGCAGCTAGAGGCAGTTTTATGGCCAAAGACTACAGCCGAACACAACGTATCGGCGATCAGATGCAGCGAGAGCTGGCACTGTTGATTCAGCGTGAAATCAAGGATCCGCGCCTCGGGCTGGTGACCATTACCGGGGTTGACGTCACCCGTGACCTGTCACACGCCAAGGTATATATCACCGTGATGGGCAAGGATGACGACGAGCAGGCGATCTCCACCAACCTGCACATTCTCGGCGAGGCGTCCGGATTTCTTCGTATGCAGCTGGGCAAAGCAATGAAGGTTCGCACCATTCCCCAATTGCACTTTTTATACGATGCGAGCATTCGCCGCGGCGTCGAGTTGTCCTCGCTCATCGAGCGCGCCGTGGCAGAAGATCGCAAGCACGGCGAAGGGCGCGAGGAGTAAGCGTGGCTCAGGTCAAACGCATTCGTCGCTCGGTGAGCGGCATCATCCTGCTCGACAAGCCGCGCGGCTTCACCTCCAACGCTGCGTTGCAGAAAGTGCGCTGGCTCCTCAACGCCGAAAAGGCTGGTCACACCGGCAGCTGGATCCGCTCGCGACCGGGGTGCTGCCGCTGTGCTTTGGCGAGGCGACGAAGTTTTCGCAGTACCTGCTCGATGCGACAAGGCCTACGAGACGGTGGCGCAGCTCGGCGTGACGACCAGCACGGCCGATGCAGAGGGCGACGTGCTCGAGCGCCGTCCGGTAGCGCTGTCCGCGGCCGACATCGAAGCCGTGTTGCCTCGTTTCCGCGGCGATATCCAACAGGTCCCGCCAATGCACTCGGCGCTGAAGCGCGATGGGCAGCCACTCTATAAGCTGGCCAGAGCCGGAGAAGTAGTGGAGCGTGAGGCGCGTTCTGTTACCATTACGCGCCTCGAATTGCTGGAGGTGATCGGCGACCGTGTGCGGCTCGCGGTTTCCTGCAGCAAAGGCACCTACATCCGCACCCTGGTCGAGGATATCGGCAGAGCGCTCGGCTGTGGTGCGCATGTGGCAGAGCTGCGGCGGACCCAGGCGGGTCCCTTCGTTCTGGCTGACACGGTCAGTCTTGAGGCGTTGGAGCAGGCTCATGGCGAAGGTGGCAGCGAGGCGCTCGACCGCTTCCTGAAGCCGGTCGATTGCGGTTTGCAGCATTGGCCATTGCTGAGCTTTTCCGAGCACAGCGCCTACTACTGGCTACATGGCCAGCCTGTACGCGCGCCCGGATGCGCAGCTTTTGGCATGGTTCGAGTGCAAGATCAGAACGGGCGCTTCATCGGAATCGGTGAAGTGTCGGACGATGGGCGTGTAGCGCCGCGTCGGTTGATTCGGTCGGAATGACCGATCGCCTCCGTTATGGGGGCGTCGAGGGTGGCTGTCAGCAGGCACGGTCATGCCTCTTACTACTCACACGGGAGCCTATCCCGGCCTGTTCACTCAAGGAGCCCATCATGGCACTGAGCGTTGAAGAAAAAGCCCAGATCGTTAACGAGTACAAGCAAGCTGAAGGCGACACCGGTTCTCCGGAAGTGCAGGTAGCCCTGCTGACCGCCAACATCAACAAGCTGCAGGACCACTTCAAGGCCAACGGCAAGGACCACCACTCCCGTCGTGGTCTGATCCGCATGGTCAACCAGCGTCGCAAGCTGCTGGATTACCTGAAGGGTAAGGACACCACTCGTTACAGCACCCTGATCGGTCGTCTGGGCCTGCGTCGCTAAGACGCTGCGAGCTGGAAGCCTGAAGCTGGAAGCCTGAGGTTGAGAGTCGGAGCCACGCTCCGCTACAGCTTCGGGCTTTCGGCTTTTTGGTTTTGCAGGAGTGATCGGGCCGACTCCCGAGGTTCCTGCCGATTTCCCCAAAGGCAACAAAGAGAAGGAAAACACCGTGAATCCGGTAACCAAGAAATTTCAGTTCGGTCAGTCGACCGTAACCCTGGAGACTGGCCGTATCGCCCGTCAGGCCACCGGCGCCGTGCTGGTCACCGTCGATGACGACGTGGCTGTGCTGGTCACCGTGGTAGGTGCGAAGAATGCCGATCCGAGCAAGGGCTTCTTCCCGCTGTCGGTCCACTATCAGGAAAAAACCTACGCAGCCGGCAAGATTCCCGGCGGCTTCTTCAAGCGTGAAGGGCGTCCGTCGGAAAAGGAAACCCTGACCTCGCGCCTGATCGACCGGCCGATTCGCCCGCTGTTCCCCGAAGGCTTCATGAACGAAGTGCAGGTAGTCTGCACCGTCGTTTCCACCAGCAAGAAGACGGATCCGGACATCGCATCGATGATCGGTACTTCTGCTGCGCTGGCCATTTCGGGCATCCCCTTCGACGGTCCGATCGGCGCCGCGCGCGTCGCGTTCCACGAGAGCACCGGCTACCTGCTGAACCCGACCTACGAGCAGCTCAAGGCCTCGAGCCTCGACATGGTCGTGGCCGGCACCGAGGAAGCGGTGCTGATGGTCGAGTCCGAGGCGCAGGAGCTGACCGAAGACCAGATGCTCGGCGCCGTGCTGTTCGCCCATCAGGAGTTCCAGGCCGTCATCCAGCTGTCAAGGAATTCGCCGCCGAGGCTGGCAAGCCGAAGTGGGAGTGGAGTGCCCCGGTCGAGAACACCGCGCTGCTGTCGGCCATCAAGGCCGAGTTCGGCGAGGCGATTTCCGAGGCCTACACCATCACCATCAAGCAGCAGCGTTACAGCCGTCTGGATCAGCTGCGCGAGCAGGTCATCGCCCGCTTCGCCACCGAGGGCGAAGGCCAGCCGAGCGTCGGCGAGGTCAAGGAGGCGTTCGGCCTGCTGGAGTACCGCACCGTTCGCGAGAACATCGTAAACGGCAAACCGCGTATCGATGGCCGTGACACCCGTACCGTGCGCCCGCTGAAAATCGAGGTCGGGGTACTGCCCAAGACCCACGGTTCGGCCCTGTTCACCCGTGGTGAAACCCAGGCGCTGGTTGTTGCGACCTTGGGTACCGCGCGCGATGCGCAGCTGCTCGACACGCTGGAAGGCGAGAAGAAAGACGCTTTCATGCTGCACTACAACTTCCCGCCGTTCTCCGTCGGCGAGTGTGGGCGTATGGGTAGCGCCGGCCGCCGCGAAATCGGCCATGGCCGTCTCGCTCGTCGTGGCGTCGCCGCCATGCTGCCGTCGGCCGATGAGTTCCCCTACACCATTCGCGTGGTATCCGAGATCACCGAATCGAACGGTTCGAGTTCGATGGCTTCGGTGTGCGGTGCCTCGCTGGCGCTGATGGACGCCGGCGTGCCAATGAAGGCGCCGGTAGCCGGTATCGCCATGGGCCTGGTCAAGGAAGGTGACAAGTTCGCCGTACTGACCGACATTCTCGGTGACGAAGACCACCTGGGCGACATGGACTTCAAGGTTGCCGGCACCGCCAACGGCGTAACCGCGCTGCAGATGGACATCAAGATCCAGGGCATTACCGAAGAGATCATGGAGATCGCTCTGGGGCAGGCGCTGGAAGCACGCCTGAATATCCTTGGTCAGATGAATCAGGTCATTGCCCAATCGCGCAGCGAGCTGTCGGCCAACGCTCCGACCATGCTGGCGATGAAGATCGACCAAGACAAGATTCGCGACGTGATCGGCAAGGGTGGCGCCACCATTCGCGCCATCTGCGAAGAAACCAAGGCCTCGATCGACATCGAAGATGATGGCTCGATCAAGATCTTCGGCGAAACCAAGGAAGCGGCAGAAGCGGCCAAGCAGCGTGTGCTGGGCATCACTGCCGAAGCCGAAATCGGCAAGATCTACGTCGGCAAGGTCGAGCGCATCGTCGACTTCGGCGCCTTCGTCAACATCCTGCCGGGCAAGGACGGTCTTGTGCACATTTCGCAGATCAGCGATCAGCGCATCGAGAAAGTCACCGACGTGCTGAAGGAAGGCCAGGAAGTCAAGGTGCTGGTGCTTGACGTGGACAACCGTGGCCGCATCAAGCTGTCGATCAAGGACGTCGCGGCAGCGAAGCTTCGGGCGTCTGACCGTCTCGTTGCGTAAGAGAAAGGGCCTTCGGGCCCTTTTTCGTATGAGCTGACGGCGGATATCACGTGCAGTTTGCAAGCCGGACGGTAGGCAAAATTGCACTCTGCAACAGCCAGTCAACCACTTTGATTTATCAAGTTGCTGATTTAAAAGGGAAATAATTTTCTACGAAACCTGGCACGTCGGTTGCGACTCTGAACAAGAGAGCGGGGCGGGAGCAAGAGCCCCGTAAACCACGAGAACAGGAGTGACAGCTATGAAAATTCAGACCCTTACCGCTGCCGCCGTTGGTGCTGCTCTGAGTGTTTCGGTCGCCGGATATGCGATGGCAGCCAGCACGCCTGCCATCGACGACAGCCAAGCGACTATGCTCGCGGCCAATGACGCCTCCCGGGAGGCTGAGCACGCATGGAAGAGGCAGGCGATGCTGTCTCCGATGGCTGGATCACCACGAAGGTGAAGTCCGTGCTGCTGGTCGAAGACGCGACCCCGGGCATGCAGATTGAAGTCGAAACCAAAGACGGTGTGGTATCGCTTTCCGGCACCGTAGCGACCGAGGCCGAGAAAGAGGCTGCGATTGCCAAGGCCAAGGGCATCAAAGGCGTACGCGAGGTGGCTGCCGACGGTCTGAAAGCCGCCGACTGACCGTTAGCCTGTACTGAAACCCCGCCCCATGGCGGGGTTTTTATTGGCCCCGCTGGCTGTCAATGTTGCGCAGCCGGCCTCCCTCGAAGCGTAGGTAGTGGTACATGCCGTGGGTGGGGCCGTAAACCCATTCCTCGACCGCGACTTCCTGGCGGAACCCATAGTCGTCGACGATCTCCTTGTAGCCGGTCAGCGAGCGTCCCTGTGGTTCGCCACACTTGCCAGGACCTCCGAGGTGGACGCATCCAGGCTGACCAACCGACTTCCACAGCGGTATGTCGAGCCTGCCTCAACGACGGCACTGAGGAGCAACATAAGGGGCAGGGCAAGCGCAGCTAGGCGCACGCGCGTTCTCACTGTGCCCGCCGGGTTTCGACCCGGATCAGTCGATTGGCTTCAAAGGTCAGGATGCTGAGCATCCCGTTGCTTGGCCCGTACACCCATTCCTCAAGGACGAACTCGCGTCGGTCGTTCGGACCGAGCGTATAACCTATCGGCGTGCGATGTGTCGGTGGACCGCACTTGCGCTCCACTTCGAAGCTGCGGTCGCCGCTGCTGACCAGCTGGCTGCCACAGCGAAAGGTGTCGGCCGCGGCGATCGAGGGGGCCGCGAACAGCGAAACCAGCACCAGCTGCCATGCCAATGACTTCATTACTCACTCCCGAGATGCAACACAACGGTGATTTCGCCATCAGGTTGCGCGTCGATCGTGCTGGTGTCCAGCAGGTAGACGCGTTGCGGATCCAGGCCCAGGTCGGTCAGCTGGTTCTTGATCGTAGCGGCCCGCTCGCGTGCAAGGTTGCGCAAGAGTATGGCGCTCGATGACCAGGAGTCGATGACCGCTTCGCGCAACTGCTGGGCACGGGCGTCCTCCTCCAGTTCGCGCCACTGTTCTGGTGCTGACGTCCGAGGCGACTGCGATAGATGCCTTCGAGCAACGCCGGTTTCTCGTCGTCGGCGACGACGAGCTCGTCTTCGCTGCCCGGCACCTTTTCTCCGCGGCGTTGCAGCACGCGGTAGAACGTTCTCTGATACTCGCGTTCAAGTCGCTGCTCGGCCAACGCCCTGCCTTCGCTGGCCGCGCTGCGGCCCTCTACCTCCAGCACCAGTTGCGGGCGCTGTTGCAGCGCCTGGGCCAAGGCTTTCAGGTTGGCGCGTGCCTGGGCGTCGAGCTCGCTGCTTGCTGGAGCAAACGCAATCTGGCTGAGATCCTCCTGTCCGCCGTCTACCAGCCCGGCAAGGAATTTGAACGGAGCCTGGGCGGCGCGCAGGACAAGATTACGTAGCGTCTGCCAGATGATCGGCATGACGCTGAACTGCGGATCGTTCAGGTTGCCCTGGACCGGCAGCTTGATGTCGATCGTGCCGTGGGTGTCCTTGAGCAGGGCGACCGCGAGGCGGACCGGCAAGTCGACGGCATCGGGACTGTCGACCTTCTCGCCGAGCTGAAGCTGCTCGAGTACCACCCGGTTCTGTGCGTCGAGTTGCCCCTGCTGGATGCGGTAATGCAGGTCCAGGTTCAGACGGCCTTTGCGAATACGATAGCCGGCGAATTTGCTGGAATAGGGCGTGAGCGTAGTCAGCTCAACCTGGCGGAAGCTGGTCGCGATATCCAAGCGCTGCAGCGGGTCGAAGGGCGTCAGGCTGCCCTTGATGGCGACCGGCGCATAGCGGTCGACCTTGCCGGTGATATCGACCGGCGCGGCGGGCTGCTGTTGATTGTCGAGCGTGCCGATGTGGCCGTCGAGATCCTGAATGGCGGTGGCGAACGGCGGGCGCAGGCTGAAATCGGCAAAGTTGGCCGAGCCATCGGTCAACCGGATGCCGCCAATATGCAGCGCCAACGGGGCGCTGGCCGGGCCGGCCGGCGCGGCAGCGGCTGGCTCTCCAGGCTGGTCGACCAGCAGCTCGTTGACGTTCGTGCTCAGGTCCGGGTTAATGATGAAGCGCGCATATGGCTGATCGATATCGACCGTTTCGATGGCCAGTCGCTGGGGTTGGTGCTGATAGTCGATGCCTTCGAGCCGCAGTCGCTGCCATTTGACGAAGTGCGGTCCTTCAGCGTGTCGAGCGTATGCAGTTGGGAGATCTCGGCCGTACCGGTTGCCGAAAAAGCAAGCGGTTCGGCTCCATCCAGCGTCAGCTGCAGGTCGCTCGAGAGCATGCCGCTGCGCAGTTCGAGTCGAATGAAGGGTGCGAGATAGCCTGCGCCACGCGCAGATCGAGATCCCCGGGTGCGAACGTCGAGCCGACCGCTCAACGGAGCCAGTTGCAGCTCGCCAGTAGCCTGCAGGTTGCCCTGGCGACCGATTCCGGTATCCAGATCGACCTTGAAAGGCGTTTTTGCTTGGCTGTCGAACTGTCGAAGGGTGAGCTTCAGGGGCGCGAGTTCGAGGGTAACCTCCTGCTCGGGCACGCGGTCAGTCAGATGGATGCGATAGTCGGCCAGCTGCGCCTCGCTCAGTTGAATCCGCCAGGCGGGCTCGGCCGGTTGCGCGGCAGGTGTCTTGCTGTCCGTGGCTGTCGGCTCGGCGAACAGCCGTTGCCAGTTCAGTGCACCGTCCTGCTCGCGTATGACCCAGGTTTCCAGCCCGGCGCTGCGCACTTTGCCGATTTGCAGGCGCTTATCGGCCAGGTCGAGCTTTGTTTCCGCGACTTCGAGGCGCTCCAGGCGCACGAGTGGATTGCCCTGCAGGTCATCGATCGCCAGCGGCGCGAGCGTGGCGTCCAGGTCGAGCAGGCGCAGCTGGAGGGCCTCGCTCAAATCCAGTTCGTAGCGCGTACTGGCGCTGAGCGTGCCGCGCTCGAGAGCCAGGGCGCTGCGTCGCGGACGTATGGCCAGAAGTCCGCCAGCGCCACGGAGTCCACGGTCAGGCTGCCACTGGAGCGCAGTGGGCGAGGTTCAGCTGGCTCTGCCAGTCGATGTGCCCGCCGCTTGGGCCAGAGGCCGCCAGTGTGGCGTCGGCAGCCCCATCCTCCCGGGTGACGAGGTTGTGCAGCTCCAGATTCAGCTCGTCGTAAAGCAGGTCGATAGGCTCGCTGGGGCGCTTATCAATGAAGCGCAATTGGCCGGCGCTGAGTCGGAAGCGGTCCAGTTGCAGCGGAAATATCTCGCCTTCGGCGGCCGGCGTCTCGGGCTCGGATTTTTGCTCGGGGGCTCTGAACAGCTGGGCCAGGTTGAAGGTACCGTCCTTGGCAAAGCGCAACTGCGCTCGCGGTGCCTCCAGGTGCACTTCGCTCAGGTGCAGGGTGCGCCGGAACAGGCTGTCCCAGGAGAGATCGACATACAGGTGATCGAAGCCGACGTCGTGTTGCTCGGCTGTGCCCAGTGACAGAGCGAAGACATCGAGCTCAAGGCTGAACGGGTTGAATTCCATTCGCGCTAGGCTCGCCGGAACGGAGGCGTATACGGCGAGCTGCTGGTTGGCGATGCGCTGAGCGAGCCCGGGCAGGATCAGAAAGCCGAGCAGGGCGTAGCAGATGAGTGCGGTTGCCGCGGCGATCGCCAGGCGCTTCAGACCGTTGCGCATTTGCCAAGGTTTCCTCTGGATAGGTTGGCTTGGAGTATGGCACGTCGTCCCGGTTCCTCATGCGATCGGCGCCGCGCTGCGGCTGCTCAACGTGGCGGTAATCCCATGCGACGTCGTGCCCGATGCACCGAACCGTTGCGCACGGCCCAGCGCAGCACGCCCGCCGTGGCCCGGACCTGATGACGGATCAGCAGCGTTGCGCCGGCGACATCGAGATCCCGAACATCTCGCAGGCCCATTGCGGAAGCAGCTCGATGCCGGCCCTGAGCATCAGCCTGGCGAACGGTTGCGCAGGCGACTGGGTGCCGGGGCGGCAAGCAGGATGCGAAGAATTTCGTGCGAGGGCCCAGCGCAGCACGCCCGCCGTGGCCCGGACCTGATGACGGATCAGCAGCGTTGCGCCGGCGACATCGAGATCCCGAACATCTCGCAGGCCCATTGC
>LZQQ01000195.1_pt1 | contig 10223 bp, 10 predicted proteins | sample 768581 | NCBI WGS metagenome assembly LZQQ01 (sample SAMN05207185, study PRJNA324510) | oil field metagenome | isolation source: sample BH-FW-20 from oil reservoir | place: India: Bombay High | collected 2015-11-25 | reverse complement strand
AGGCTGGAGGCTGGAGGCTGGAGGCTGGAGGCTGGAGGCTGGAGGCTGGAGGCTGGAGGCTGGAGGCTGGAGGCTGGAGGCTGGAGGCTGGAGGCTGGAGGCTGGACAGGGTTTGGGGTGGCGCTCACGCCTGTCAAGCCTTTTCGGTGGCTGTGCCGGAAAATGGCGCGCTTGCACCCGCTCGACGTCCGACACGGCTCCTCTCGTCCCGCCTTCCAGCCTTCCAGCCTCCAGCGCCCTTATCGGCTCTTCAGCTTCCGTTATTCGTCATCATCGACTGGTAGGTGCCCGGCGCCAGGTTCTCGAAGCGGGTGAACTTGCCGAGGAAGGCCAGCCGGCAGGTGCCGATCGGGCCGTTACGCTGCTTGCCGATGATGATTTCGGCGACGCCCTTGTATTCGGTCTCCGGGTGGTACACCTCGTCCCGGTAGACGAACATGATGATGTCGGCGTCCTGCTCGATTGCGCCGGATTCACGCAGGTCGGAGTTGACCGGGCGCTTGTTGGGCCGCTGCTCCAGCGAGCGGTTGAGCTGCGAGAGCGCCACCACCGGGCAGTTGAACTCCTTGGCCAGGGCCTTGAGCGAACGCGAGATCTCGGAGATCTCGTTGGTCCGGTTGTCGCCGGATGAGCCCGGGATGCGCATCAGCTGCAGGTAGTCGACCATGATCAGGGCGATGTCACCGTGTTCGCGGGCCAGACGCCGGGCGCGGGCGCGCATCTCGGTGGGGCTGATGCCGGCGGTGTCGTCGATGAACAGCTTGCGCTCGTTGAGCAGGTTGACCGCCGAGGTCAGGCGCGGCCAGTCGTCGTCGTCGAGCTTGCCCGAACGGACCTTGGTCTGGTCGATGCGCCCGAGCGACGAGAGCATACGCATGACGATCGAGTCCGACGGCATCTCCAGGGAGAACACCAGCACCACCTTGTCGGTGCGCAGCACGGCGTTCTCCACCAGGTTCATGGCGAAGGTGGTCTTGCCCATCGACGGACGCCCGGCGACGATCACCAGGTCCGCCGGCTGCAGGCCACTGGTCATGCCGTCCAGGTCGGTGAAGCCGGTGGAGATGCCGGTCAGTCCCTCGTTGGTGTTGAACAGCGTGTCGATGCGATCGATGGTCTTGACCAGGATGTCGTTGATCCCCACCGGGCCGCCGACCTTCGGCCGCGCCTCGGCGATCTGGAAGATCTGCCGCTCGGCCTCGTCGAGCACTTCCTCGGCGTTCTTGCCTTCCGGGGCATAGGCCATGTCGGCGATCTCGTTGCTGATGCCGATCAGTTGCCTCAACGTGGCGCGCTCGCGGACGATCTGCGCGTAGGCCTTGATGTTGGCGACCGAGGGCGTGTTCTTCGCCAGCTCGCCGAGGTACGCCAGGCCGCCGACCTGCGCCAGGTGCCCCTCCTTGTCGAGCTGCTCGGACAGCGTCACCACGTCGAACGGCTGGTTGCGCTCGGCCAGCTTGAAGATGGCGCGGAAGATCAGGCGGTGGTCGTGGCGGTAGAAATCGCCGTCGGAAACGCCGTCGGAGACCCGCTCCCAGGCGTTGTTGTCGAGCATCAGGCCGCCGAGAACGGCTTGCTCGGCTTCGATCGAGTGCGGCGGCACCTTCAGCGCGGCGGTCTCGAGGTCGTATTGCTGGGGCAGGCTGATATCGTTCATGGCGGGTTCTGCAAATTCACGGCTGCACAAAGACAACGGGCACGTCCGCGGAGGCGGAAACGTGCCCGATGTTAACCGCCTGGCGAGGGTGCTGCCAGGCGGCGGTGGTCACCTGCCGAAGCAGGCGACCGAACGGCCTCAGGCCGCGATGACGATCAGCTTGACGGTCGCCTCGACGTCGGTGTGCAGGTGCACGGCGACGTCGTACTCGCCGGTCTGGCGGATGGTGCCGTTCGGCAGGCGGACTTCGCTCTTGGCCACTTCGACGCCGGAGGCGGTCAGGGCGTCGGCGATGTCGCCAGTACCGATGGAACCGAACAGCTTGCCCTCGTCACCGGCGGTCGCGGTGATGGTGACTTCCAGTTCGGCCAGCTGAGCGGCGCGGGCTTCGGCGGAAGCGCGCTTCTCGGCGGCGGCCTTCTCCAGCTCGGCGCGGCGGGCTTCGAACTCGGCGATGTTGGCCGGGGTCGCAGCAGTGGCCTTGCCTTGCGGCAGCAGGTAGTTACGGCCGTAACCGGCCTTGACGTTTACCTTGTCGCCCAGGTTGCCCAGGTTGGCGATCTTTTCCAGCAGGATGACTTCCATTTGAGTCTTACCTCTTAACTTTTAACCTTCACCGTCCGCAGGGCCGGCATCTCGATTGCGAGAGGCGCGCCCGCGGAAATCAAACAGGCTATCGATCAGGGCCAACACGGCCAGTAACGGATAGATCAGCTGCGTCAACAACAGTCCGACATACAGGCCCACCAGCCAGAAGCGCGCCATGCGCCCCTGCCCGACCAGGCCGTGCATCAGCGCCAGCCCGGCGAACACCAGCGGCACGCTGCACAGGGGTGTCAGCACCGCCAGCTCGGGCCCGAAATTCGGCCCCAGCAGCATGCCGAGCAACAAGCCGGTGGCCTGCAGCGGGGTGAATCGCAGTTCGCGAAACTCCTTGCCGAACCCGCCCGGGTTGTACAGCAGCCCCTGCCAGTAGCGTCCGAGCATCAGGCTGAGCAGCGTCACGATCTGCAGCAGCGCCGCCAGCAGCCCGGTCAGCACCGGCTCGAGCAATGCCTCGAGCCGCTGGCGCTCCTCGACCGAGAACTGCTGGTAGGCGCTGGACAGCACGTCCGGCAGCACCTTCTTCAGCTCTTCGGCCAAGGCGCGATCGGCTCGCCGAAAGTGGCACCGAGCACCCAGCCATACACCAGCCCGAGGACCACGCTGCCCAGCATCACCAGACGCCAGGAGCGCGGCTGCGCAGCAGCGCCGCCAGCCCCAGTGAACCGGCCAGCACCAGGCCACCCGCGGATCGCCCATGAACCACCAGGCCAACGCCGGCAACAGCGCCCAGACCAGCACGCCGAAGGCATCGTTCATGCCCCGCCGCAGCAACACCAGGCTGCCGGCAGCGGCACTCAGCCACAACAGCAACGGCACCGCCGCGCAACCCGCCACCACCAGGGTGGCCTGCATGCGGCCGCGCATGATGAACTCGGCGAGGACGCGCATGCGATCTATCTATCCCTTACTTCGATCGACCGACCCGATCAACGACCGTGGCTGTCGGTGTACGGCAGCAGGGCCAGGTAACGAGCGCGCTTGATGGCGGTTGCCAGCTGGCGCTGATAACGGGCCTTGGTCCCGGTGATACGGCTCGGAACGATCTTGCCGGTCTCGGAGATGTAGGCCTTCAGGGTGTTCAGGTCCTTGAAGTCGATTTCCTTCACGCCTTCGGCGGTGAAGCGGCAAAACTTACGACGACGGAAAAAACGTGCCATGGATCAGGCTCCTCAATAAAACCGTGGATTACTCGTCAGCGTTGTTCTTGTCGCCGCCTTCGCCGTCATTGCCAGAGGCATTGTCGGCGCTGTCGGGGCGATCACGGCGCTCACGGCGCTCGCTGCGGTTTTCCTCAGCCTTGAGCATTTCGGACTGGCCGGTGATGGCCTCGTCGCGACGGATGACCAGGTTGCGGATGACGGCGTCGTTGTAGCGGAAGTTGTCTTCCAGTTCGGCCAGGGCCTTGCCGGTGCACTCGACGTTCAGCATGACGTAGTGCGCCTTGTGCACGTTGTTGATGGCGTAAGCCAGCTGACGACGGCCCCAGTCTTCCAGACGATGGATCTTGCCACCGTCTTCTTCGATCAGCTTGGTGTAGCGCTCCACCATGCCGCCGACCTGCTCGCTCTGGTCCGGGTGAACCAGGAAGATGATTTCGTAATGACGCATAGATGCTCCTTACGGGTTGCAGCCTGCCGACGATGCGGTCAGGCAAGGAGTGAATTTTTCGTTATCTTGCCGCGGGCCGAGCACATCGCGGCCTGCCCTTCAGGCAAGGGGCGCAATTCTAGAGAAGGCACCCCGGCGGCGCAAGCCGGGCCGGGGCAATCCGACGGAGCGTCGCGACGCGCTCAGCGCCCCTCGCGGCGCGCTGGATGCCGGCCAACACGTCGCGCACCCGGTGGATGTCGTAGGGCTTGAGCATGGTGTGCAGCGGCTGCACGCCGACCTCGGCCGCATCGACGATGTAGCCCGAGGCGATCACCACGTCGAGCGACGGGTGACGCGCCTTGGCCTCGCGCACCAGGTCGATGCCGCTCATGCCCGACAGGCCGACGTCGGTGAAGAGCACGTCGAAGGGCTCCTGCGCCAGGGCGGCGAGCGCCTCCTCGGCCGACTCGCTGAGGCTCACCTCGTGTCCGAGTTCGGTCATCACCTCGCCGGTCAGCATGCGCAGCGTCGGGTCGTCCTCGACGAACAGGATGCGCAGCCCTCCTTCTTCCTCCGCCGACGGCTCGTTCGCCGGCACCGGCGCCTGGCTCGCCGGCTCGCGGTCGGTCGGCGCATCGCTCGGCGCCGCACCTTCCTCGCCGTGGTAGCGCGGCAGGCAGATGCGTACCTGGGTGCCCTGGCCCGCCTCGCTCTCGAGCACGATGAAGCCGCCGCTCTGCTTGACGAAGCCGTACACCATGCTCAACCCCAGCCCGGAAGTGCCGGCCCCGCGCCGGGTGGTGAAGAACGGCTCGAAGGCGCGCGCCTGCACCTCGGACGTCATGCCGCAGCCCTCGTCGCGCACGCCCAGCATCACGTAGTCGCCCGGCTCGGCACCCGGCTGGCCGAGCACCGCACGCTCGTCCAGCGTCTGGTTCGACAGGCTGATGGTCAGCCGCCCTTCGCCGCCCATGGCCTCGCGAGCGTTGACCGCGAGGTTGAGGATGGCGCTCTCCAGGTGCCCAACGTCGACGAACACCGGCCACGGCTGCTGCTGCACGCGCAGCTCCACCTCGATGCGCTGCCCCAGCGAGCTGGCCAGCAGTTCGGACATGCGCCCGAGCAGTTCGTCGAGCCGCGCGGCCTGCGGCAGCAGCCGCTGACGGCTGGCGAAGGCGAGCAGCTGGGTCGCCATCCGCGCGCCCTTCTCGACGGCGCTCACCGCCGACTCCAGGCGCCGCTCGGCCACCTCGTCGCCGCGCAGGTTGCGCCGCAACAGCTGCAGGTTACCGCCGATGATCTGCAGCATGTTGTTGAAATCGTGCGCCACGCCGCCGGTGAGCTTGCCCACCGCCTCGAGCTTCTGCGCCTGCAGCAGGGCCTGCTCGGCAATGCGCCGCTCGGCCTCGCTGCGGGTCAGCTCGCCGGTGCGCTCCTGCACCAGTTGCTCCAGGTGCTCGCGGTAGGTCACCAGTTCCTGCTGCGCGCGCTGCTGTTCGGTCACGTCGTTGCCCAGCACGAAGATGCCGGACACCCGGCCGTCGTCCTCGACGATCGGCTGGTAGATGAAATCGACGAACGACTCCTCCATCGGCGCACCGGGCGTGCGCTGCAGCATCACCCGCATGCCGCGGCCGATGAACGGCTGGCCGGTCCGGTAGACCCGGTCGAGCAGCTCGTTGAAGCCCTGCCCGCCGGTTTCGGGAAGCGCCTCGCGCACCGGGCGGCCGAGCAGCGCACGCGCGCCGCCGACCAGTTGCTGATAGGCCTCGTTCACCAGCTCGAAGACATGCTCGGGGCCACGCAGGAAGCAGACGAACCCGGGCGCCTGGGCGAACAGGCGGCGCAACTGGTTGCCCTCGTCCTGCCAGAGCCTGGCCCTGGACAGCACGCCCTCCTCGAGCTGCTGGCGCGGCTGCCCGCCGGGACGTTCCGCGGCCTGCCTGAGCGTGTGCAGCTCGGTGATGTCGACGGTGTGCTGGAGGATCGCGCTCACCTCGCCGCGCTCGTCGAACAGCGGCGTGTGCGTCGCGCTCCAGTAGCGGTCCTCGCGCACCGGGCCCTGCGGCGTCTCGCGGGCGATGGAATAGCGGATCACCGGCAGGGTATCCACCGCCTTGCGGGTCAGCACCCGCTCGAAGGACGCCAGCAGCTCGCCCACCCGGGTGGATTCGGGCTGCATCGGGTCGGCGGCGAAGGCCTCGTGCAGACGCCGTCCCTGGATTTCGTCGAGCGCCCGCCCGAGCAGCGTCAGATAGGCCTGATTGGCATCGAGGATGACCAGGTCGCGATCGAGCAGCACATAGGCGTTCGGAGAAAGCCGGAACAGGCTCTCGAAGGAAGGGCGTTGCATGAAACCTCCATGGTGCGCGCCTGGCTCGCCGCGGGCGAGCGCGTGACCAGCCGCCGTGCCGACCACGCGCCTTGCGCGGCCGTTTCTTGTCGTGTTGTAGCGGCCGGCTACGCCGACCAGCCGCCGGTTGACAGCAGACGTCGGATTCGGTTTCCGAGCCGGCGCAACTGGTTAGGGTATGTTGCCGTTTCGTCACGAGCCGCGTTGCCGCGCGCGCGAAATGGCAACAGCAGACCCTAGCTAAACGCCGGCCGTCGCCCGCCGCTGGCGCAGCGCCTCGAACAGGCAGACACCCGTCGCGACCGAGACGTGAGGCTACTGACACTACCGGCCATCGGCAGCCGCACCAGGAAATCGCAGTGTTCGCGGGTCAGCCGGCGCATGCCCTTGCCCTCGGCGCCCATCACCAGCGCGATCGGCCCGCTCAGGTCCTGGTCGTAGAGCATCTGCTCGGCCTCGCCGGCGGTACCGACGATCCACAGGCCGCGCTGCTGCAGCTTCTCCAGCGTACGCGCGAGGTTGGTCACCGCCACCAGCGGCACCACCTCGGCGGCGCCGCAGGCGACCTTGCGCACCGTGGCGTTGAGCGTAGCCGACTTGTCCTTCGGCACGATCACCGCGAGCACGCCGGCGGCATCCGCGGTGCGCAGGCAGGCACCAAGGTTGTGCGGATCGGTCACCCCGTCGAGCACCAGCAGCAGGGGGCGGCGCCTCGCTGCGGTCGAGCAGCTCGTCGAGCATCGGCTCGCCCCACACCTGGCTCGGGCTGACCTCCGCGACAACGCCCTGATGCACGCCCTCGACCCAGGTGTCCATTTCCCGGCGGTCGCCCTGCAGCACCTCGACGCGGGCGTGGGACGCCAGCTCGATCAGGCGCTGCGCCCGTGGATCGGCCCGCCCTTCCGCCAGCCAGATGCGCTTCACGCGCCTGGGGTGATGGTGCAGCAGCGCCTCGACCGCATGCACGCCGAAGACCTTTTCCAGCGCGCTCATGATTTGGCCTTGCGCTTTCTCGGCTTGGCCGGGCCCGCGTCCCGCTCGGCGCCGGTGTCGCGGCGACTGCCATCGGCGCGCTTGCCCGAGGACGCGCGGCCCTTGGCCGCGGGCTTGGCCCGCTTGGCCTCGTCGAGCAGCGCCTGCTTGAGCTCGCGACTCCTGCTCACGTCGCCGGCGCGGCCGAATCGTCCGCGGCCTTGCCCCGGCGCTTGCCATCGGCGGAGCGACGCGGCGAGCGGGCCTCGCCCGTTTCCTTGGGCACGACGCGCTCGAACAGCTCGAAGTCGATCTTCCGTTCGTCCAGGTCGACGCGCATCACCCGCACCTCGACGGTGTCGCCGAGGCGGAAGCTGCGCCCGCTGCGCTCGCCGCTCAGGCGGTGGTGCAGCGGGTCGAAGTGGTAGTAATCGCCCGGCAGCGCGGTGACGTGCACCAGCCCCTCGACATAGATGTCGGTCAGCTCGACGAACAGGCCGAAGCCGGTCACCGCGGTGATCACGCCGGGGAAGGTCCCGCCGACGCGGTCCTTCATGAACTCGCACTTGAGCCAGTTCACCACGTCGCGCGTGGCCTCGTCGGCACGCCGCTCGGTCATCGAGCACTGCTCGCCGAGCTGCTCGAGCGACGCCTCGTCGTAGGGATAGATGCGCGCCTTGGGCATCGCCGCCGCGCCGGCGCGGACCACGTGGGGCGTCTCCCGCTTGGAGCGGATTACGCTGCGGATGGCGCGATGCACCAGCAGGTCGGGATAGCGGCGGATGGGCGAGGTGAAGTGGGTGTAGGCCTCGTAGTTGAGGCCGAAGTGCCCCTGGTTCTCGGTGCTGTACACCGCCTGGCTCAGCGAGCGCAGCATCACCGTCTGGATCAGGTGGAAGTCCGGGCGCTCGCGGATGCTTTCCAGCAGGGCCAGGTAGTCCTTCGGCGTCGGGCCGTCCTTGCCGCGGTGCAGCGACAGCCCGAGCTCGGCGAGGAAGGCGCGCAGCTTCTCCAGGCGCTCGACCGGCGGCCCTTCGTGAACGCGGTACAGCGCGGGAATCTCGTGTTGCTGGAGGAACTTCGCGGTCGCCACGTTGGCGCAGAGCATGCACTCCTCGATCAGCCGGTGCGCATCGTTGCGCTGCGTCGGGCGGATCTCGGCGATCTTGCGGCCTTCGCCGAAGACGATGCGGGTTTCCTGCGTCTCGAAATCGATCGCGCCGCGGACGTGCCGCGCCTTGAGCAGTACCTTGAACAGCGCGTGCAACTGCTTGAGGTTGGGCATCACTTCGTCGTACTGCTCGCGCAGCCGGCGCCCCTCGGCCGAGCGGGGCTGCTCCAGGATGCAGCTGACCTTGTTGTAGGTCAGCGCGCGTGGGAATGGATGACCGCCTCGTAGAATTTGTAGTCGGTCATGCTCCCGGACTTGGACAGCGTCATCTCGCAGACCATCGCCAGGCGGTCGACCTGCGGGTTCAACGAGCACAGTCCGTTGGACAGGACCTCCGGCAGCATCGGCACCACCCGCTCCGGGAAGTACACCGAATTGCCGCGGTTGCGCGCCTCCTCGTCGAGCGCCGAGCCGACCTTGACGTAGTGCGACACGTCGGCGATCGCCACGAACAGGCGGAACCCGCCGGTCAGCCGCTGCCAGCCGCCACGCTTCTCGCAATACACGGCGTCGTCGAAGTCGCGGGCATCCTCGCCGTCGATGGTGACGAAAGGCAGGTGACGCAGGTCGACCCGGCGCGCCTTGTCCTTCTCGTCCACCTCGGGCTTGAGCTTCGCCGCTTCGTCGACCACCGCCTCGGGCCAGACGTGCGGGATGTCGAAGCTGCGCAGCGCCACGTCGATCTCCATGCCCGGCGCCATGTAGTTGCCGATCACCTCGACGATGTCGCCCTGCGGCTGGAAGCGCGGCGTCGGCCAGTGGGTGATGCGGATCTCGACGAACTGCCCCGGGCGGGCGTCCAGCGCGCGCCCCGGAGTGACCAGCACCTCCTGCTGCATCTTGGGGTTGTCGACGACCACGAAGCCGACGCCGCTCTCCTCATAGTAGCGACCGACCACCGTCTCGTGGGCGCGGCTGAGCACCTCGACGATCGCCCCCTCGCGCCGGCCGCGGCGGTCGACGCCGGAGACGCGGGCCAGGCAGCGGTCGCCGTCGAACACCAGGCGCATCTGCGCCGGACTGAGGAAGAGGTCGTCGCTGCCGTCGTCGGGAATGAGGAAACCGAAGCCATCGCGGTGGCCGCTGATGCGTCCGCGCACCAGATCCAGCTTGTCCACCGGGGCATAGGCGCCGCGCCGGGTGTAGATCAGCTGGCCGTCGCGCTCCATGGCCCGCAGGCGCCGGCGCAGGGCTTCGATATCGTCTTCGGTCGTGAGGCCGAACTCCTCGACCAGTTGTTCCCGGCTGGCAGGGGCCCCGCGCTCGCTCAGATGCTTGAGGATCAGCTCGCGGCTGGGGATCGGGTTTTCGTATTTTTCCGCTTCACGAGCGGCCTCGGGATCGAGCGTTTGCCAGTCGGCCATTAAAAGGAGTCACCTTCTGAGTACGTAGGAACAGGTTGCCTCTATTGAAACGCGAAACGCCCGGCGGGGGCAGCCTCATGGCAAATTATTTTTCTCGCTCAGGGGTTTACAACCCCCAAACCCGGCCGTATAGTTCGCGCCCACAATGTCCCATGGGACGTTGTACACGGTAGCGTAGCAGTAACGACGCTTCCCGTGCCCAGGTGGCGGAATTGGTAGACGCACTAGGTTCAGGTCCTAGCGGTGGCAACACCGTGGAAGTTCGAGTCTTCTCCTGGGCACCACTCTTGAAGAAAAAACCGAGCCCTGGCTCGGTTTTTTCGTTTCAGCAGCATACCCGGCCTTGCCAGCGCTTTGCTTTGCTTTGCAGGTGAACAGACAGAAAAAAGCCGCCCATAGCAGACTGTGTGAAAACCTAGCAATCTGCGGCGCGGTTTAAGAAAATGCCCCGTATCGAAAGATCCGGGGCATTTTTCGTTATGGCGTACATCCAAGGAGAGGCGCGAGACC
>LZQQ01000194.1_pt1 | contig 10250 bp, 15 predicted proteins | sample 768581 | NCBI WGS metagenome assembly LZQQ01 (sample SAMN05207185, study PRJNA324510) | oil field metagenome | isolation source: sample BH-FW-20 from oil reservoir | place: India: Bombay High | collected 2015-11-25 | reverse complement strand
CGGCACAGTCCTAGCGCCAATACGCGTGCGCTCAAGCTGCCCTGCTGCGCAGCGAGCCGAGCCATCAGCTCCACGCCGTGATCGAGCAGGCCATACAGACGTCGTAGCGCTCGAGCAGTGCGGTCATGGCCCCGTGCGTCCTGTCCAGCACCTCGTCCTGCCCAGCCGCAGCCTCAACGCAGCATTGGCGCAGACCGACCTTTACATAGCGGCACAGTCCTAGCGCCAATACGCGTGCGCTCAAGCTGCCCTGCTGCGCAGCGAGCCGAGCCATCAGCTCCACGCCGTGATCGAGCAGGCCATACAGATGCCCGAAGATCACCCGGCTGGCTCGCGGGGCAGCGGCCAATCCGCTTGCCTCGAGCCGTCCACTCAGTTCCAGCACCAGCTGCAGGCCGAATGGCTTGAGCTCGGCCGCAGTCCAGGCCATATCGTCCATCAGCGAATGCTCGAGCAGGAGCGACTCATCAATCGTGACAACACAGCGCAGCGGCCAGGGTCGCCCACCGCGCAATGCCAGGCGTCGGGCCGCCGCGGGAATCAGGCGAATGCGCTCGAGCAGTTCGGCGCAGAGAATCGCACGGCGGTCGTCTGGCGCGAGCGCTGATCCAACCTGCCGAAGCAACTGAAGTAATGGCTGCCGTGCAGTCGTAAATGCCGGTCGACGATCTGCTGGCGGAAAAACTCGGTTTCGCCGTGGCTCCGCAGCCTGCTGCGATGTAACGCGACGAGCCGATCAAGATTCTGGCTGATCCCCATGCGCGCTCCGAGCCGCCAGACATCGGCGGTGAGTCCGTTTCTTTCAGCAAAGCAGGACGTCCCGGGGCGCGTCGGAGGAACCCGTTGTTTTAACAACAAATGAGCTTGATGGGCGGGGCCGGCAGCCGTCGTTACATCTCGTGGATGCGATTGACCTGCTGCGCCAATCGCATCGTTTCATGCTGCTCCAGTTCGAGCAGCTCGCGAGCCAGCTCACGGGCCGTGTCGATCTCCGCGCGTCTAGCCAGCGAACGGTAGAGGTCGAGAATCCGGTTGTGCATTTCGAACACGTCGGCACAGATCTCTTCGACCGTCATCTGGTGATAGGCCTTGCACTTCTGGCCGAGGTGCATGGGTTCGCGCACGAGGTAGTCGTAAATCCAGGTGTGCAACGCCTTGCCATCGGCGTGCGCCTCGATCTTGGAGATGGTTTCCGACAGGACCTTTTCGTGATCCGCCAGGTAGAGCAGCAGCCACTTCGCGCGCGTTTCCGCCTGCTTGCTGGCCCAGGCGCTCATGCAGCGGGCCAGTTGCGCATGGGCGTCGCGCGTCCAGTCGATGAGATCCTCGAAGCGTTCGATTTTCATGGCAGCGCTCCTCGCTCGGGCCAGGGGTCTTACTGGCAGGATAGCTGTGGGCCTGCCGCCGTGCCCAAGCCAGGGTGTGGCGTTCAGTCGCGAACGGGCGGAACGTGACCTGCAAGCCCGTCAGACTTCAGTCGATGTGTCTTCCACCAGTTCGGCACGTAGCACCTTGAGCTCTGCTGGCGCGTGAATGGCAAGACGGACCCGGCCACCGCTCACCTCGCCACACATGATGGTCACGCCATCGGTGGTCAGATGCCTGACGAGGTCGTCGAGGTTGGCGCCAGGCGCAACCGTCAGGCGCAGTTTTTCGCCCGGACGGCGGGAAAGTGTCAGATAACCCATGTTGTTGCTTCCTTTGTATAGGGCGCTTGGCCCGTGATGGTTCGTATAGTCGGATCGTGGCGTCCGGCAGCCGGCGCTCTGGCTAGCGTCTGCTGTAGCAGCGCACCAGGTCGCCCTCGTAGTGGTACAGGCAGAGATGGTTTCCGGCGCCGCGAGCAGGCGTAGCTGCACGACCTCCCCTTCATACAGGCCGAAGCCCTCGGAGTAGCCGCTGGCCATGTAGGAGCATCGATTGGCGGCCGCGGTGTGCGTGACCGCGACGACTTCGTAGCTGATGTAGCGCTCGGTGCGCACCTTCAAGGCACCGGAGACGGTATCGATCGGCTGGCCGCTTTCGTCCAGGCAGGCATCGAACAGGCGCGGGCCGGTCTTGCGCCACTCTCGGAACAGCCGTGCGCGCGGCTCACCACTCTTGGAGAACGCCATGAGCTCGGACAGGTAGCGGCCACTCTCTCCGCCCGGTAGCCGCAACGACAGGGCGAGCGCGACGCTACCAGCAGCAAAGCGAGCTGCAGCCCCAACAGGCCGACGGCTAGCCGCTTGCCGGCGTTCATGCCGAACACCGCCGGAGAAATGCCGACACGGCCGGAGCGAGGCCACGGCCCTTCGGAATGATCGCGTTGACCGCAGTGCCGCTGGCTGGCACGCAGGACAGGCTGAAGTCATTGCTGCGCGGCACGACCCAGTAGCCGGCGCTCGCTTCGGCGAACGCCGGCGCCACGATAGCTTCCAGCAACTCATCGACCGGATTGCCGTTGCGCACGATGTTGAACCGATAACCGAGATGCTCCCGGGTATCCAGCGCTACCGGGCCGGCGAGCAGGCTGGGCGTGTAGTTGGCGTAGTCGTATTGCTGCCACAGCCAGAACATGAGCAGAACCAGGCCGAGCGAGGCATTCCAGACCCAGAGCAGCCCCGCCCCCTGCCCCGCGCTCACGGTTGGCCGGACAACGGCATCGGCATCCGCATCGGCTTCGCAGGTTGGCGTCGTGAGCAACGGTGGCGCAGCCGGCAGCGGCGTCGCTGGCGCGCTGGGCTCGGTGAGGGCGAAATCGGGGTTCCAGCGGTATCCGCGGCGGGGGACCGTCTGGATGATCTCGTGCAGCTTCTCGTCGCCAATCAGGTTGCGCAGGTTGAAGATGCACTGGTTCAGGCTACCGGTACTGACGATCCGGTGTTCCCAGGCGTAGCGCAGTATTTCTTCTCGGCTGCGGATTTGCCCGGGAACCGACAGCAGCAGCTCCAGGGCGCGGCTATCGGTGTAACTGATCGTCAGGCTCTCTTCGTTCCCGCTGGCATCTTGAATGAGCAGCAGGTTCTGCTCCGGGCGGAACTCGGCACGCCCGGCGCCCTTGTGGACTCTCAGATGATGGCTCTTCATAGCGGCCTCCTGCAGACATCCGTGTCCCCTATGAGGAGGGCTGTGCCAGTCCCGTCCGTCCTTCTTGTTGTGATGTAGGCGTCATTCGCGACGCGTGGCCCTTCCCAACCACGCGTCGCCTTGATCTACCTTCATTCTAGAAGGGAGTTGGCAGCGGAAATCTGTCAGTTTCTTACAGCGCGAGCCGCTCTAGCGGTGCTCCTGACGGAGCCAGAGCCCCTTGCCCGCCAAGGCCTCGCGATCATGCGGGCGATCCAGATCCAGCCATGGCCCCTTCGGCACGAGCCCATTGCCGTTGATCTGCCGATGGCTACCGTAGTAATGCCCTTTGATGTGCTGGAAATCGACCGTCGCGGCGATTCCGGGCCACTGGTATACCTCGCGCAGCCAGCTGGACAGGGCCGGGTAATCTTCGATGCGTCGCCAGTTGCACTTGAAGTGACCGAAGTAGACGGCATCGAAGCGGATCAGTGAGGTGAACAGGCGAATATCGGCCTCGGTCAGGTATTGGCCCGCCAGGTAACGTTGCCGGGCGAGACGCCGTTCCAGCCAGTCCAACTCTTGGAAAAGTGCGTCGAAGGCCTCTTCGTAGGCATCCTCGGTGGTGGCGAAGCCTGCGCGATAGACGCCGTTGTTCACCGCCGCATAGACGCGCGCGTTGAGCGCGTCGATTTCGCCCCGCAGCGGCTCCGGATAGAGATCGACCTGCGAGCCGGTCAGATGATCGAAGGCGCTGTTGAAGATGCGCAGAATCTCGGCCGACTCGTTGTTGACGATGCAGCGGCGCTCGCGATCCCAGAGTACCGGTACCGTGACCCGCCCGCTGTAGCGTGGGTCATCGAGCAGATAGCGCTGATAGAGGTATTCGAGGCCGTCCAGCCGGTCGCCGGTCGAACCGCTGGCAGGCTCGAAGGTCCAGCCGTTTTCCAGCATCAGCCAGCCCACCACCGAGACGTCGATCAGCCCCTGCAGCGATTTCAGTTCACGTGCGATCAGCGTCCGGTGCGCCCAGGGACAGGCCAGCGATACGTAGAGATGGTAGCGCCCGGGCTCGGCCTTGAAACCGCCACGCCCATCGTCACCCGGCCTGCCTCGGGCGTCACCCAGCTTCGCCGTTTCGCCTGCTCCCGCTCGAAGCGCCCGTCTCGGCTTTCGTACCAGCGGTCGTGCCAGCGCCCGTCGATCAGTAATCCCATGCTGCTCCCGTCGTTTGTCTTCGGAGAACAGTCTAGGGGCGATGGTTCAGCCGATCGGCCGGATTCGCGGAAGCCTATGATCGATCAGATCGATCGGTCCCGCTGGTGCCAGTACGCTCGCGCCTGTTCGAAGGCCTCGTCGCGGCTGGCACCGAGCCCGCGAAGCGCCAGTGCATGGTGGCCGTCGTGGCGAGCTCGCATAGGCATCAGGCTCGCCGCGCCACACCGCCAGCAGGTGCGCCGGATCGAGTTCGGCCGGCTTGACATGACGCTGCGCGAAAAGCGCCGGCCATGGTTCGTCCCAGGCTTCGCCATTGGCCGTTCCGTAGAGCACCGCAGCGCTGTCCGGGTTGATCTCTACCTCGCCGCCCTCGCCCTTGACCACGATGGCGGTGTCGCCGAGCAGTCGACTGGCTTGGCGATGGATCTCCTGATAGCCAGGGTGAAAGATGCTCTGCAGCCCGCATCGCGCCCCGAGCGGGTTGAGGATGCGCGCCAGCGAATGGATCGGCGAACGCAAGCCGAGCACGTTGCGCAGATCGATCATGCGCTGCAGGACAGGCATCCAGGCCCCGAGCGGGATGAAAGCGAGGCCGTCCCGATCGAGCGTCTCCTGTACCTGCGTCCAGTTCTCGCAGCGACCGATACCCAGCAGATCGAGCAGCTGCTCGGTGTACAGTCGCCCGGCGGTATGCGCGCCACCGCCATGCAACAGGATGCGCACACCATTGCCTGCCAGACAGCGCGCCGCCAACAGATACCACGGCAGATGGCGTTTCTTGCCGGCATAGCTTGGCCAATCCAGATCGACGCGGACAGCCGGGCTCGGCAGGCGTGCCCGTACCGCCTCGGTGAAACCCGCAAGCTCTTCGGCGCTTTCTTCCTTGTGCCTGAGCAACATCAGAAAGGCGCCGAGCTGGACATCTTCCACCTCGCCGTCGAGCAACATGCCCATGGCCATACGGGCTTCGTCACGCGTCAAACCACGCGCACCGCGTTTGCCCTTGCCCAGGATGCGTACGAATTCGGCGAAGGGATGTTCTACAGGAGAGGTCATAGGCAATTGGTCGGCTTCGGCAGGCCCGCGAGCTTCGCGGCCAGTTTGGCGGGAGTGCCCTTGAACAGGCGATTCAGATGCAGGCTGTTGCCCTTCTGCGGCCCGAGTTCGGTGGCCACGTACTTGACCAGCGGGCGGTTCGCGGGTGAAAGCTGATAGCGGTCGTAGAAGCGCCGCAACAAATGCAGGATTTCCCAGTGGGCCTCCTCCAGCGCGAGGCCTTCACGCTCGGCGAGCGCCTCTGCGACGGCCTCGTTCCAGTCGCTCAAGTCGACCAGGTACCATCGGCGTCCAGCGCAATGGCGCGGCCCTGTACGCTCAAGTCACTCATAACCAGCTATTGACCCGGTCATAGCGACCGCAGAGTTCAACGAACTCAGGGTAGTCGACCAACTGAACACGCGTGGCGAGCGGTATCGCGCCGCGCGCCGCGTGGTCTTCGGCCAGGGCGAAGACATGAATGCTCGGGTCGAGGCCGACCAGCGCCTCTTGGGGCGCACTGCCCGGCTGCAGGGCATAAACCGCGTCGCCACTGAGCAGCACGGCATCGGAGCGCTCCAGCAGGCGAAGGCAGCTGGCGAAGCGGCCATCGTCGAAGGGTGAGTGGGACAGCAGGTGCAGAGTGGCCATCAGAGCGTAATCACATGGTCGAAACGGTTGAGAAGCGCGCGCAGCTCGTCTTCGCCGAGCACGTCCACGGGCAGCGCCAGCGACCCGGCGTCGAGGCCACGTTCGTCAAGGCTGCGGGCGCAGGCATAGAGGGTATCGACGCCGAACATCGGCAGGGCCTGAAGGTTGGCCGAGAGGTTCTTCTGCTCGATGGCGGCCGGTTGCTGTGCCGCGGCGAGTTGGAACACGCCGTCGTCGAGAAACAGCAAGCCCAGCGGCAGCTCGAAGGCGCCGCCTGCGAGCGCGATGTCCAGCGCCTCGCGCGCCGATGGGCCGTTCCAGGGCCCTGCCGGCTGATGATCAACATCGAACGCGTCATCAATTGCCTCCAAAGCAGACCAGACGGTCGGCCTCTTGCGCGGCCTCATGGAGCTGGCCGAGGCCGGACAGCGTCCACGCCGCGCTCAGGTTCGCAGCCGGACGCCGGTAGCGTGCGGCCTCCTGCTCATCCAGCACACCGCGGCGCAAGCCGGCCGCAATGCAGACCACCCCGTCGAGCTGATTGTCCGTGACGAAACGGCTCCAGGCCGCCGCCACGTCGAGCTCGTCCTGGGCGAACACGACGTTGGCCGATGCGCTATGCACGCCGTCCTGGTAGAAGAACAGCCGCACGATTCATGCCCGCCTGCCAGCGTCGCCTCGGCAAACCGCAGGGCACGGCGCGCGGCCGGCGAATGAGGCGGGGAAAACAGTGCGATTGCGAATTTCATGACGCATCCATCGTTATGCAGGGCTGCAATGATACGCCAGGCACACAAATGAAAAAGCCCGCCGAAGCGGGCTGATTCGATAGCACGAACCGTCAGTCGTCGCCCGCAATGCCCAGCAGCTGCAGCAGGCTGATGAACAGGTTGTAGAGCGAAACGAACAGGCCAATCGTGGCCATGATGTAGTTGCGCTCGCCACCGTGGATGATGGCGCTGGTCTGGAACAGGATGCAGGCCGAGGAAAACAGCACGAAGCCGGCGCTGATGGCCAGTTGCAGACCGCTGATCTGGAAGAAGAAGCCAACCAGCATCGCTCCCAGCAGCACGAAGAAGCCTGCGGTGATGAAGCCGCTCAGGAAGCTCATGTCCTTGCGCGTTATCAGCACGTAGCCGACAGCCCGAAGAACACCAAGCAGTCATGGATAGCGCGGACGTCACCAGCTCGCCACCGTTGGCCAGTCCGAGATACAGGTTGAGGACCGGGCCCAGCGTATAGCCCATAAAACCGGTCAAGGCGAAGGTACTGACCAGGCCCCAGGCCGAGTTGCGTAGCTTCACGGTGAGAAAGAACAAGCCATAGAAGCCGATCAGCACCACGAAGATGTTGGGATACGCGGCATTGGCCTGCATGGCCAGATAGGCAACCAGGCCGCTGAAAGCCAGGGTCATGGCCAGCAGGCCGTAGGTGTTACGCAGCACTTTGCTGACTTCGCGCTGCTCCACTTCTGCGTGGCTAAGCGCGTATTCGTGTTCTCGCATGGCGACGCTCCTGACGATGATCGAAGAGAATTTGCCCGGACTATAACAGAGGCGAGGCAGAACTCTGCGCTCAGAGTTTGACAGTCTGTTTCGATCCGGTACTATGGCGCCCGCTTCATGCGGAGGTGTGGCCGAGTGGTTGAAGGCAGCGGTCTTGAAAACCGCCGAAGGGGAAACTCTTCCGTGAGTTCGAATCTCACCGCCTCCGCCATCTGCATAGCAAAAGCCCCGGTTCTACCGGGGCTTTTGTATTTCCGGGCTACCGCTATTCAGTCTGCGCAGCGCCCTCGAACCAGGCGAGCTTTTCGCGCAACTGGACGACTTCCCCCACGATCAGCAGTGTCGGAGCCTGCACCTGTTCGGTGGCCACCGCCCGGGCAAATCGGCCAGCGTTGCGGCGAAAACCCGTTGATTGCGCGTGGTGCCCTGCTGCACCAGTGCCGCCGGTGTCGAGGCGGCGCGGCCGTGTGCGATGAGCTGCTCGCAAATCACCGGCAGTCCGACCAGCCCCATATAGAAAACCAGCGTCTGCGCCGGCGCGGCCAGCTCCGCCCATGGCAGGTCGCAGCTACCGTCCTTCAGGTGACCGGTGACGAAGCGTACCGATTGCGCATGATCCCGATGGGTCAATGGAATGCCGGCGTATGCGGCGCAACCACTGGCTGCGGTGATTCCCGGCACCACTTGGAATGGCACCCCATTGGCTGCGAGTTCTTCGATTTCTTCACCGCCACGCCCGAAGATGAACGGATCCCCCCTTTGAGCCGCAACACGCGCTTGCCCTGTTTCGCCAGAGCGACCAGTTGCTGGTTGATCTGCTCCTGAGGCAGCGCGTGATTGGCCCGCTGCTTGCCCACGTAGATCCGGTCGGCATCGCGCCGGCACAGTTCGAGGATGGCCGGGGCAACCAGGCGGTCATACAACACGACATCGGCCTGCTGCATCAGGCGCAAGGCACGGAACGTCAACAGATCCGGATCACCGGGCCCAGCACCGACCAGATAAACCTCACCCAGCAGGTGTTCCCTGGCGCCCGCGAGCTTTTCCTCCAACAACTGCTCGGCTTGCGCCTGTCGCCCGCTCAGCGCCTGTTCAGCGATCGGCCCCTGAAACACTTCTTCCCAGAAGATGCGGCGCTGCTGGACGTTGGCGAAGCGCGCCTTGACCCTCGCCCGATAGCGCCGCGCCAGGCCCGCGAGCTGGCCGTAGGCAGCAGGTATCCACGTCTCGATGCGGGCACGCATCAACCGCGCCAGTACGGGCGCGTCGCCGCCGCTGGATACCGCGATCATCAGCGGCGAGCGGTCGACGATGGCCGGAAAGATCACACTGCACAGTTCCGGCGCATCCACCACGTTCACGGGGATCCCGATCGTACGGGCATCGGCGGATACCTGTGCATTGGTAGGCTCGCTATCGGTAGCGGCAATCGCTAGCACGCAGCCGTGCAGATCATCGACCGTGTAGTTACGCGCCGGCTTTCACCGCCGCTGTCTGCGACAAGCGCAACCAGCGATTGATCGATGCTCGGCGCTACCACGCGCAGGCAGGCGCCTGCATCGGCCAGCAGTCGCGCTTGCGCAGGCGACCTCGCCGCCGCCGACGACGAGCACCAGCCGGCCCTTTAGATCGTGAAACAGCGGAAGGTAATCCATGAGCGAATCCTGGCAGTTGGGGTATCCATCACAGCGGCTGCCGCTGCGCGTGCCCTTGTCGAGCATCAAGTAAGCGCGCGGCGGCTACCGTGCGATGAGGCCTGGCCCTTCGGACTACCACATTCAGGGCCGGCCTCGGCACGCTCGCCCGGGCCCGGTCAACCGATCGTCTCGAGACCGCCCATATAGGCTTGAGCACCTCCGGCACGCGGATCGCGCCGTCGGCCTGCTGGTAGTTCTCCAGCACCGCGACCAGCGTACGGCCCACCGCCAAGCCCGAACCGTTGAGCGTATGGACGAGCTCGGGCTTGCCGCTCTCCGGGTTGCGATAGCGCGCCTGCATGCGACGCGCCTGGAAGTCACCACAGTTCGAACACGAGGAAATCTCGCGGTACTTGTCCTGGCTCGGCACCCAGACTTCCAGGTCGTAGGTCTTGGTCGCACCAAAGCCCATGTCGCCGGTGCACAGCGCGAGCACGCGATAAGGCAACTCCAGCAACTGCAGTACTCGCTCGGCGTGGCCGGTCAGTTCCTCCAACGCCTCGAAGGACTTCGCCGGCTCGACGATCTGAACCATCTCGACCTTGTCGAACTGGTGCTGACGAATCATGCCCCGGGTGTCGCGACCGGATGCACCGGCCTCGCTGCGGAAGCATGGCGTATGCGCCGTGAGCTTGAGCGGCAGCTGCTTGGCATCGAGGATCTCGCCCGCGACAATGTTGGTCAGCGACACCTCGGCTGTGGGGATGAGGTAGAAATCCGCTTCGCCCTCGCGGCTAATCTTGAACAGGTCTTCCTCGAACTTGGGCAGCTGGCCGGTACCCTGCAACGCTGGAGCCTGAACGAGGTAAGGCGTGTAGGTTTCCTCATAGCCGTGCTCACGGGTATGCAGATCGAGCATGAACTGCGCCAGCGCACGGTGCAGCCGGGCGATAGGCCCGCGCATCAGCGCAAAACGTGCACCGGACAGTTTGGCGGCCGTTTCGAAATCGAGCCAGCCGTGCTGTTCGCCGAGCGCGACATGGTCGCGTACCTGGAAATCGAACGTCGGCGGCGTACCCCAGCGACGCACCTCGACATTGCCTCCTCGTCTCTCGACCGGCACGGATTCATGCGGCAGGTTCGGAATGCTCAACAT
>LZQQ01000193.1_pt1 | contig 10256 bp, 13 predicted proteins | sample 768581 | NCBI WGS metagenome assembly LZQQ01 (sample SAMN05207185, study PRJNA324510) | oil field metagenome | isolation source: sample BH-FW-20 from oil reservoir | place: India: Bombay High | collected 2015-11-25 | reverse complement strand
CGACTCGGTTCCGGGCGGTGCCGTGCGTGGTAGCCATCGGCATAGCGCAACTGACCGTACCGATGCGCGAAGGCCGCTGCGCTACCCAGGTCCCGCCGTATCCCACGCTCTCGCCGGACGTCTATGTCACGCACGGCGATCAGCGCGCCGGTCAACGTCATCACCGGCTGCAGGCCCAGCGTCGTCGCCGCCAGTTCGGCAAAGGGCGTCGCGCCATAGAGCATGATGCCCGGACGAATCCACTCCATGTGCGCCTGAGGCAGTGTCAGCACCGCCGCCGAGTTGGCCAGCGTGCAGTTGTCGAAACCAAGCTGCATCACCTCGCATAACGCTGCAGCTGCAGGTCGGTCAGCGCGTGCCCACGCTCGTCAGCACAGGCGAAGTGACTGATCAGGTTCAGTTCGGCCACCTGCGGCGCATCCTTGAGCCGGGCATGCCAGGCACGCAGGCCGGCGATATCGAAGCCCAGCCGATGCATGCCCGAATCGAGCTTGAGCCAGACATTCAGCGGGCGGGCCAGATCGGCCGCCAGCAGCGCCTCGGCCTGCGCCTCGCCTTGCACGGCGACGTCCAGGCCGAGTTCGGCCGCACGCGGCAGCTCGGCTGGTTCGAAGCAGCCCTCGAGCAATAGCAGGCGTGCAGTAGGCGCGACCTCGCGCACGACCTCGGCTCCTCGATGCAGGCGACGGCGAACCCGTCGGCGATGTCCTGCAGCGCCTGGACCGCGCGCCTCGCGCGTGCCATAGGCATCGGCCTTGACCACGGCGAAGGCCCGGCGCTGCGGAGCGCACTGCTTGGCATGGAGATAATTGTGGCGAAGCGCGGCCAGATCGACCGTTGCAACCAGGGGACGCATGGCGGATGTTCCGGTAGGGAGAGGCTGTCTAGCTTCAGGCTTCAGGCTTCAGGCTTCAAGCTGCCAAAGCGATCCTCGACGCTCGGCCGGTCGAAGCCTGACCCGTGAGCTTACTCGTCGTCGAACTGGTAGCTGCCCGGCGCGAGGTTCTCGAAACGCGAGTACTTGCCGAGAAAAGCCAGGCGGGTCGTGCCGATCGGGCCGTTCCGCTGCTTGCCAATGATGATTTCGGCGACGCCTTTGTATTCGGTTTCCGGGTGATAGACCTCGTCCCGGTAGACGAACATGATGATGTCGGCGTCCTGCTCGATGGCCCCGGATTCGCGCAGGTCGGAGTTCACGGGGCGCTTGTTCGGGCGCTGCTCGAGCGAGCGGTTGAGCTGCGAGAGGGCGATCACCGGGCAGTTGAATTCCTTGGCCAGCCCCTTGAGCGAGCGAGAGATTTCGGAAATCTCGTTGGTCCGATTGTCACCGCTGGAGCCGGGAATCTGCATCAGCTGCAGGTAGTCGACCATGATCATGGCGATCTCGCCGTGCTCGCGGGCAAGGCGCCGGGTGCGCGCGCGCATTCGACGGGCTGATGCCGGCCGTGTCGTCGATGAACAGCTTGCGGTCGTTGAGCAGGTTGACCGCCGAGGTCAGCCGCGGCCAATCGTCGTCGTCCAGCTTGCCCGCCCGCACCTTGGTCTGGTCGATACGTCCGAGCGAAGCGAGCATACGGATGACGATGGATTCGGACGGCATTTCCAGCGAATAGACCAGCACGGCCTTGTCGGTACGCAGAACGGCGTTCTCCACCAGATTCATGGCGAAGGTGGTCTTACCCATCGAAGGGCGCCCGGCGACGATGATCAGGTCCGCCGGCTGCAGACCATTGGTGGCCTCGTCGAGATCGGTGAACCCGGTGGACAGACCGGTGATCGCCTCACCGGCATTGAACAGGGTGTCGATGCGGTCGATGGCCTTGACCAGGATGTCGTTGATGCCCACCGGCCCGCCGGTCTTCGGCCGCGCTTCGGCGATCTGGAAGATCAGTCGCTCGGCCTCGTCGAGGATCTCCTCGCCGGTGCGTCCCTGCGGTGCGTAGGCGCTGTCGGCGATCTCGTTGCTGATGCCGATCAACTGACGCAGCGTCGCACGCTCGCGAATGATCTGCGCGTAGGCCTTGATGTTCGCCACCGAGGGCGTGTTCTTCGCTAGCTCGCCCAGATAGGCCAGCCCGCCGACCTGCACCAGGTGACCTTCCTTGTCCAGCTGCTCGGACAGGGTGACCACGTCGAACGGCATGTTGCGCTCGGCCAGCGCGTAGATGGCACGGAAGATCAGCCGGTGATCGTGCCGGTAGAAGTCACCGTCGGAGACCTGGTCGAGCACGCGCTCCCAGGCGTTGTTGTCCAGCATCAGGCCGCCAAGGACGGCCTGCTCGGCCTCGATGGAATGCGGCGGCACCTTGAGCGCGGCGGTTTCCAGGTCGTATTGCTGGGGCACACTGATGTCGTTCATGGTTCTCGCGAAACTCGAAACTGCAGAAAACAAAGGGCACGCCCCACCTGCGTGGAAGCGTGCCCGATGTTACTCGCCAGGCACCCGGGGTGCCAGACGACGGCTTAGGCCGCGACTACGATCACCTTGACGGCAGCTTCGACGTCGGTGTGCAGATGCAGCGCGACGTCGTACTCGCCGGTCTGGCGAATGGTGCCGTTGGGCAGGCGAACTTCGCTCTTGGCCACTTCCACGCCAGAGGCGGTCAGGGCGTCAGCGATGTCGGCGGTACCGATGGAACCGAACAGTTTGCCCTCGTCACCGGCAGTAGCGGTGATGGTGACTTCCAGTTCAGCCAGCTGAGCAGCACGAGCTTCGGCCGAAGCCTTCTTCTCTGCAGCAGCCTTTTCCAGTTCGGCACGACGCGCTTCGAAAGCAGCGACGTTGGCCGCAGTGGCAGCGGTAGCCTTGCCTTGCGGCAGCAGATAGTTACGACCGTAACCGGCCTTGACGTTTACCTTGTCGCCCAGGTTGCCCAGGTTGGCGATCTTTTCCAGCAGGATGACTTCCATTTGAGTCTCACCTCTTAACTTTTAACCTTCACCGTTCGCAGGCCCCGCACCGTTTCTGTCGGCGGCGCGACCGCGAAAATCAAACAGACTGTCGACCATGGCCAACACGGCCAGTAGCGGATAAATCAACTGCATGAACAGCACCAGCGTGACGTAGAGCCCTACCAGCCAAAAACGCTGCAGGCGCCCCTGTGCGACCAGCCCGTGCACCAGCGCGACGCCGGCAAACACCAGCGGCACACTGCACAGCGGCGTCAGCATCGCCAGCTCCGCGCCGAGGTTCGGGCCGAGCAGCATGCCCGCCAGCAGCAGCGCTGCCAGCAGCGGGCGCAAACGCAACGCCCGGAACTCCTTACCGAAGCCACCCGGGTTGTACAGCGCGGCCTGCCAATAGCGCGCCAGCATCAGGCTGAGCAGCGTGGTGATCTGCAGCAGTGCCGCAAGCAGCCCGGTCAACACCGGAGCCAGAAGCGACTCTAAGCCGCGCCCGCTCATCCACCGAAAGTTGCTGGTAGGCGTCCGACAGTGTCTGCGGCAATACCTTCTGCAGCTCGCCGGCCAGAGCCTTGATCGGTTCGTCGAAGACCAGGCCAAGCGCCCAGGCATAGAGCAAACCGACACCGACACTTGCCATCAGCACACGGGCCCAGGATGCCTGATTGCGCAGCAGCGTCCCCAAGCCAACGTGCCAAGCATCACCAACAACGTGCGTGGGTCACCGAAGTACCACCACACCAGTGCCGGCAACACGCCCCAGACCAGCACACCCAAGCGTCGTTAAGCCCGCGACGCAGCAACACCAGACTTCCAGCCGCGGCGCTGAGCCAGAACAGCATCGGCACTGCCGCCGCGCCCGCCATCACGAAGATGGCTTGCTTGCGGCCGCGCATGATGTAGTCCGCCAAAGCGCGCACGCGATCAATCCCTACTTCGGTCGACCAGCCGAATCAACGGCCGTGGCTGTCGGTGTAGGGCAGCAGGGCCAGGTAGCGGGCACGCTTGATGGCGGTAGCCAGCTGACGCTGATAACGGGCCTTGGTACCGGTGATGCGGCTCGGAACGATCTTGCCGGTCTCGGAGATGTAGGCCTTCAGTGTATTGAGATCCTTGTAGTCGATCTCTTTCACGCTCGGCGGTGAAACGGCAGAACTTACGACGACGGAAAAAACGTGCCATGAAATAGGCTCCTCAATAGATCCGGTGATTACTCGTCAGCGGAGTTGTCGCTGTTGTCGCTCTCGTTGGAGCCTTCAGCGTTCTCCGGGCGCTCGCGACGCTCGCGACGCTCGCTGCGGTTTTCCTCGGCCTTGAGCATTTCGGATTGCTCGGTCACGGCTTCGTCGCGACGGATGACCAGGTTACGGATGACGGCGTCGTTGTAGCGGAAGTTGTCTTCCAGCTCGGCCAGTGCCTTGCCGCTGCACTCGACATTCATCATGACGTAGTGAGCCTTGTGCACGTTGTTGATGGCGTAAGCCAGCTGACGACGGCCCCAGTCTTCCAGGCGGTGGATCTTGCCGCCATCTTCTTCGATCAGCTTGGTGTAACGTTCCACCATGCCGCCGACCTGTTCGCTCTGGTCCGGGTGAACCAGAAAGATGATTTCGTAATGACGCATAAATGCTCCTTACGGGTTGCAGCCTGCCGACGATGCGGTCAGGCAAGGAGTGAATGACTTTGTTGTCTTGCCATTGCCAGGACGAACAGAAGCCTGCCGTCCGGGCAAGGGGCGCCATTCTAGAGAAGGGCCATTAGCTGCGCAAGGCGAATTGGCGAAGTTTTGATCAGCGCGATCAGCCCTGCGCTCGCGCGCAATGGCCTCGAGCAGTGCCCGCACCTGCTGGATATCGTAGGGCTTGAGCATCGTGCGAACGTCGGCCAGCGCTTCCTCGCGCGCATCGACGGCGTAGCCCGAGGCAATCACCACAGTAACGCCCGGATGATGCTGGCGAACGCGGCGCGCCAGCTCGATGCCGCTCATGCCATGCAATCCGACATCGGTCAGCAGCACATCGAACTCACCACCTTCCAACTGCGCCAACGCATCCTCGGCCGTCTCACTGAGCGTGACCTGATGCCCCAGTTCGAGCATGACCTCCCCGGTCAGCATCCGCAGGGTCGGATCATCCTCGACAAAGAGCACCTACAGCCCCGCTTCATCTGCATTTGCGCACTCGACAGGAACCGTGTCCTCGGCCACAGCCGGGGCCGGCCGCTCCTCGCTTCCCTGGCCAGATGCCTCTTGCGCACGCGGCAGATAGACATGCACCGCAGTGCCACCCTGCTCTCCATTGTCGAGCCTGACGAAGCCCCCACTCTGCTTGACGAAGCCGTACACCATGCTCAGGCCGAGCCCGGAGGCATTGGTTTCCTGCTTGGTGGTGAAGAAAGGTTCGAAGGCATGACTACGAACCGCGTCGCTCATGCCTACGCCCTCGTCGATGACACTGAGCACGACGTAATCACCCGGCGCGATATCGGCCGCCTCGCCATGCACTTTCTCGGTCAGCGTGGAGTTGTGCAGCCGGATCTGCAAGCGTCCCGTCCCGGCCATCGCTTCGCGCGCGTTGGCGGCAAGATTGAGCAGCACACTCTGCAGGTTGCCCACGTCGGCATGCACCGGCCACAAGCCACCCGGCACGTCCACCTCGACAGTGATTGACGAGCCCAGCGCACCGTCCAGCAATTCATGCATATCGCCGATCAGTTGCTCGAGGTGAACCCGCTGCGGACGCAGCGGCTGCCGACTGGCGAAGGCCAGGAGCTGCGATGCCAGCCGCGCCCCCTTATCCACGCCGCTGACCGCCGAATCGAGACGCCGCAAGGCGGTTTCATCGGCGCCCAAGCTGCGCCGAAGCAACTGCAGGTTGCCGCCAATGATCTGCAGCATGTTGTTGAAGTCATGCGCAATGCCGCCTGTCAGCTTGCCCACCGCTTCCAGCTTCTGCGCCTGCAGCAGCGCAGCCTCTGCCGCCTGCCGCTCCGCCTCGCTCTGCAGCAAGGCGGCGGTCCGCTCCCGGACCAGCTCTTCGAGGTGTTCTCGATAGCTGCGCACCTCATCTTCAGCCCGGCGCTGTTCGGTGACATCGTGGCCGAGCACGAAAATACCGCTGACGCGGCCATTGCTCTCGGTGATCGGCTGATAGAGAAAATCGACAAACAACTCCTCTAGCGGCCCCTGCGGATCGCGCCGCAACCGTACGGGCGCCTGGCGCCGGACGATCGGCTCGCCACTGGCGAAAGCATGATCGAGCAGCTCAAGGAAGCCCTGACCATCCACTTCAGGCAATGCCTCGCGCACCGACCTACCGATCAGCTCACGATGGCCGGTAAGTCGCTGATACTCGGCGTTGACCAGTTCGAAGATGTGCTCTGGGCCACGCAGAAAACAGACGAACCCCGGGGCCTGCGCAAACAGGCGGCGCAACAGATTGCCCTCGTCCTGCACCAGACGCGCCCTGGCGATGATCGCCTGGCCGATCTGCTGCAGCGGCTGCATACGTGCCTCAGCCGCCGCGCGGGCGGCCTGCATGCCGTACAGCTCGGTGATATCCGAGGTGTGCTGAAGGATGGCAGACACCCTGCCATCGTCATCGAGCAACGGGGTGTGGGTCGCGCTCCAGTATCGATCCTCGAACACCGGCCCGCGCTCGGTCTGTCGACTGATCGAATAACGGATTACCGGAATGGTGTCGGGCACCCGGCGCTCAAGGACCCGGTCGAACGACTCCAGCAACTCTGCAACATTCACTGCATCGGGCTGTTGCGGATCAACCGCAAAGGCCTCATGCAGGCGCTGACCGAGGATTTCCTCGCGACGGCGCCCGGTCAGCCTGAGGTAGGCATCATTGGCATCGAGGATGGCCAGGTCCGGGGCCAGCAGCACATAGGCATTGGGCGACAGCCGAAACAGGCTCTCGAAACTCGGGCGTTGCTGCATGAAGTCCTCCTTGGTGCGCCCGGAATCGAGCGGTTGCGCGCCCCGACAAGGCAGCGCGCAGCATGCGCAACGGCGGCGGCGAACGGGCATAGATCAGCCCATTGACCGCCAAACGCGCGATCGGTTGCAGAATGAAGAAAACTGGCGGCCGCAGGCCCGCCAAGGGGGAGTCAACCGCCGGAACCGTCGCCCGGCGCCTGGCGCAGCGCCTCGAACAAACAGACCCCCGTGGCGACCGATACATTGAGACTGCTGACGCTACCGGCCATCGGCAGGCGCACCAGATAGTCGCAATGCTCGCGGGTCAGGCGACGCATGCCCTTGCCCTCTCGCCCACTGACCAATGCGATCGGCCCACTGAGATCCTGACTGTAGAGCTCCTGCGACGCCTCGCCTGCGGTGCCGACGATCCACACGCCGCGCTTCTGCAGCTTCTCCAGCGTCCGCGCCAGGTTGGTTACCGCCACCAGCGGCACCACCTCGGCGGCGCCACAGGCGACCTTTCGCACCGTGGCGTTGAGCGTTGCGACTTGTCCTTCGGCACGATCACCGCCAGCGCCCCCGCTGCGTCGGCGGTACGCAGACAGGCGCCAAGGTTATGCGGATCGGTCACACCGTCGAGCACCAGCAAGAGCGGCGGCGCCTCGCTGCGATCGAGCAATTCGTCGAGCATAGGCTCGCCCCAGACCTGGCTGGGGCTGACCTCGGCGACCACACCCTGATGGACGCCCTCGACCCATTCGTCCATTTCCCCGCCGTTCGCAGGAAGTGACGCCGATCCTGGCCTGAGCAGCCAGTTCGAGCACCGCCTGGACGCGCGGATCGTTGCGGCGCTCGGCCAGCCAGATCCGTTTGACCCGCCGAGGATGATGACGCAGCAGGGCCTCGACCGCGTGCAGGCCGAACACTTTTTCCAGGTCGCTCATGATTTGGCCTTGCGCTTTTCGCGGCCGAGCCACTGCCTGACTTGGCCGGCGCGGAGGCCGGACGCTTTCCGCCCGACGTCCGCTTGCCCTTGCTCGACTTACCGTCCTCGGTGCGCCCCGGCTTGCCGCCGCGACCACCGGTCTTGGCTCATCCAGTAGCGCCTTCTTCATTGCGCGACTCTTCTGAACATCGGCGCTGCCGGCGTCGCCCCCTTTGCCCGACTGGCTCCGCCGCCCCGTGTGCGCGCCCGCCGACATTGCGCGAGGTATCGCCGCGTGCACCGCCCTCGACCAGCTCGAAATCGATCTTGCGCTCGTCCAGATCCACGCGCATGACCCGAACCGACACCGTATCGCCCAGGCGGAAATTCCGCCCGCTGCGCTCGCCGGTCAGGCGATGATGCAGCGGATCGAAGTGGTAGTAGTCACCCGGCATCGCCGTGACGTGGACCAGCCCCTCGACATAGATATCGGTCAACTCTACGAACAAGCCGAATCCGGTCACCGCGGAGATCACCCCCGGGAACGTCTCACCGACCCGATCGCGCATGAACTCGCACTTGAGCCAGTTCACCACGTCACGAGTCGCCTCGTCGGCCCGGCGCTCGGTCATCGAACACTGTTCACCGAGCTGCTCCAGGGCGCTTTCGTCGTATGGATAGATGCGCACCTTCGGCATGCTTGCCGCACCGGCGCGCCGTACATGTGGCGTCTCACGCCGCGAACGAATGACGCTGCGAATGGCGCGATGCACCAGCAGGTCCGGGTAGCGCCGAATCGGCGGAGGTAAAGTGGGCGTAGGCCTCGTAGTTGAGGCCGAAATGCCCGTGGTTGTCCGCGCTGTAGACGGCCTGACTCAGCGAGCGCAGCATCACGGTCTGGATCACGTGGAAGTCCGGGCGATCCTGGACCTTTTCCAGCAGCGCCTGGTAATCCTTCGGCGTCGGCCCCTCCTTGCCTTTGTGCAAAGACAGACCCAACTCGCCGAGAAACGCGGTGAGCTTCTCCTGCCGCTCCAACGGTGGCGCATCGTGGACACGATATAACCCGGGCAGCTTGTGCTGCTGCAGGAACGCGGCCGTCGCCACGTTTGCGCAGAGCATGCATTCCTCGATCAGCTTGTGTGCATCGTTACGCTCGGTGGGCTTGATGGCGGCGATCTTGCGGTCTTCGCCGAACAGAATGCGCGTCTCCTGCGTCTCGAAGTCGATGGCGCCGCGGACATGCCGGGCCTTGGCCAATACCTTGTACAGGGCATGCAATTGCTTGAGATGCGGCAACACCTCAGCGTACTGACCAGCCAGCTGCTTGGCCTCCGCCGACTTCGGCTGCTCGAGCATCGTACTGACCTTGTTGTAGGTCAGCCGCGCGTGCGAATGGATCACCGCCTCATAGAACTGATAGTCGGTCATCTTGCCGGTCTTGCTCAGGGTGACCTCGCAGACCATCGCCAGGCGATCGACCTGCGGATTCAGCGAACACAGCCCATTGGACAAGGCCTCGGGCAGCATCGGCACGACGCGCTCGGGGAAGTAAACCGAGTTGCCGCGGTTCTGCGCCTCCTGGTCCAGCGCCGAGCCGACCCGGACGTAGTGGGAAACATCGGCGATGGCCACGAACAGCCGGTAGCCGCCGGAGAAGAGGTTCCAGCTGCGCAGCTTCTCGCAATAAACGGCGTCATCGAAGTCACGCGCATCCTCGCCGTCGATGGTAACGAAGGGCAGATGTCGCAGGTCGACGCGCCGCTGCTTGTCCTTCTCCTCGACTTCGGGCTTGAGGCGCGCAGCCTCCTTGAGCACGGCTTCAGGCCAGACGTGCGGGATATCGAGAGCTGCGTAGTGCAACGTCGATCTCCATGCCCGGCGCCATGTAGTTGCCGATCACCTCGATGATGCACGGCTTCAGGCCAGACGTGCGGGATATCGAAGCTGCGTAGTGCAACGTCGATCTCCATGCCCGGCGCCATGTAGTTGCCGATCACCTCGATGATGTCGCCCTGCGGCTGGAACCGTTGCGTGGGCCAGTGCGTGATTTTCACTTCGACGAACTGTCCGGGCTTGGCATCCAGGGCGCGACCGGGGGTGACCAGCACCTCCTGCTGAATCTTCGGATTGTCGGCAACCACGAATCCCACATCGCTTTCGATCTGGTAGCGGCCAACGATGGTTTCGTGGGCACGGCTGATGACCTCGACAATAGCGCCCTCGCGCCGACCACGCCGGTCGATGCCCGAAACACGCGCCAGACACCGATCGCGTCGAACACCAGCCGCATCTGTGCCGGGCTCAGAAAAAGGTCGTCGCTACCATCGTCCGGGATGAGAAAGCCGAAACCGTCGCGGTGCCCGCTGACGCGCCCACAGATCAGGTCGAGCTTGTCCACCGGCGCATAGGTGCCGCGGCGGGTATAGATCAACTGGCCATCGCGCTCCATGGCACGCAAACGCCGGCGCAGCGCCTCGATCTGCTCGTCGGAAACCA
>LZQQ01000192.1_pt1 | contig 10272 bp, 16 predicted proteins | sample 768581 | NCBI WGS metagenome assembly LZQQ01 (sample SAMN05207185, study PRJNA324510) | oil field metagenome | isolation source: sample BH-FW-20 from oil reservoir | place: India: Bombay High | collected 2015-11-25 | reverse complement strand
TGAAGTCATGAGCGAGGTGATGCAAGAAGCCATGGCTATGCGGCATGATGCTCCAGCTTCAATTCAATAACCGTGTTGCACTCAGCTCCTGAAACCGCCAAGGGTAAGGCTAACGCCTCGTCTGTAGGTACGCTGGTGGAGCGCACTAGTGGCTACCTGATGCTGGTGAAGATGAACGACGCGACGGCGACCTCGGCAATGGAGGGCTTCAGCGCCGCCCTCAATAACATGCCGCTGGCGATGCGCAAGAGCATGACCTACGACCAGGGCAGGGAAATGGCACAGCACGCCGAGATCACCCAGAGAACCGGTGTGGCGATCTACTTCTGTGACCCGCACAGCCCTTGGCAGCGCGGCAGCAACGAAAACATTAATGGCCTGATCCGCCAGTACCTGCCCAAGGGCACTGACTTGTCGGTACATAGCCAAGAAGAACTGGATGCCATTGCGTTTCAACTGAACATGCGTCCACGTAAGCGCTTCGATTTCAAATGTCCTATCGAAGTCATGAGCGAAGTGATGCAGAAAGCCTTGGCTATGCAATATGATGCTCCTGCCTCAATTCAATAACCGTGTTGCACTCAGCTCCTGCAACCGCCTTGATTCATCGATGATCACCATGCTGGTTCGGTGCATGAGGCAATGACACTTCAAGAAATAAATGAATATTTTTTTATTTGACACCCGAATACTTTTTTAATTTGAGATAAACAAATAATGCGTGTTCTAGTAGTGGAAGACGAAGCCAAAACTGCCGAATATCTTCAGCAAGGGCTTACCGAAAGTGGCTATATCGTTGACCGGGCAAGTAATGGTGTCGATGCGCTGCACCTGTTCCAGCACAACACCTACGGCCTGGTCATCCTGGATGTGAACCTGCCCAAGGTGGACGGCTGGGACGTGCTCGACACGATCCGCAAGACCAGTCGGGTTCGCATCATCATGCTGACCGGTCGTGGCCGCCTGCACGACAAGCTGAAGGGCCTGGACGGCGGCGCCGACGACTATCTAGTGAAGCCGTTCGAGTTTCCGGAACTGCTTGCCCGCATCCGCTCGCTGCAGCGGCGTGGCGACAAGGTGGTGGACCACCCGACCTTGCGGGTCGCAGACCTTGAGCTGGATCCGGGTCGCCACCGCGCGTTCCGGGGTGACCTGCGCGTCGAGCTGACTACCAAGGAATTCGCCCTGTTGCGCCTGCTCATGAGCCACCCAGGGGAAGCCCTGACCCGCTCGCAGATCATTTCCCTGGTCTGGGACATGAACTTCGACTGCGATACCAACGTGATCGACGTGGCGATCCGGCGCCTGCGCGCCAAGATCGACGATCCGTTCGAGAACAAACTTATCCACACCCTGCGCGGTGTGGGCTATGTGATCGAGGAGCGTTCATGAAGCGCTTCAGCCTGGCCGCCAGGTTGGGACTCAAAGTCGGCTTGATGAGCGTGATACTGCTGGTGCTGCTCTCTATCGTGGGCTACCTGATGCTCGGCCAGGCGCTGGAGCGCACGGCGCAAAGCAGCCTGATCACCAAGATGGGTGGCATGGCCCATAACCTATCGACCGTCGCGGATCTGTCCGAGGTCACCGCAGACTCCCACCAGTTGGTCGACCTTGCGATGGGCCACAACAACCTGTTCGTCAGCATTTTCGATACGGCAAACAGCCGAATCCCCCTGCTGACCATCGGCTCGAAAAAGATAACCACCGAACTCACCAGCTTTCCTGCCAACGATCAAGTGGAGTTCTACGAGTGGAACAACGAACTGGGCATGCCCATGCTCAGCGTTTCCCAGCTCATGCGTCTGGCTGACGGTACCCAGGTCGGTGTGTACATGACCGTGGATGAATCCTCCGATGCCGAATTGCTCCGGGCGATGCTGAGCTGGGCCCTGATGGCGTCACCCTTCATCCTGGCGCTGATCATGGTCGTGGCCTGGTGGACGGTACGCCGGGGCTTGCTGCCGCTTACGCGCTTTCTGAAAGTCGCGTCGAAGATCTCCACCGACAACATGCAGCATCGGCTGCCTACCGACCGCTTGCCGATCGAACTGCTGGAGCTCGCGGACGGCATCAACTTATGCTGCACCGCCTGGACGGTGGCGTGCAGCAGCTATCGCAGTTCTCGGACGACCTGTCCCACGAGTTGCGTGCTCCGCTCACTAACCTGATGGGCAAAGCACAGGTGGCCCTGTCACGACCACGCAGCTCGGAGGAGTACCGTGAGGTGCTGGAATCCTGCGCCGAGGAGCTGGATCGCATGAAAAGCATGGTGGCCGACATGCTTTTCCTGGCACATGTCAGCCAGCCTGCAGCCTTGGTGCAATTCGAGACGGTGGCACTGGTCGACGAGGTGCAGAGGGTCAGTGACTTGTTCAGCCTGAGTGCCGAAGAGAGCGGCGTTCGGCTCGATGTGTCAGGCAGTGTCGATGTGATCCAAGGCAATCGCCTGATGATTCAACGGGCAGTGTCCAATTTGCTCTCCAACGCCATTCGCTACTGCCCACAAGGGCAGGCTGTAGTGGTGAAGGTTCACCGTGAGCAGGAGCACATCAGGCTCAGCGTAGGCAATCCAGGCCAAGGTATTCCGGAAGAGCACCTGCCTCATCTGTTCGAACGCTTCTATCGGGTCGACAAAGGGCGTGCGCGCAGCGAGGGAGGCACAGGCCTCGGGCTTGCCATCGTGCGATCGATCATGAGCCTGCACCAAGGCGTGGCGAAGGTAGAAATAACGGGCTCGGGCTTTACCTGGTTCCACCTGAGTTTTCCGGTGAACCGTCTCTGAGCCCAAGGCGTCTTTCAACATTGTAATTCGCGCCTCACGTTGTCGTCAGAGACGCTTCTTTAAGCTTCAGGGGTATCGAAAATCTCACGATCCATTGAGATCCAAACCCCTGGAGTTTCTGAAAATGCGACTGACCCAAGCGCTTCTCATCGGTGTACTGGCTGTTGGTGTGACGACACCGGTATTTGCCGAAGATGGCTACGACCGCTCGATCGAATTCAACAAGAAATTCCGCGAGGACCAGAAACGCCTCTGGGGTGAAAAAGACACCGCAGACAAAGCCAAACCGGCAGAGACCAAAGAAAAGGAAAACGCTAAAAGCCCATCCTAGGCTCATGGATGTGCTGTTTCTCTACTTCCTCCTTCCCCCTCGATCTTGAGGCAGGCGCTTGACCGCCTGCCCCGGATCACCCTCAAGCGGCATCCTCCTCAACGCATCGACAGCTGGACCGCCAGCCCCGCCAGTGCACTCATCACCAGCACCTGGATCACACCGCGCTTGAAGTAGAACAGGGCAATAGCGGCGGCCGCGGCGATAAGTGCGGAGGCCCACTCGAATCCTCCCCAAAGCCGTTGGGCCAGAGCACGTGGTAACCGAAGAACAACGCCAGATTCAGGATCACACCTACCACGGCGGCGGTGATCCCGGTCAGCGGCGCTGTGAACTTCAGTTCGTTGTGCGTCGACTCCACCAGCGGACCGCCGGCAAGGATGAACAGGAACGAGGGCAGGAAGGTGAACCAGGTGACCAGCACAGCCGCCACCGCGCCCGCCAGGAACGGATGGTCGGTGCCGAACATCGGGTGGATGTAGCTGCCAATGAAGCCGACGAAAGTCACCACCATGATCAACGGCCCCGGCGTTGTTTCCCCCAGGGCCAGGCCGTCGATCATCTGCGTGGGCGACAGCCAGCCGTAGTGACCGACCGCACCTTGGTAGACATAGGGCAACACCGCGTAGGCACCGCCGAAGGTGAGCAACGCAGCCTTGGTGAAGAACCACCCCATCTGGGTCAGAGTGCCTTGCCAGCCGAAGATGACGGTCAGCAACCCCATGGGGAGCATCCATAGCGCCGCACCGATCAGGATCAGCTTGAGCAGATAGCTCCAGCGGAAACGGGCATGCGCGGGTGGCGGTGTATCGTCATCGATCAGCGCAGGCCCGTAACTGGCCTTCCCGGAGCCATGCTTGCCAGCGGTCACGAACTTGTCCGGCAGCACTTTTCCGCCGATGTAGCCCAGCACGGCAGCGGCCAGAACGATCAGCGGGAACGGGACGTTCAGGGCAAAAATGGCGACGAAGGATGCTGCGGCGATCGCCCATAGCCAGCCATTCTTCAATGCCCGGGAACCGATGCGGTGCGCCGCATGAACGACGATCGCGGTGACCGCCGCTTGATGCCATAGAAGATCCCGCAACCACCGGAACGTTGCCGAACTCGATATAGACCCACGACAGCCCGATCAGGATGAACAGCGACGGCAGCACGAACAGCCCGCCAGCAATCACCCCGCCCCAGGTCCGGTGCATCAACCAACCGATGTAGGTCGCGAGCTGCTGGGCCTCGGGCCCGGGCAGCAACATGCAGTAGTTCAGGGCATGCAGAAAGCGCTTCTCGCTGATCCAGCGGCGACGCTCCACCAACTCCTGGTGGAGGATGGAGATCTGTCCTGCCGGCCCGCCAAAGCTGATGAAGCCGATCTTCAGCCAGAACAGCAACGCTTCGAACAAGCCCACCGGGGTCGCTGGCTTGAGGGGGCTTCGCCCGTGGCCAGCGTCGTCGTTTCAGCCATGACCGTTTCCTCGTTGGCAAAGGCCGCCAGCAGCCCGTCGAAGATGCCGTTTGCCGCTGCCATCAGTTGGTTGTCATCGGTAATGCTCTCGCGCAGGCCCGCCAGGACACGCTCGATGCCGGACGCTTCCGCAGGCTGGCTGCCACCGACATCGAGGTAGTGAACCAGCGCGGCGATGCGTGAAAGGCCTGGAGCCTGCAGCACGAAGCTGTCGATCAGGGTTTCGAAGGTGACGCGGTGCCCGACATGGCTGAACGCGGCGCCATCGAAGTCAAAGCCCAGTGCATCGGCGGGGCAGTCGCTCGGGGATTCCAGCCAGAGGATTCCGCGCCGCTGTCGATGAAGCGCTGGATGAGCCAGGCACAGGCCAGCCGGTCGACCCAGGGACGTCGACGGGTTGCCCAGCGACGCCCCTGGTAATGACTGTGGTCCAGCAGCGTGACGGGATGATCCTGAATGTGCGGTTCATCAGGTGAGAGGGCACGGCTGATTGCCGTCTCCAGCGCTTCCAGCGCGGTCTCCGTCTGCTGCTTCGCAACGCCGGGGAAGAAGTCGATCAGGGCCAACTGGGCGAAGCTCTTGCGCAGTTTTCTGACCTGGCGAGCGACCTGCAGGGCGTTCTCGGGAAGCAGTCCCTCCCTGCACGCGGCGACTTCGTCGCGCAGCTTGCTGTACTCCTCACTCCGGTCGAACAGGCCGGCGAAGCGAGTTTCTTCGTCCGGGAATGCCAGCAGAAACGCAGTGCCGCCGCTGACCGTCACATCGCGCTCCACGGACTCGAACGCCTCGCGGCCCGCGTCCTGCTCAGGCAACAGGTACACACCGTCGCGCAGCACGGCAGCGCCGCAAGCCTTCACGCCCGCCAGGCACGCATACGTTCGGTCGCGTTGGCCGTGGGGAGTGCCAACACAAGAAGAAGCCAATTTTTCATGTAGAGAATCAAACATAAAATGTATGAGTCTCTACTTTAGCTCTGTTCTCAGGAAAATGCACTGCCGGGATGAGGGTTCGATTCACTCACGTTGACCGTATCCCCCCAGGGGGGATACGCTAGAAACATGAATCACCCGCACTACCCGGAGGTAGCGCATGCTATCCGTTCTAAAAAATCGTACTTATCGACACCTCTTTCTGGCCCAGGTGATCGCCCTGGTGGGCACTGGTCTGGCGACGGTTGCCCTCGGGCTTCTGGCATTCGACCTGGCCGGCGCCCAGGCGGGAGCTGTATTGGGTACCGCGCTCGCCATCAAGATGGCGGCTTACATCGGCGTTGCACCGGTTGCCGCCGCGTTCGCCGAGCATCTGCCGCGCAAGGCGATGCTGGTCACCCTCGATCTGGTCAGGGCAGCGGTCGCGCTGATGCTGCCCTTCGTCACCGAGATCTGGCAGGTGTACGTGCTGATTTTCGTGCTGCAGTCGGCCTCTGCGGCGTTTACGCCAACCTTCCAGGCCACCATCCCTGACATCCTGCCGGATGAGCGCGAGTACACCCGGGCGCTTTCCCTTTCGCGCCTGGCCTATGACCTGGAAAGCGTGATCAGTCCGATGCTGGCCGCGCTGTTGCTTACGGTGGTCAGCTTCCACAGCCTGTTCGCGGGCACGGTGGTGGGCTTCCTGGTGTCCGCCGCGATGGTCGGTACCGTGGTGCTGCCCCTGGCGGCACGAGGACCCAAACGCAGCATCTATGAACGCACCACCAAGGGCATGCGGATTTTCCTGCGCACCCCGCGGCTGCGTGGCCTTCTTGCACTGAACCTGACGATCGCAGCCGCCAGCGCCATGGTCATCGTCAACACCGTGGTACTGGTGCAATCCAAGTTCGCGCTGCCCCAGAGCTCTACCGCCATGGCCTTGATGGCCTTCGGCGGTGGCTCGATGGTGGTCGCCCTGATGCTGCCCAAGCTGCTGGAACGACTGGACGATCGCAAGGCGATGCTGGCCGGCGGTGCCGTGCTGGTAGCCGGTTTGATCCTGGGTACCTTCGTCTCCAGTTACCCGGCGCTGATCCTGTTGTGGCTGGTGTTGGGTGCCGGCTACTCCCTGGCACAGACACCGTCCGGACGCATTCTGCGGCGCTCGTCCTCAGCCCAGGATCGACCTGCGCTGTTCGCCGCCCAGTTCGCCCTTTCACACGCCTGCTGGCTGATCACCTACCCGCTCGCGGGATGGTTGGGGGCAAGCGTCAGCCTGACGGCTTCGTTCATCGGACTGAGTCTGGTTGCCGCCGTAGCCTGGCTGGTGAGCAAGCGGATCTGGCGCCCGGAGTATGAGGAAGACGTGGTAGCGCACAATCACGATGACCTGCCGGAAGACCACCCGCACGTGGCCAACGGCAATGCGCATGCGCACTCGTTCGTCATCGATGACGATCACCGGAAATGGCCAAAGCCATAAAGCCCGCGTTGCACGGGTTCTATCGATGATCTTCGCGTAATCCAGAAAGAAACAGGGCCGCTTTAGCGGCCCTGTTTGCATCACTCGTGCGAGTGGCCGTGACCCGCATCGCCAGACTTCGATTCGGTATCAGTACCACCGCAGGCAGCCAACAGGCCGAGGAAGCTCAGCACAACGAGCGATTTGAGGATTTTGGTAGTCATCTTCAGCTATTCCAATTGAGATCAAAAAGTCGGGGCGAACAACAGGTTCGCCCCGGCGGGATTACTTCTTCACGTTCAGGTAGTCGCCAGTCGTGTTCAGCACGATGGTGACATCGGCGTTGGTGCGGTTACGCCAGAACCAGCCATGGGTGCCATCGAACAGCGCGGTCAGGTCGCCCTTGTCGCCTTTCACCTGACGCCCTTTGCTGTAGCTGTGGAAATCGCCTTGGGCGGCGTTGTAGATCTCACCGTGGGTGTCGTGGTTGACCGGGCCGGATGCGGTCCATTCATAGCTCACAGTGCTGCCCTTGAGCATTTCCAGCTTGATCTCCCGACCTTCGCCTGGCGTCAGGGTTACGGTGACCTGATCGGACTTGGCGTTGGCAGCAGGTTTGCTGGATACGGGAGCCGCGGGCTGAGGGGCTGCTGCCACTTGCTGTACGGGTGGCGCTACCGGTGCAGGTGCCGGTGCAGCAGCAACGACAGGAGCTGGGGCCGGAGCAGCTGCCGCTTTCGACGCAGCCTCGTCAGCCAAAGCCTCGGCAGCGAGGGTGATCTTGATCTCGCCCATTTGCGTCAGGCCCATGGCGCGGCCCAGGCCGGTCGGGTCGACCGCGTATTCCGAAGGCATCACCACGGTGACCAGCAGGCCCATGGCGACAGCCAGGGCAATGACGGTGGAACGAACGAGTTGGCGGCTGCTCGGCAATTCGCTTGCCGATGGGAGTGGAGAATTGAACATGATCAGGAGTCCTTAAGCGGTCAGAAACAGGCCGGAGATCTGGTAACCCATCAACAGGAAACCAGCACTCATCATTGCGACGTTGGCGGTATAGGCATGACGCCAGAAGCTTGGGGTCTGCCTCCAGAAGCCCATCAGGATCAGAATGGCGCTCAACGCCATCAGCTGACCGATCTCCACCCCTACGTTGAAGGCGATCAGGTTGGGGATCAGCCCATCGGGAGAGATCTCGTATTCCTGGATCTTGGTTGCCAGGCCGAAGCCGTGCAGCAGGCCGAAAATCAGCGTGGCGGCTTGGTGTTCGGCTGATAGCCGAACCAGCGCTGGAAGGCGCCCAGGTTATCCAGGGCCTTGTACACCACCGAGAAACCGATGATTGCGTCGATGACGTACGAGCTGATGCTGACTTCCGTCAGCACGCCGATCAGCAGCGTCACCGAATGGCCGACCGCAAACAGCGTGACGTACAGGCCGACATCCTTCAGCCGGTAGAGGAAGAAGATGACGCCGAACAGGAACAGCAGATGGTCGTATCCCGTGACCATGTGCTTGGCGCCCATGTAGATGAAGGGGATCAGCATGACCCCGGTGCTTTCCTGGATGAAGCCCTTGTCACCCTCGGCCACGGCATGGGCCAGAGCTTCTGGCATGCCGATGAACAGCGAGGCGACGAGCAGGAACAGCAGATACAACAGGTGGCGTGAACGCATGGCGAACAGGCCCCCACCCTTTAGGGAGTGCGAATGCATGGATCAATCCTTTCTTGCAGTGATTGTTGGCCGCAGAGCGGCCTTGGTCAGGAAGCAAGCACAGGACGGGGTGGGCGTTCGATACGGAAGATGGGGGGCCAAGGCACGGAATCGCCCAGCATGGCCAGGTGTACCGAGGCTTCGAAATGACTGGAGAAGTGGATTGCAGCTGGTATCTGAGGCGTTTCGTGCTGGTGATCGGGCGTCAGGGGGGAGTGGTAGTGATCAGAGCACTGCGCACAACTCAGGGACGAGTCGTGGGAGTGATCATGAGTCAGGCTCTGGGCGCTCTTTGCCGTGATTTGCGAGAGGACGGAAAGTGAATAGGCATGACCGGTCCAGGCCAGCAGAAAGGCCATTGCCAAAGCCACGATCATGGTCGCTGAAAGAAAACGACGAGACATCCCAATGCTTATCCGGTTGAAACACGGTGTGAAATAGCGCGTTTGACCCAACCCCCCAGGGGGATAGCATGCAGAGCGTAAAGTATCGCCGTCTGAGACTCAAGTCATGTCAGAACACGTTCACGACCAACCGCATGGTCACGCTCATACCCACCAGACTCACGACGCCATCATCAAACGCCTCAAGCGAGCGGACGGCCACCTGCGCAGCATCATCACCATGATCGATGAAGGACGTGAATGCGTGGACATCGCCCAGCAGCTCCATGCTGTTGAAAAGGCCGTGTGCCAGGCGAAGCGGACACTGATCCAGGACCACATCGACCATTGCCTGGAAGACTCGGTGACAGCCCTGAGCAAGGGCGACCGTTCGGCACTGGACGAATTCAAGCAAATCACCAAATACCTGTAGGCACGGTGCTCGGTTGTTGAATGTTTGAGTACGGCGGTTACCTCGGCCTGTTTCTGGCTGCATTCGGCGCGGCAACCCTGCTGCCCATGCAATCGGAGGCAGTGCTGGGCGGACTGCTGATATCCGAGCGTTTTTCCACAGCCATCCTGCTGGTGGTGGCCACCACAGGCAACGTACTCGGATCGGTTGTGAACTGGCTGCTGGGACGAGGTATCGAGGCTTATCGCGAAAAGCGCTGGTTTCCGGTAAAGCAAGCGGCCTTCGAAAAAGCCAAAGCCTCCTATGAACGTTACGGGTACTGGTCGCTGCTGCTCAGTTGGGTACCCATCATTGGAGACCCGCTAACCGTGATCGCCGGCGTGATGAAAGAGCCGCTCTGGCGGTTCGTCCTGATCGTCACGCTCGCCAAGGGCGGACGGTATCTGGTCCTTGCGATTCTCATCCTGGAGAACCTGAGTTGAGCGCGTACGAATCACCACCTTCGCGGGTTGAACGACACAACGGACAGGACCTCATCAAGTGGATCGCCCTGCTCACGATGGTGCTCGACCACATGCGTCTGGCATGGCCATCACTGGATAACCTGTTCATTCTGGGACGCCTCTCGTTCCCGCTGTTTTGCCTGGCGATCGCGTGAATGTCTGTCGAACGGAAGTTGGCGCGTTGTTCACTCGCAGCAATGGCCGCTACCTAAGGAAGGTCTGAAGTAACCCTGTATTTCCGGTCGACTTCAGCCCTTGCTGCTTTTGAAAGCGGGCCGTCGATCAAAATCGACCAGGTAACCCGCTCAGTT
>LZQQ01000191.1_pt1 | contig 10273 bp, 11 predicted proteins | sample 768581 | NCBI WGS metagenome assembly LZQQ01 (sample SAMN05207185, study PRJNA324510) | oil field metagenome | isolation source: sample BH-FW-20 from oil reservoir | place: India: Bombay High | collected 2015-11-25 | reverse complement strand
CTCGCCGGCGACCGCCAGGAGCAATTCGTCGGCACCTTTGGCGGCGACCAGCTGCAGGCCCACCGGCAGACCGTCGTCGCTGGTGAAAGGCAGCGTCAGGACCTGGAAGTCCGCGTTCGAAGTGAGGGCGGCGGGCTCGCGAGCGGCCGCGTTCAGCGAAGTCATGTCAGGCTCCACAATCGCTCGGGTTGGAATACAGGCGTCGCAGCAGCTCGCCGGCGACCGCCAGGAGCAATTCGTCGGCACCTTTGGCGGCGACCAGCTGCAGGCCCACCGGCAGACCGTCGTCGCTGGTGAAAGGCAGCGTCAGCGCCGGATGGCCGGAAAGGTTGAACGGCCGCACGAAGGCGGTCATGCCGAGCACCGCACGGGTATCGGCGGCGTCTTCGACGCGCAGCGGGTAGTCGGGCATCGTCGCAGCACCAGCACGTCGAAGCGCTGCAGGGCGGCGTCCACCTCGGCGGTGAAGGCCGCGCGCACGCTTCGGCCTGGGCCAGCGCGGCATCGCTGGTCAGAGCCGCCGCGCGCAGGCGACCGTCGACGTCGGGAGCGACCCGTCCGCTCTCGACCAGCTCAGCGCAGGCGACCCAAGTCTCGCGGTTGATGACCACCATGCCGGCGTCATAGGCCGCGCTCATCTGCGTCAGCGGCGCTTCGCCCAACGACAGGCCGCTGGCCTCGAGCACAGGCCGCAGGGTGCGTTCCACCCCTTCGGCGGCACTTACCGGAACGACGCCGAGCGTCGGCTCATCCGCCGCCGCCGGCAGCGCGCCGAAGCCCGGATCGATCATGCGCATCGCCCGTTCCAGCATCGGCAGCGTGGCGGCGAAGGGCCCGACGCAATCCAGCGAACTCTGCGCCGGCATCACACCGCGCCGGCTGACGCGGCCGAAGGTGGGCTTGAGGCCGAATACGCCGCAACAGCAGGCGGGGATGCGTACCGAGCCGCCGGTGTCGGTGCCCAGCGAGAAGTCGCACAGACCGGCTGCCACCGCAGCGGCCGAGCCGCTGGAGGAGCCGCCCGGAATACGTCCGGGAAAATGCGGGTTGGGGGCGGTACCGCAGGCATGATTGATACCGGTGGTGCCGAAGGCCAGTTCGTGCAGCACGGTCTTGCCGATCAGGCGGGCGCCGCTGGCCAACAGAGCCTCCACCACCTCGGCATGGCGCTGGGCCGGAGCCGCATCGGCCAGCGCACGACTGGAGGCACGGGTGGTATAGCCGGCGACGTCGATGGTGTCCTTCACCATCACACGCACCCCGTTGCCTCCCAGGCTCAGTTGTTCGACGACGATCGTCACGGCACGGTCCTCTATTTACGTTCGCCGCGACGATGGGCCGCAGCGATTTGCTAAATAGAAATTCGCGCCAATTACGTGAAATGTCAATTGAATTATGCGAATAAATTTCGCCTGAAATCAGTGCGTTGAGAACGTCTTTCGCACGAGATTTGTGCATTTTTCACGGGCTACTACTGAGTTCCCAACAAAAAGCCAAATCGACTATTTATTGATTTAAATCAGTATATTAACCTTGCTGGTGTGCTTGACGATGAGCGATATCTGACTTTTAGGTCAACAAAAAGTACGCCTGGTGCGCGGCATGGAGAAAAATTTTTACATCAGCGAAAGGGCCACCAATCACATGCCAATAACGAACAAAAAATTGCTCTTTCTAAGCGTGAAAATTCCAGTTCTTTTTCATCTTTAAGCCCTTGTTTTTACTGGGCTGGAGAGGGCGTCCGGCGACCCCCGGGACTGGGCGGCCGGAAGGCCCGCTCCGCTGCCCAGCCGGAACGGTGCGCAGGTGCTGGAGAACGGGGCACAGCGATGGTGCAGGCATTTTCCTGGCATGCAACCTGCAATTCCCGCTGCGACCGAGGATGGCGAATCGCCTTGTCGACGACGCCCGGTCAGCCTCGATCACTGCACGGAACGCCCTTTTAGCGAGCCGTTCACGAGCCGTAGAAGCCTTGCATCTGGAGAACGACATGCTGCTGAAGAAAGTCGCGCCATTCCTGCTATCGAGCGTTTTTGGCCTGTCTCAGGCGTTGCCGGGCACCGCCCTGGCGGATGTGAAGATCGGCGTCATCACCTCCTCCACCGGCCCCATCGCGCTGGTCGGCATCCCGCAGAAGAACAGCATCGCGCTGATGCCCACCGAGATCGGCGGCCAGAAGGTGAAGTACATCCCACTGGATGACGGCAGCGATCCGACCGCCTCGGTGAAGGCCTTCAAGAAGCTGATCGACGAAGAGCAGGTGGACGCCATCATCGGCCCGAGCGGGTCGCCCAACGCGATGGGCGTGATTCAGTTCGCCGCCGAGTCCGGCACTCCGATGCTGGCCCCGGTGGGCACCGCCGCCGTGGTCCTGCCGATGACCGAGCAGAAGAAATGGGTGTTCAAGACCACCCAGAACGACGACCTGATCGCTGCCGCACTGATGGACGACATGGTCAAGCGCGGGGTGAAGACCCTGGGCTTCGTCGGCACCGCCGACCCCTATGGCGAGAACTGGGCCAAGGTGATGAGCGGCCTGGCCGAGCAGCATGGCCTCAAGATCGTCGCCAGCGAGCGCTTCCAGCGCCAGGATACTTCGATGACCGGCCAGGGCCTGAAGATCCTGATGGCAAAGCCCGACGCCGTACTGGTCGCCGCCCCCGGCAGCTCCTCGGTTATGCCGCAGACCACCCTCGCCGACCAGGGCTACAAGGGCCAGATCTACCAGACCCACGGCGCGGCACTGGACCCGTTCCTCAAGCTCGGCGGCAAGAAGGTCGAAGGCACCATCCTCGCCGCCAGCCTGATGCTGGTGATCGGCGAGGTGGACGACAGCCACCCCTCCAAGGCCATCGCCGCCGACTACATCGAGCGCTACAAGGAAATGTACGGCGAAACCCCCGCCACCTTCGGCGCCAACGTCTACGACGCCGGGCTGCTGCTGGAGCGCGCTATTCCCGAAGCCGAGAAGGTCGCCCAGCCGGGTACCGCGGAATTCCGCGCGGCGCTGCGCGATGCACTGGAAAAGACCCAGGAGCTGGCCGCCACCCAGGGCGTCTACAACATGACCCCCGAGGACCACAGCGGCTTCGACGAGCGCGGCCGAGAGCTGATCACCGTCAAGAACGGCCAGTGGACCCTGCTCAAGGACTGAAGCCGGCCCACACGCGACCTTCCACCGCAGGCAACCCCTTGCGTGCATCGGCATTGCACGCCGGGCCGCTGCCTGCCCGGAAACCACCCGTCGACTCCCGCCCCAGTCCGTGCGCCACAGCGCCCGTGAGGCAAGAAGAGGTGCTCATGAAAAAGATTCTCTGGACCGCAGTCGCCATGCTCACCCTGGGTAGTCAGGGTGTGATGGCGGCGACAAACCTGAAATTCAGCCACTCCTATACCCAGAGCGATGCCCGCCATGAATGGGCGGCGCACGTGGCCGCTGATCAACGAAAAACCAACGGTGAAGTCACCGTATCCATCCATCCGAACCAGCAGATATCCAAGGCGATGGCCCAACACCAGGGCCTGCAGCAACGCCGCATCGACATGGCCATCTATCCGCTTCCCTGGCTGTCGGGAATGGCGCCCCTGACCGAGATCGGTGCTCTGCCGGGGCTGGTCACCGAGCCAAAGGACGGGCTTGTCTGGCGCGAGCGGCGCATCTGGCCGATGCTGGAACAGGCGGTCGCCTCGACCGGCGTGGTGCTCGCCGGCTCCGGCTGGGCGATGGCCACCATCGGCAACACCGGCAAGCCCATCCTACTGCCTTCGGATCTGGCGCAGAACAAGATGCGCGGCCTGGGCAAGTCCTCGGAAAGCATGCTGATGGAGAATGGCGCCACCATCACCTCACTGCCAGCCTCGGAGATCTATCAGGGCCTGCAGACCGGGGTGCTCACAGGGGTGCTCACCCAATACGCCTCTTTCGAGGGCTACAACCTCAACGAAGTGATCGACCACCTGATGGTCGGCAAGGGCTTCATTGGAGGCATGCACACCATCCTGCTCTCGCCCGGCGTGCAGAAGAAGGTGGGTGACCAGCACTACCAGGCAATCCTGGAGGCGGTACAGGAATCCGAGGCCTGGTTCGCCGACAAGATGGCCGCGGACAGCCAGCGCATCGCCCAGGAATTCGGCGAGCGCGGAGTCACCCTGCATAGCCTGAGCGACGAGCAACTGCAAGCCTGGCTCGATAACGCCAAGAAGACCGCCTGGCCGTGGTTCGTCAAGAACGTGCCGGAAGGGGCCGACGCCCTGAAGGCCATCGACGAGCCGCTGTAGCCAGCCACTGCCGGGGCGCACCACCCCGGCTTCCGCGAGAGCCCTGCAGAGTGAGAACGCAATGATCGACGCATTGTTGAGAGCCCGTCGCGCCCTGGATGTGCTCAATGTGGCCGCCAGCGCCCTGGCCGCCGTGGGCGTGGTGTTCGCCTGCTGCGCCATCACCTGGGCGGTGTTCGGCCGCGGGCTGGTCGGCATGAACACCATCTGGGAGCTCGAGGCCAGCGTCTACCTGCTGATCTACGCGGCCTTCCTGAGCCTGGCCTATTCCGACCGCGCCGGCGGCCAGATCGCCATCGAACTGCTGCGCAAGCGTTTCAGCGGCCGGGCCAAGCGCATCCACCGTAACCTGCTCGACCTCATCGCCCTGTTCCTGTTCGTGCTGCTGTTCGTCTCCTCCTGGGAGATGTTCCTCAAGGCCTGGGACAGCGGCTGGCACTCGGCCAGCCTGTGGGGGCCGCCGCTCTGGGTGCCCTACCTGGCCATCCCGATCGGCACCGCGCTGATCATCCCGAACCTGCTGCTGGACATCCTGATCCGGCTGTGCGGCCAAGAGGCGCCAGCGGACAACATAACGGGGACCCACTGATGGATCCGATCACCCTGAGCCTGGTCACCGTCGGCCTGCTGCTCGCCCTCATCGGCCTCGGCCTGCCGATCGCCTATTCGCTGGCGATCGCCACGCTGGTCATGATGGCGATCAGCGGAGAGGCCGAGCAGGCGCTGTTCATTGCCGAATCCGCCTTCCAGTCGCTGGACTCTATCGAGCTGGTGGCCCTGCCGATGTTCATCTTCATGGGCGCGGTGATCGCCATCAGCCCGGCCGGCAAGGACATCTACCGCGCCCTGCACCGCCTGCTGCCGGTGCCCGGCGGCCTGGGCGTGTCCGCGGTGGGCGGCTGCACCCTGTTCTCCTCGATGTCCGGCTCCTCGCCGGCGACGGTCGCGGCCATCGGCTCCTCCGCCGTGCCGGAGATGATCGCGCGTGGCTATCCGCCGGCGCTGGCCTGCGGCATCGTGGTCGGCGGCGGCACCCTGGGCATCCTCACCCCGCCGTCCATCGTCCTGCTGCTCTACGGCGTGGTCACCAACACCTCCATCGGCCAGTTGTTCATGGCCGGTATCCTCCCCGCGCTGATGGTCGCCGCGCTGTTCTCCGCCTACACCGTGTGGAGCATGTGGCGTTTCGAAAAGGCCAACCCGCAGATTCGCCAGGCGATGCTCGAACGCGACCGCTCGGAGAGCGAGGCGCCCCTGGCACTGCTGCGCGTTGTGCCCTTCTTCGTGATGATCCTGGTGATCATGACCGCGCTCTACGGCGGCTGGGCCACGCCTTCGGAAATCGCCGCGGTGGGCGCCATGGCCTCCATCGCCCTGGTGCTGGCAATCTACCGGGTCACCGACCTGCATCTGTGGAAGACCCTGCTGCTCAAGACCGTGCGCGACACCTCGATGATCCTGGTGATCGCCGCGTTCTCCTACTACCTGGCGCAGTTCCTCTCCTACCACGGCGCGGTGACGGCGATCTCCGAGGGGCTGATCGGCACCTTCGGCAACAAGTGGCTGACCCTGCTTGCGCTGTGCTGATGATGGTCGCCATCGGCTGCTTCCTGCCACCGTTCGCCATCGTGGTGATCGTCGCGCCGATGTTCCTGCCCTTCGTTCTGGAAGCAGGCTTTGACCCGATCTGGTTCGGCGTGCTGATCACCCTGAACATGGAGATCGGCTGCATCACCCCGCCGCTGGGCATCAACCTGTTCGTGGTCAAGGGCATCGCGCCGCAGCTGCCGATGCGCGACATCATGCTCGGCTCGCTGCCCTTCGTCGCCATCCTGGTGGTGGCCTCGCTGCTGCTCGTGCTGTTCCCGCAGATCGCCCTCTGGCTGCCAAAGACCATGATGGGTAGCTGAATTGCGCCCGACCTCTCTCTTCATTCCTCTGGAAACCCCTGCCATGTCTCATGCCCAAGCGGAACTACGGAACCAACTCCAGGCCGGTGCCTTCGATATCGTCGCCGTCACGGCCTTTCCGATGAACATCCCGGTCGACATCGAAGTGGTCGGCATCAAGCGCAGCATGTCGCTGTCCGCCTGCCTGTGCGAGATCGAGACGCGGGGCGGCCTGAAGGGCTATGGCTTCACCGCGATCACCGAGGAAGAAGTGGTGGCGAGCGCGATCAACGAGGTCGCCGGCCACCTGATCCAAGGCGAATGCGCTGGACACCGAGCGTCTGTGGGAGCGCCTGACATGGACGATGATCCCGCGCGGCCAGTCCGGCTACGCCTCGCACGCCATCGCCGCCATCGACATCGCTCTCTGGGACATCAAGGCCAAGGCCCTGGGCCTGCCGCTGTGGCGCCTGCTCGGCGGTGCACGCAGCGAGGTGCCGGTATACACCACCTTCGGCTTTTCCTTCCTTGGCCGCGACGAACTGGTCGAGGCCGCCCGCCACTGGGTCGCCCAGGGCAATACCCGACTGAAGATGACCGTGGCCGCCGAAGCCATGCTGCACCGTGACCACAAGCCGGTGAACGCGGTGATCGCCGAGGACGCACGGCGGGTACTGGCGGTGCGCGAGGCGGTCGGCGACGACGTCGAGATCTACATCGACGCCAACTGCAACCTCGACGCCGTGCACGCCCTGCAGTTGGCCCAGCGGGTGGAGGAAGCACGCATCGGCTTCTTCGAGGAGCCGATCATGCACAACGACATCCGCCAGATGGCCGACCTGCGCCAGCGCACCTCGATCCGCATCGCCGCCGGCCAGAACGAGGGCCAGGCCTATCGCTTCCGCGACATGCTGGTCCAGGGTGCGGTCGACGTGGTGCAGCCCAACGTGGCCATCACCGGCGGCTACACCCAGTGCCTGAAGATCGCCGGCCTGGCCTCGGCGTTCAACGTCAGCTACGCCAACGGCGGCGCCTGGCCGTTCCACAACATGCACATTCATGCCGGCCTGGCCAATGGCAGCCTGGTCGAGTACCACCACCCGGCGGTACTGATGAGCCGCATGATCTACAAGGACCTGCCCGAAGCCAGAAACGGCAAGCTGGCGCTGCCGGAGACCCCGGGGCTGGGCTTCGAGCCAGATCTCGACGCGGTGCGCGAACTCTGCAAGCGCCCCTCCGCCCGTGGCCGTGGCAAGGCTGAAGACGATGACCTCCCGATCCGCCCTTCAGGAGACCTGCCGATGAGCCAGACCCCGAACCGCCCCACCGTGGGCCTGATCGTGCCCCCCGCCGCCGGCGAGGTGCCACCGGAACCCGTCGCGCTGTATGGGGCCGAGGTGAACTTCATCGCCGCCGGCCTCGGCCTGCGCAAGCTGACCCCGGACGGCTACGACGAGGTCATCGACCGCATGGGCGAACTCAGCCGCGAACTCGCCGGGAACGCGCCGACGCATCGTGCTGATGGGCACCTCGCTGAGCTTCTACCGCGGTCCGGAGTTCAATGCTCGGCTGATCGAGGTGATGAGCCAGGCCAGCGGTCTGCCGGCCACGACCATGAGCTGCGCGGTGATCGAGGCGCTGAACGCCGTCGGCGCCCGGCGCATCGCCCTGGCCACCGCCTATGTCGACTCGGTGAACCAGCGCCTCGCGGATTTCCTCGCCGCCAGCGGGCTCTGCGTGGAGAGCCTGGCGACTCTGGACATCGAGAGCGTCGAGGCCATCGCCCATGTCACCCAGGATCAGTTGCTGGAACTCGGCCGCCGCGCGCTGACCGCGGCCGGCCCGGTGGACGCGCTGTTCATGTCCTGCGGCGGACTGCGCACCCAGGAGGTGTCGCTGCAGCTCGAGGCCGAGTTCGGCCTGCCGGTGATCTCCAGCGCCATGGCCGGCGCCTGGGCCGCGGTGCGCCTGGTCGGGCACAGCGGTGAAAGCCCCGGCAGCGGCCGGCTGTTCGCTGCGGGACCCGCCCCGGACGCCCGCTGACGCGCATCGGGCGATTCGATCTTTATTGCTTCAGGAAGACCCTTTTAGATGAATTTCCAAATAGCCATGTTGTTGGGCCAGGACGGCGTGACCAACGGTGCGATCTACGCGTTGCTGGCGCTCTCCATCCTGCTGGTGTTCACCGTGACCCGCATCCTGCTGATCCCGCTCGGCGAGTTCGTGACCTTCGGCGCCCTGACCATGGCCGCGCTGCAGGCCGGCGAGCGACCCGGCTGGTCTGGCTGCTGCTCGCCCTGACCCTGGTCGACTGCGCGCTGGACCTGCTCGCCGCCTTTCGTTCGGCCCGTGGCGTGCGCCTTCCCAAATGGGTGCCGTTCAAGCTCGGCTATGCGCTCCTGCTGCTGTGACTGGTCCAGAACCTGCCGCTGGCCGAGCTGCCGATGGCGATGCAGGCCATCCTGACCCTGGCGCTGGTGGTACCGCTAGGGCCGCAGATGTACCGCCTGTTCTTCCAGCCGATCGCTGCCGCCCATTCACTGGTGCTGCTGATCGTTTCCATCGCCGTGCACGTGGCCATGGTCGGCGTCGGCCTGTTGCTGTTCGGCCCGGAAGGGGCCCGTACCCGGCCGTTCTCCGAAGCCGGCCTGGCGCTCGGCCCGGTGGTGCTGAACAGCCAGACGCTGTGGGTGATCGCCGTCTCGCTGGGCCTGATCGTCGCGCTGTTCCTGTTCTTCGAACGCAGCCTGTACGGTAAGGCCCTGCGCGCCACCGCGGTCAATCGCATGGGTGCCCGCCTGATGGGCATCTCCCCGACGCTGGCCGGCAAGGCCACCTTCGCCCTCGCCAGCCTGATCGGCGCGCTGTCCGGCATCCTCATCGCGCCCATCACCACGCTGTATTTCGACTCCGGCTTCATCATCAGCCTCAAGGGCTTCGTCGGCGCCATCATCGGCGGCCTGGTCAGCTATCCGGTGGCCGCGCTCGGCGCGCTGGCGGTCGGCCTGGTGGAGGCCTTCTCGATGTTCTGGGCCAGCAACTACAAAGAGGTCATCGTGTTCACCCTGATCATTCCCTTCCTGCTCTGGCGCTCGCTCACCAGCCGTCACGTGGAGGAAGAAGAATGAAACCCCGCTACCTCGTCCTCGCCCTGGTGCTCCTGCTCGGCCTGGCGCCGCTGGTCCTGCCGTCCTTCCAGGTCACGCTGCTCAACTACATCGGCCTCTACACCCTGGTGGTGCTCGGCCTGATCCTGCTCACCGGGGTCGGCGGCATGACCAGCTTCGGCCAGGCCGCCTTCGTCGGCCTGGGCGCCTACGCCAGCGCCTACCTGACCACCACCGAGCAACTCCCGGGCTGGCTGGCTTGGGCCGGGGCCTCGCCCTGGCTGGCGCTGCTGATCGGCATCCTGCTCACCGCCAGCGTGGCGCTGCTTCTCGGTGCGCTGACCCTGAAGCTGTCCGGGCACTACCTGCCGCTCGGCACCATCGCCTGGGGGATTTCGCTCTACTACCTGTTCGGCACCCTCGACGGGCTCGGCGGACAGAGCGGCGTATCCGACCTGCCGCCGATCTCCCTGTTCGGCCTCGCGCTCGACAAGGGCAACAAGATCTTCTACCTGATCTGGGCGTTGCTGCTGCTCGCCATCCTGATCACCCAGAACCTGCTCAACTCCCGCGAGGGTCGTGCCATCCGCGCGCTCAAGGGCGCCAGGTGATGGCCGAGTCGATGGGCGTGAACACCTTCCGCTCGAAGATGGTGATCTTCCTCATCGCCGCGCTGTTCGCCGCGGTGTCCGGCTGGCTCTACGCCCATACCCAGCGCTTCGTGAACCCCACCCCGTTCGGCCTGCACATGGGCATCGACTACCTGTTCATGGCGCTGATCGGCGGTGTCGGCAGCGTCTGGGGCGCACTGCTCGGCGCCGGCATCCTCACCATGCTCAAGCAGTGGCTGCAGGACTGGCTGCCCAGCCTGCTCGGCAGCCAGGGCAACTACGAGACCATCGTCTTCGGTCTGCTCATCGTGCTGCTGATGCAGCGCGCCCCGGGCGGTCTCTGGCCGATGCTGGTGCGCCTGGTGCCGTCGCGCCACCGGCCGCGCAC
>LZQQ01000190.1_pt1 | contig 10284 bp, 18 predicted proteins | sample 768581 | NCBI WGS metagenome assembly LZQQ01 (sample SAMN05207185, study PRJNA324510) | oil field metagenome | isolation source: sample BH-FW-20 from oil reservoir | place: India: Bombay High | collected 2015-11-25 | reverse complement strand
TGACGCCGCCGAGCAACCGTTGGTGTCGAATCAAGCGGAGCGGTTATTGATTCCGGCTTCCACCACCAAGCTGGTGACCGCTATTTGGCGTTGGATCACTGGGGGCGCAACTATCGTTTTAAAACCGACTTCCGTGTGGTCAGGCGGGCGTCGGACGGCACGGTGGTTTTGTGGGTGAAAGGTTATGGCGACCCGTTTTTTGGTGTCGGAGGAGTTGCAAACCATTGCATCGCGTCTGGCTTCCGCCTTGGGGGATAGAGGCGTGTCGCATCTGGATGCGATTTATTTGGATGCCGGTTATTTCAGCCCGGCCTGGTTTTGCCCGGCACCACCGATACTCTGAATCCTTATGATGCGCATCCGAGTGCGTTGGCGGCGAATTTCAATACCCTGTTTTTGAAGTCGGATGACGGTGAAATTGTGTCGGCCGAATCGCAAACCCCTTTGACGCGCTTGGCGGTTAAGATCGGTCATGAAACCGACCTCAGTGAGGGACGCTTTAATCTGGGGCCGGACGTGCGTTTGGGACAGCGTTATTTCGCCGAGTTGTTGGGTGCGTTCTTGAAACGACAGGGTGTGACGGTGGCGGATGATATTGAATGGCATCCGATGGTTGAAGCCAAAGGCTCGGGACTACGCGAGCTATTGAGTTATCGCCACCTGAACTCCTTGACGCTGGGGGAAATGGTGGCGCCGATGATGCGTTATTCGACCAATTTTATCGCCAATCAACTCGCGCTGAAGCTGGCGGCGGACGCCTATGGCGAACCGGCCACGGCGGATAAGGTGAAGCAGTTGCTGAACAGTCGTTTAAAGCGCCGTTTCGGTTGGCGGGATTTTTATTTGGAAGACGGTGCCGGTTTGTCGCGTGAAAATCGGTTGAGTGCGCGGCAATTGGTGGACGTGCTGGAGCGTTTCCGCCCTTGGAAAGACCTGTTGCCGGAAGTGGAACCGGATGTGTATGCCAAAACCGGTACCTTAATCGGGGTCAGTGCGTTGGCGGGTTACATCAAAAAACGACCAGGCCTGGTCACGTTTGCCTTGCTGGTGAATCAGAAGGTGCCGTTTCATTATCGCAACCAAGTGGCACTGCAATTAAAGCAACGTTTGGCGGACGAGGCGGCGCTACTCAGTCAACGCCCAGAATCTTATGGGTCTGTAAACTGAGCTTCCATTGCGGGTGCGCCAGACAATAGTCCAGAGTGGCTTTGAGGTTTCGGGCCTGAATCGTTGGGTCGGCATCGTCCATGGCCTGCAGATAGAAATGGTCAAACGGCAAACCGGCGACTTTTTCCGGTGGACAATCTGCCTGCGGGTACACCAGTTTCAATTCATTCCCCTCATCCAAAATCAATGGCGCATTGGCCTTGGGGCTGACGCAAACCCAATCGATGCCCTGCGGTGCCTTTTGCGTGCCGTTGGTTTCAATCGCAATTTCAAAACCGTGCTCGTGAAACGAATCCACCAGCGTTTGGTCGACCTGTAACAGCGGCTCTCCGCCGGTCAAAACCACAAACGGATGGGGGTGAGCCGGTTCCTTGTCAGTGGGGTTGGTTTCCGGCCAGAGGGGCAAGAGATGTTTGGCCAAATCGTCAGCGGTTTTGAATTGCCCGCCGTTTTGGCCGTCGGTGCCGAGAAAGTCGGTATCGCAGAATTGGCAAACGGCTTGCGCTCGATCCGCTTCTCGCCCGGTCCAGAGATTACAGTTGCTGAAACGGCAGAAAATGGCCCGGGCGGCCGGAATGAAACCCTTCTCCTTGCAGTGAATAAAATGCTTCTTTGATGCGGTAGCCCATGGCGTGTTTCCCGGTTGTTTCTCGATGCGGTTTGATGCTATTTTTTACAATGAAAGGGTTTGAAAATGCTATAATGATTAGCTATTTTTAGACCTTATTGTTGACCTTGATTCGTATCAATTACGTTGAATTAAAACAGAATAGGGTTTATGCGTCGGTTGAAATGACTTTTCAGAGCGTTTAAACGCCGGTTTCATCAGAGCATTTCACGTCACATATTTTTAGGAGAGAGATTATACCAATGTCTGCCAAGACCTTATACGATAAATTGTGGGACAGCCATGTCGTCCGTCAGGAAGAAGACGGGACGGCGTTGATTTACATTGACCGTCAGTTATTGCATGAGGTGACCTCGCCTCAAGCGTTTGAGGGCCTGCGTCTCGCCAATCGTAAACCTTGGCGCGTCAACGCCAACTTGGCGACGCCGGATCATAACGTGCCGACCACGCCGTATAAAACGGTGGACGACATCGCCGATCCGATTTCGCGGATTCAGGTACAGACATTGGATGCCAATACCAAACATTTCGGGATTACCGAATTCGGTATCGGCGACATTCGCCAGGGCATCGTGCACGTGGTTGGGCCGGAAGAAGGGATGACTTTGCCGGGCATTACGTTGGTGTGCGGTGACTCTCATACGGCGACGCACGGGGCTTTAGGGGCTCTAGCGCACGGGTGTGGGAACGTCGGAAGTGGAGCACGTTCTGGCCACGCAGTGCTTGATTCAAAAGAAAATGAAAAACATGCTGATCAAGGTGGACGGTCAATTGCAGCCGGGGGTCACACCGAAAGATGTGGTCTTGGCGATTATCGGCAAAATCGGTACCGCCGGCGGCAACGGTCATGCTATCGAATTCGGCGGACAGGTGTTCCGGGATATGTCGATCGAAGGGCGTATGACCGTGTGTAATATGGCGATTGAAGCGGTGCGCGTGTTGGTTTGGTGGCGGTGGATGATAAGACCATCGAATATGTAAAAGGCCGCCCGATGGCACCGAAAGACGACCAGTGGGAAATGGCCGTCCAGGCCTGGCAAGATTTGAAATCCGACGATGATGCCGTGTTCGATAAGGTGGTGGAAATCGACGGTGCCAGCATCGAACCACAAGTGTCTTGGGGAACGTCGCCGGAAATGGTCTTGGACGTCAATGGCAAAGTGCCGAACCCGGCCAATGAGTCCGATGATGTTAAAGCCAGCGGCATTCGCCGCGCGTTGGAATACATGGGTCTGGAAGCCGATATGGCGATTACCGATATTCCGGTGGATTATGTCTTTATCGGCTCCTGTACTAATTCGCGCATTGAAGATTTTCGTGAAGCGGCGGCCGTGTTGAAAGGCCGTAAAGTAGCCGCTTCGGTTGAGCAAGCGATCGTGGTGCCGGGGTCCGGTCTGGTCAAACAACAAGCCGAAGCCGAAGGGTTGGATAAGATTTTCATCGAGGCCGGTTTCGAGTGGCGTAACCCGGGCTGCTCAATGTGTTTGGCGATGAATGCCGATAAACTGCCGAGCGGTAAGCACTGTGCCTCCACGTCGAACCGTAACTTCGAAGGGCGTCAGGGCGCTGGCGGGCGCACGCATTTGGTCAGTCCGCAAATGGCCGCTGCCGCAGCGGTGGCCGGGCATTTTGTGGACGTACGTGACATGATGAAAGAAGCGGTTTAAGGAGACAAGATGGAAAAGTTTACGAAATTTACCGCCATCGTGGCGCCAATGGATCGGGCCAATGTGGATACCGATGCGATTATCCCCAAGCAGTTTCTGAAATCCATTAAACGCACCGGTTTCGGACCGAACTTGTTTGATGAGTGGCGTTACGAAGACGTCGGCGAGCCGGGACGAGATAATTCCAAACGTCCGTTACGCAAAGACTTTGTGTTGAACCAGCCGCGTTATCAGGGTGCGCAAATTTTGATTGCGCGTGAAAACTTCGGCTGTGGTTCCAGTCGCGAACACGCGCCATGGGCTTTGAAAGACTACGGTTTCGACGTTATCATCGCGCCGAGTTTTGCCGATATTTTCTTTAATAACAGTTTTAAAAACGGAATCTTGCCAATCGTGCTGGACGAGCAGACGGTGGACGGTTTGTTTAAAGAAATTTTCGCGCAGGAAGGTTATGAGCTGACCATCGATTTGGAAAACCAGCAAATCATCAAGCCGAACGGTGAGCCAATCGGGTTCGACGTGGATGCTTCCGAAAGCATTGCTTGTTGAACGGGTTGGATGATATCGGTTTGACCTTGCAGCATGAAGATGAAATCAAAACCTTTGAAACCAAGCATAAAGCGGCCTCGCCTTGGCTGTTTTGATTTGCGGCTCATTGACTCATTGAATAAGTAATTTAATAAAAGACACTGTAGAGACACTGTAAATGACAAAAGAAGTACTGATTTTACCTGGGGACGGCATTGGGCCGGAAATTACCGCCGAAGCGGTGAAAGTGCTGGAAGCCTTGCAAAAAAGCGATGGCCTGGACATCAAGATGACACACGACTTGGTCGGGGGTGCGGCTTACGATGTACACGGTGTACCGCTGGCGGATGAAACCTTGGAAAAGCCAAACAGTCTGATGCGATTTTGCTGGGCGCGGTGGGCGGTTATCAGTGGGAGTCGTTGGATATTTCGGTTCGCCCGGAAAAAGGACTCTTGTCTCTACGCTCCAATCTGGAGTTGTTCGCTAACCTGAGACCGGCGTATTTGTTCCCGCAATTGGCGGATGCGTCAACGTTGAAGCCGGAGGTTGTGGCCGGGCTGGATATTTTGATTGTGCGTGAATTGACCGGTGGGATTTACTTCGGCCAGCCACGCGGTATCCGTACTTTGGAAAACGGCGAACGCAAGGTTACAACACCTATGTGTATTCCGAGTCCGAAATCAAACGTATTGCGCGCGTGGCATTCGATGCGGCGATGAAGCGTAACAAAAAGTTGTGTTCTGTCGATAAGGCCAATGTGTTGGAAGTGACGGAAATGTGGCGTGAAATCATCGATGAAGTCGCCAAGGATTATCCAGAGGTGTCTGTTCAGCATATGTATGTGGATAACGCCGCCATGCAGTTGGTGTTGAATCCGAAGCAATTCGACGTCATGGTGACCGGTAATATGTTCGGCGATATCTTGTCGGATGAAGCGTCTATGTTGACCGGTTCCATCGGCATGTTGGCGTCGGCGTCATTGGATGCCAACAATAAAGGGATGTATGAACCAAGTCACGGTTCCGCTCCGGACATCGCCGGGCAGAATATCGCCAATCCATTGGCGACCATCCTGTCGGCGGCGATGATGTTGCGTTACAGTCTGGGGCATGAAGATTTGGCCTTAAAAATTGAAAACGCGGTCAGCAAGGTCTTGGATCAAGGCTTGAGAACCGGTGATATTTGGTCGGAAGGCTTGACGAAGTCTCGACTTCGGAAATGGGGATGCGGTCGTCGCGGCACTGTAAAAGCGACGAACGATTCGTGCATTTTTCGTGTAAACGTGTAAACTGCACAAAACGCCTTTTGAGATGAACAGGAAGCCTCCCGTTTAAGATGAAGAATCATTTTACAATCACCATCAGCGATGTACACGGTTCCCGCCATTTTTCGTTTAAGCAGTTCATGCGAAAAATCGCCTTATTCGTGGTGTTGTTCATCTTTTTGTTGTTGGCCGGATCGGCGGCCGTCATCTGGTGGCTGAACCAGGAAATTGTCGATATTGAGGACAAGCGGGAAAACGCCGAGCAGGAATATCGCACCGTGCTGGAAAAAAGCAAAAGTGCTTACCTGTCGTTGGAAACCGAAAAGAAAAACTGCAAACGCAGTTGGATAACCGGACCAAGCAGATTCAGTTTCTGGACCAGACGCTGAAGGGCCTGGAAGACTTGATTGGCGTCAAACCGGATGAAGATGCGTTGGTGACCGATCGGGTCAAGATTGTTCAACTCACCACGTTGGAAAAGCAGGTGATGTTGGAAGATATTCCAAACGGCCGTCCGGTAAAAGACTACAAAGGCGTCAGCAGTAGTTTCGGCTGGCGGACGCACCCGGTCAAAGGGACGCGTGAATTCCACCGTGGCATCGATTATCGCGGCAAGCGAGGTGACGGCGTCATCGCGACAGCCAGTGGTGTCATTGAATACGCCGGCTACCATAAACAAAGCGGTTATGGTCGTTTAATCATTATCTCGCATGACTACGGGTTTAAAACGCTTTACGGTCACATGAGTAAATTGTTGGTTAAAACCGGTCAGGTGGTGAAAAGGGTGAGTTGATTGGTGAAATCGGTTCATCCGGTTTGTCTTCAGGGCCTCATTTGCATTATGAGGTCAGTTTTGTGCAGCGTAAGCTGAATCCCGTTCCGTTCATCAACTGGGATTTAAAAGATTACGATGAAATATTTAAAAAGGTAAAAGGTGTACCATGGGGATCTTTAAGTCAAATGGTTCAGGATCGCGTCCAGCAGGTGGAAAAACAATTATTGCTGCGGGATGTAAAATAAGCGGTGAGATTAAAGACCTGGGTGGTGCCTTACATATAGACGGGCATATCGATGGGATTATTGAAACCGATTACGATGTGTCCATTGGTGACAAAGGCATTGTCACCGGATTGGTGAAAGCCAAGACCATTGTGGTGAGTGGCACGCTGGAAGGGAAAGTGGCTTGTGAGAGCATTGATATTCTGTCCAGCGGGAAGATGCTCGGTGAAGTGGTCTGCGGCGAGATGATGATTGAATCCGGCGGGAAATTCATTGGTGAAAGCCGTGAATTGACCGAGGGCGGGTTGATTGTCAGCTTCCCGGAAGATGAAAAAACCAAATTGGAAAACCAAGCGAAATCCGTAGTGGAGATGATAAAAAGTAAAAACGCCATTACGGACGATATCAAAGCAACGGATGCAGAAGCCGTTTCAACGAAATAAACAGCAAAGAAGGGAGAAGTATGTCAAAGCAGTATGATGTTGCGGTCGTGGGTGCCACCGGTGCGGTTGGCGAAACCATTTTGAAAGTGTTGGAAGAACGCAACTTCCCTGTTCGGAACCTTTATCCGTTGGCGAGTAGCCGTTCGGCGGGTAAAAACTGGAATTCAATGGCGGTTGGGTCGAAATTCAGGATCTGGCGACATTCGATTTCTCTAAAGTTCAGATTGGCCTGTTTTCACCGGGAGCCAGCGTGTCCCGCGAGTACGCGCCGAAAGCGGCGGCGGCCGGTTGCGTGGTGGTGGATAACACGTCCGAGTTCCGTTATGACGACGATATTCCATTGGTGGTGCCGGAAGTGAATCCGGATGCCGTAGCGGGTTATAAAACGCGCGGTATCATTGCCAATCCGAACTGTTCAACCATCCAGATGCTGGTGGCGTTGAAGCCGATTCATGATGCGGTGGGCATTACGCGCATCAACGTGGCCACCTATCAAGCGGTGTCCGGTTCCGGCAAAGAGGCGATTGATGAGTTGGCGACGCAAACGGCGAACCTGTTGAATCTGAAACCGGTGGAAGCCACGGTGTATCCGAAGCAAATCGCCTTTAACTGTATTCCGCAAATTGATGTTTTCCAAGAAAATGGTTACACCAAAGAAGAAATGAAAATGGTGTGGGAAACTCAAAAATCATGGGTGACGATAGCATTCTGGTGAATCCGACGGCCGTACGTGTACCGGTTTTCTACGGTCACAGTGAAGCGGTTCACATCGAGACCAAAGAAAAATCACCGCAGAAAAAGCCAAGGAAGTATTGAAAGCGGCCGACGGCATCGTGTTGATTGATGAACACCAGGATGGTGGTTATCCGACGGCGGTGACCGATGCAGCGGATACCAACCCGGTTTACGTCGGGCGTGTGCGTGAAGACATTTCCTGCGAAAAAGGCCTGGATTTGTGGGTCGTCGCCGACAACGTCCGTAAGGGCGCGGCAACCAACACGGTTCAAATCGCCGAACTGCTGATTAAGGATCACATTTAATCTCCAATGGCGTTACTGGCAATTGGTATTGAGTATCAAGGCACGGCCTATTGCGGCTGGCAGCGACAACGTCATTGTGAGTCGGTGCAGCAGCACTTGGAAGTGCTTTATCGGAAATTGCCAATGAACCCATCGAGTTGAATTGCGCCGGTCGAACCGATACCGGTGTGCATGCCATTGGTCAGGTCGCGCATTTGTGACCTCGGCCGAACGTCCTGATAAAGCCTGGGTGCAAGGCGTGAATACCAAGCTACCGCGTGATATTCGGGTGGTGTGGGCCAAGCCCATGACGGACGATTTCATGCTCGCTTCTCGGCGGTGGCACGCCAATACCGTTATGTGATTTTCAATCGTTCCGTGCATTCGGCCATTTTGGCACATCGTGTGACCTGGGAAAGCTGGCCGCTGGATGAACAGAAAATGCATCAGGCGGCACAGGCACTCATCGGCGAGCGCGATTTTTCCTCTTTCCGGGCAGCAGGGTGTCAAGCGGCGCATGCACGTCGGGAAGTACAGTGGATTGAGGCGTCGCGTCGCGGCGACTTCGTGTTTGTCGATATCCCGCGCCAATGCGTTTTTACACCACATGGTGCGTAATATCGTCGGTACCTTGTTGGAGGTCGGTCGTGGGGAAAAACCGGTGACTTGGGTAACGGATTTACTGGCGAAGCAGGATCGTACCCAGGCGGGGGTGACGGCGCCGGCGGATGGACTTTACTTCGTGAATGCCTTTTATCCAGAAGCCTTTGAGCTTCCGGTGGTTGAGTTGAACGAGCTGTTATGGCAAGGATGATGTGATGCGAACACGCATTAAAATTTGTGGCATGACGAGGTCTGAGGATGCATTGGCGGCGGCGGAAGCCGGAGCCGATGCCTTGGGATTTGTGTTTTATCCACCCAGTCCGCGTCATATTGAAATCGACCAGGCCTGGTCGATTATCGATGTTCTGCCGGCCTTTGTGACCACGACGGCGTTGTTCGTCAATCCTGAGCCAGGCCTGGTGAAACCGTGATTCAGCGTTTGAAAATCGATTTGCTGCAGTTTCACGGCGATGAACCCGTCGAATTTTGCGAGCAGTTTGAGCGGCCGTACATTAAAGCGGTGCGTATGCAGCCGGATACAAATCTACCGACTTATCGCAGCACTATGCGTCGCTCAGGCATTGTTGCTCGACACCTATGTGAAAGGCGTGCCGGGGGGAACCGGTGAGGCCTTTAACTGGGATTGGGTTGCGCCCTTGAAGCGAGGTGACGCCTGTTTGCCGATTATTCTGGCCGGTGGATTGACGGCGGACAACGTCGGACAGGCGGTTCAAACTGTTCAACCTTGGGCAGTGGACGTCAGCGGCGGAGTGGAGGCCGAACCGGGCAAAAAGTCGGTGGCACAGATTCAAGCGTTTGTGGAAGCGGTCAACGCATCCGCACGAACCTAAAATTGAGATGAAAAGTGAGTTCAAGAATGAGTGTTGATTATTCGCAATATCCTGATTCAAAAGGACATTTCGGTATCTATGGCGGCATCTTTGCGCCGGAAACCCTGATGGCGGCGTTGGAGGATTTGAATAAACAGTATGAAAGTCTGAAAAACGACCCGGAATTTTTGGCCGAGTTGACCAAAGACTTTCAAGACTATGTCGGGCGCCGAGTCCGCTTTATTTCGCCGAGCGATGGACCGAATCTTTGGGCGGCGCGAAAATCTACCTGAAGCGCGAAGACTTGAATCATACCGGTGCGCATAAGATTAATAACACCATTGGACAGGCCTTGTTGGCGAAGCGTCTTGGAAAAACGCGCATCATCGCCGAAACCGGTGCCGGGCAGCATGGTGTGGCGAGTGCGACTGTCGCGGCACGCCTGGGCTTGGAATGTGTTGTCTATATGGGCGCGGATGACGTGGTACGTCAAGCACCCAACGTGGCCCGCATGAAAATGTTGGGCGCCGAAGTGGTGGCGGTGGAATCCGGTACCCGCACCTTGAAGGATGCCTTGAACGAGGCCATGCGTGATTGGGTGACCAATGTGGACGATACGTTTTACATTATCGGCACCGTAGCCGGCCCACATCCGTATCCGGCAATGGTGCGTGATTTTCAAGCCATCATCGGGCGTGAAGCCAAGCAGCAGCACTTGGAAAAGAAGGGCGTTTGCCGGATGCTTTGATCGCCTGCGTGGGCGGCGGCTCTAATGCCATCGGGTTGTTTTATGATTTTTACCGGACGAATCGGTCTCGATTTACGGTGTCGAAGCAGGCGGTCATGGCTTGGAAACCAATGAGCATGCCGCCCCTTTGTGCAAAGGCAAACCAGGTGTGTTGCATGGTAACCGTACCTATTTGATGGAAGACGAAAACGGGCAGATCATGGGGACGCACTCCATTTCCGCCGGTCTGGATTATCCGGGTGTGGGGCCGGAGCACTCTTGGTTAAAAGACATTGGGCGAGTGGACTATGTCGAAGCAGGCGGTCATGGCTTGGAAACCAATGAGCATGCCGCCCCTTTGTGCAAAGGCAAACCAGGTGTGTTGCATGGTAACCGTACCTATTTGAT